>Ga0187894_10002086_pt1 | contig 24390 bp, 14 predicted proteins | sample GBC1701081metaG_FD_136650 | JGI IMG/M metagenome (GOLD analysis project Ga0187894, IMG submission 136650) | White microbial mat communities from a lava cave in the Kipuka Kanohina Cave System on the Island of Hawaii, USA - GBC170108-1 metaG ... | reverse complement strand
TTCCGTGGGTCAACGTAATCAAAAATCTTCTCGCCGCTCGCCCGCAGATCAGCCGCGACGCGTGTGTAAAGCGGTTCGGGGATGCGAAAGATCGTCGAGTTGATTGAAAGCTTGAGCCGCAGGTCGTACAACCCGCCCCAGCGAATGTCGGGCGAGATTCCTCCGTGATCGCGCAAAGCCTTCACGACCTCTTCACGCGAGAGCAGGATCACTGAGCCGAAATCGAAATTGTCACGGATGGCGCCGAGTTGATAATCAATCAGCGGATGATCCGTGACCTCGGCGCCGTTCTGCTGGCGGAAATCCGAATAGATCAGCCCCGCGCCCGCGTCGTCCGCCACCTGAACGAATCTCTCCAGCGCGTGCGCGCCAAGCTCCACACGGCCTCCAGGCAGAACCAGCAGCAGATAGTCTGTCGGCCACGCTTCGATCAAAGAGTTGATCGCGGGGCCGGAGAAGAACGCGTCCATGTTGATCGCCTTCACACCGGCAGGCAAAGATGGCGGCGCGGAGATGCTGAAACACATGATCTCTTCCACGAGCGGATGAGCGATAAGTTGTCGGGCCGAGGTTTCAAACTGTTTATCTTCGGTATAAGGAATTGCGACGGTGAGTCTATTCATCAGTTTATGGTACTGCCTTTTGAGTGGTTATTCTATTTCTTCAACTTCGGATCGAGTTTTTCGGCTTTACGCAAAGCCTCTTGCGAAGCCGCGATCCGTCCCTTCTTTTTCAACGCGGCGCTCAACTGATACCAGGCCTGCGCGGATTCGGGATCGAGTCTTGTCGCGGCTTCGAACCGTTCGATGGCCTCATCCACTTTGCCTTCTTTGAGCCGTTGAACGCCGATGTTGGTCGCGGCGAGAGCCGCTTCGCGGTCCTGCTTGGCTTTGATCAGGCGCGCGGCCTCCAGCAATTCGGCGCGCGCGGCGTCCGCCTCGCCTTTCTGCCGCAACACCGCGCCGAGCGAGTTATGCAATTCGGGATTACCCGGCGCCAGTTTGATCGCGGCACGGAATTCGGCGATGGCGGCGTCAGTCTCACCTTTGCGCTGCATCGTATTGCCGAGCGCGTAGCGGGCTTCGGCGTCGTCGGGCTTCAATCTGACGGCCTCGCTCAACTCCGGCTTTGCCTCATCAAACTTTCCCTGCTGAACGTAAATCTCGCCGAGCGTGAAATGCGCGTCGGCGAAATCCGGTTGCATCGTTATGCATTTCCGCAACGTTTCGATCGCCGCGGCAAGATCATCCTTGCGTTTGTAAGCCAGCGCGAGGTTGTAATACGCGCCGGCGTGGTCGGGAGCAAAGCCGATCAGTTTTTGATATGTCGCGATCGCGCCCGCGATGTCGTCTTTCCGCATCAGCGCCAATCCCAGGTTGAGATACACCGGCGCGCTCTGGTCATCCAGTTTGAGCGCGTCCTGGAATTCAGAGATTGCCGCGTCAAAGCGCCTCGTGACGAGCAGCGACACCCCCAGGTTGTTGCGCGACTCGATCAAATCGGGTTTGAGTTTGACCGCGCGCTGCAAAACGGAGACTGATTCCTCGGTCTCGCCGTTTTCGCGCAAAGCCACGCCAAGGCTCGTCAACGCTTCAGCCGATTGTGGTTTCAGTTTCACCGCGCGGCGCATCACGTCCACGGCGTCGGCGATGTCGGCGGGCGTGGCGCGGCGGAGCAAAGCCGCGCCGAGAGTTTGGAGAGACGTGGCGTCGTTCGGCTTCAACCTCACGGCCTCGCGCAACGACACAATCGCCGCGGTGAAATCGCCCATCAGCAATTTGCCGTTGCCGAGGAAGTAATGAGCCTCGGCCAGGTCGGGTTTGACCTTGATCGCATCTCCAAACGATTTCATCGCGCCCTCAAGATCGCCCATCTGGCCCAATATAAATCCCATGTTGGTATGAATTTCGGCTGAGCCGGGGTTGAGCTTCGCCGCATAACGAAACTCGGCGACGGCGGCGTCGAGCCTCTGCTGGCGATGCAGCAAGGAGCCGAGCGAGATGTGAAGCTCCGCGTCGTTGGGGTTCAATTCCGCCGCTTTGCGAAAGGCTTCGAGCGCGCCTTCCAGGTCGCCCTTCCCTTCGAGCGCGACGCCGAGGTTGGTCCAGGCGTCAAGATAGCCTGGCTTGAGCGCAATCGCTTCGCGGAATTCAGCGACGGCCGGGTTGAGTTGCCCGCTCTTGCCCAGCGCGAGACCGAGCGCGTTGCGGGCTTCCGCATTGCGCGGGTTGGCGCGAACGGCGGCGCGAAGCTTCTGGATCGAGACATTCGATGATTGCCGCGCGGGAGTCGCGCCGCGCGTCTTCATGGCTGTCTGAGCGAGGACCAGGTTTGCGCTCAGCGTCAAACAGATGATGGCGGCAATGAACTTGGCACAGTGCCGGGCGCCGTACCGCCATGCGTCCCAATGTTGTGTGTTTCGATTCAGCATACAGTCACGAAAAGAGCGCGGCGATATCGTCCGCCGTCAGCGATTTGAAAAAGCCCGCTTCGGTCGTGATGAGCTGTTTGACCAGGTTCCGTTTGCGCTCCTGCAACTGCAGGATCTTCTCCTCGACCGAATCACGCATCATTAGCTTGTAAACAAAGACCGGCTTATCCTGTCCGATGCGGTGGGCGCGGTCGGTCGCCTGCATCTCGACCGCCGGGTTCCACCACGGGTCCACGTGGATGACGTAATCGGCCGCCGTCAGATTCAAGCCCACTCCGCCAGCCTTGAGACTGATGAGGAAGACGCGGATGTCGCCGTCGGTCTGGAACGCGTCCACCCGCGCTTGCCGGTTGACGGTCGAGCCGTCGAGATAGGCGTACGGAATTTTGGCCTTCTTCAATTCGCGTTCGATCAGCCTCAGCATCTGCACGAACTGCGAAAAGACGAGCGCCTTGTGCCCCTCGGCGCCGAGAGTCTCGAGCGTCTCAAGCAGGGTTTCGAGCTTGGCTGATGCGCCACGGTACGCGGGCCAGTTAGGTTTGACCAACCGCGGGTGATTGCAAATCTGTCGCAGCCGCAGCAATCCCTCCAGGATGCGGAAGCGCGCGTCCTTGACGCCCTTGTCTTCGATCAGCTTGAGAATCTTGGCGCGGTATTCATCGCGCGTCAGGTTGTATAGTTTGCGCTGCTCCGGCTCCATCTCGCCCCACAAAATCTTTTCGCTGCGCGGCGGAAGGTCCGGCTCGACCTGGTCTTTGGTGCGCCGCAGAATGAACGGGTAGACCATCCGTCGCAATGTCTTCGTCGCCTGCTCGTCGTTCTGCCGTTCGATGGGGCCCGCGAAGCCCTCGCGAAAATAGTCCGCCGAGCCGAGCAGTCCCGGATTGAGAAACGCGAATTGCGACCAGAGTTCGAGCGTATTGTTCTCGACGGGCGTGCCGGTCAACGTCAACCGGTGGCGGCTCTTGAGCAACCGCGCGGCTTTGGCCGATTCCGAGAGCGGGTTCTTGATCGCCTGCGCTTCATCGAGAATTACCGTGTCGAACTCGTATTCCATCAACCGTTCGATCTCGCGCAGCAGGATGCCATAGGTTGTCAGCGCGACATCATACCCGGCGAACTCTCGCGTGTCGGCCGCGCGTTCTGCGTTGGCGAAGTTGAGGATTTTCAGACCGGGCGCGAACTTTTGCGCTTCGCGTTCCCAGTTGGTGACGATCGAACGCGGGACGACCAGGAGGCTCGCCGCGTGTGGTTCTTTCTTGCGCTTGCGTCTATTCCGGGCCTCGTAGCTTTCCTTGAGCGATTGCAGAAAGCAGAGCGTTTGAATGGTCTTGCCGGTGCCCATATCGTCGGCCAGACAGCCGCCGAAGCGCGATTCGCGCAGGAAATAGAGCCAATCAAATCCTGCCTTCTGATATGGACGCAGCTCGCCTTGAAAGCCTTCGGGCAAAGTTTGTGATTGGATGCCGTCAAAGTTCTTGAGCCAGGCGCGCGCCTGCTCGAACTGCTTGTCGGTCTTGACCTGTTCGTTGTCGGCGAGCAATTGATCGAGCAACGTGACGTGATGGCGCGCCAGGCGCAATCCGTCATCGTTCGCCTCGCCGAGGCCAAAGAGGTGTTTGTACTTTTCGAGCCATTCGGGTGGGATTTCGCCGATGGAGCCGTCGGCCAGCTTGATGAAGCGCTCCCGTTTCCGCAGCGCCTTCCGGATTTCGGCCAGCGAGATTTCGAGTTCGCCGAAATGGATCACCGCTTTGAGATCGAACCAGTCAATGCCCGACGAGACGTTGAATGAGATCGTCGGGCGCGCCCGGTTGATGCGCGCCAGACTCAGGTCGGCCTCGCCGAAGATTTCGACACCGGCCTCGGCCAACTTCGGCACATTGTTTTTGAGGAAGTCAAACGGGTGCGTCTTGGCCCGCAGCAGAAAGACATCCGGCGTCGTCCTGCCTCGCAGGTTCCCGCATTTCAATCCGAACTCGTCCTTGCCGAGCCGCTCCCACCATTCCTTCTCCAATTCGCACTGCCGCTCGATTTTGACCACGACATCGCGTTCGACATCGCGTGCGTAACTGTAAGGCGGCGCGCTCTTGGCGCCGACGCAATCAAGGCCGTTATAGCCAAAGCGCAACAACACGCGCAATTGCTGATCCTGCTCGGTCAGGTACAGGCGCGGTTGCGGCTTGACGCCCGTGAGCGTCTCCCCGATCAGGTTCTCGCCGCGCAAATCATACGCGGCTACGACGTCCGCGAAACTTCGTTGAAAAAATTCATCCGCCGCCGCCGCCGGGATGACGACTTCAGCTTGCTGGCGCAATAGATGGAATCTGTACCGATCAACCCCGACCTGAAAAATCCTCCCTCCCGCACACAACCAGAGCGGGCTCTCGCTGAAAATTTCGAGACCGGGCGCGTTGAGTTTGATCGTCTGATCCGGCAGGACGGCGACCAGCGACAATCGAACGCCCTCGTCCACGCGTTGCATCTCCAGTTCGATGCGCGCTATGTCGGGCAATACTTCGAGCGGCTTCTGGATGAGTTGTTGCTCGCTGCCGCTAAAGACGAGCGCATCAGCCAGTCCTTCCCAATCCGCCTGTACCTGGTTGTAGTAGGACCATTGCAACTGCTGCAACGCCAGCTTCACAATCGCGCGGCGCCCCGGCGCGTCGTTCACCCAACGATAGGAATCCAATTGATATTGCTGCAATGCGGACGTGTGAGATTGAATGATCGGGTCATCCCGACGCTCCGACAGAAAGGCGCCGAGAGCGGCCCGATCCTTCCACAGCTCAGGCGGCGCGACGGAAGCCTCCACGACGCCGGGCTGGATGACGAACTGATGATTGCGGCGAATGAAGGAAAAGAAGAGCAACGCTTCCCGCGACGGCTTTCTCGCGGGCAACGCGTCTTTACGCAACAACCGCGCGAGTTGCTCTTTCCACGTTGATGAAACTCCGTTCTGGCTGACAACCGCCGTTTGGGGCGCGCTCGCGCCGTTGGCGGATGGCGCTGGCTTCGCCGCACGATCCTCTTTGACAGGCATGATACGCGGCGCGGCGGCATCTTCGGCTCTATATCTCGCCCACCTCGCTCTTGCGGCTTCCTTCAACCTACGCCGAATATCTGCCGATATTTTTCTTCTCATGAATTTGTTTGGACGAATTGAAAATGTCGAACCGGCGCTTCCCAGTCTGGGGAATGGGGTCCGGTCTGCGGTTGGCGCATGGCGCTTCGGTGAAACTCGCCATGCCATCCCAAGCCTCAGTTTAACGGGAAAGGATGATAGCCGCAAACGTGGCGGTAGCCCGACCGTGAGGGAGGGCGCGGACCCGGCGCTGATGCCCTCCCTCACGGTCGGGCTACCGCCACGTTTTGACCCTGGCCCCGGCGCGCTTCTCCACGCTGTCTTTCTGTGTTATTCCTAAGCGCCGTGAATCCCGCAAAAACAATCCTGCTTCTTGCGCTGGCCTGCGCTTTTGTGTCAATCGAAGCGCGCGCGGGCGAATGCTTGCCAGTAAAGGTTGGCAATCCCGAAGGCAATTACATCGTGCCGGGCGTGATGGGCGACATCGTTTACCGCCAAGTGGGCGGTCGAGAATTGGCGCTCGACGCTTACGTGCAGAAGCACGGGCGCAAGCGCCCGGCGGTGATCGTCATTCATGGCGGCGGTTGGGACAGCGGCAGCCGGATCGCGTTCGTCGGACAGTTTCTGGAGATGCTGACGCGCGGGGGCTACAACTGGTTTTCGATTGATTACCGGTTGGGCGGAATTCAAAACTACAAAGACGCTCTCGATGATCTGCGCGCCGCAACGGATTTCATTCGTTGTAACGCGAGGAAGTTTCGGATCAACCCGGACAACATCGCGCTTTTCGGCGAAGACGCTGGCGCGCATCTGGCGGCGATGCTTCTGACCGAAAGACCAGCCGGCGTGAAGGCGGCGGTGTTGATCGGCGGATTTTACGACCTGCGCGAAATACCGAATCTCAAATCTCGAATTTCAAATACCGAATTTTTCGTCGAAGCGGCGCCGATCACTCACGTCGCCAAAACGATGCCGGCCGCAATGGTTGTGCACGGCGCGGCTGACCGCGAAGCGCCCCCGGAGCAGGCGGAGAAATTCTGCGACGCGATGCGCCAGGCTGGAGGACATTGCCGATACGAGCCCGTGGACGGCGCGATCCACAGAGCCGAGAACTGGACGCCCAGTCAGTGGGATTACAAAGGCGCCGTCCTTTCGTGGCTCGGCTCGGAGCTCAACCTGCGCTTCCCGGCTCACGACCCCTACGCTTCGAATCTCAAAAAAAACCTGACCTTCAACCCGCGGCGCAACCTGAAGCTGGACGCTTATGTCCCGAAAGGGCAAGGGCCGTTCCCGGCGGTGATCATCGCGCACGGCGGCGGATGGGAGGCGGGAGACAAGGTGACTTATGTGACGCCGTTGTTCGAGCCTCTGGCCCGCGGTGGCTTCGCGTGGTTTTCAATTGACTATCGTTTAACTCCGCAATACCGGCACCAGGATCAGATCGAAGACCTGCGCGAGGCGATCCGCTTCGTCCGCGCTTATGAAAAAACTTTCCGCATCGATCCCAATCGCGTCGCGATCATCGGCGAATCGGCAAGCGGGCAGATGGCCGCTCTGCTGGCGACCAGAGGCGGCAAACGTTCCGATCCACCAGGCCGGCGCAGAATTCCTCTTGAAAGAAATTACGAGCATGACCCGGACGCGGACTTCGCCGCCGCCGTTTCGTTTTACGGCGTCTATGACTTCGAAGCGATGGCGAAAGAACTGACGCCGCGTTCCATCCCGGTTCGATTGTTTGGATTCAGTGACCTCGACAACGAGGCCCGCGCGACGCTGCGACGCTACTCTCCCCTGCACAATGCGCGAGAGAACATCGTTCCACTGCTGCTCGTCTGCGGAACGAAGGACGGCCTTTTCACTCAACACAACGTTTTCGTAAATGCGCTCGACAAGGCCGGCGCCGGCTTCGACGCCTTCACGCTCGAAGGCGCGCCGCACGGGATGGAGAACTGGGAGGGCCACCCGGAATGGATGGATTACAAAACGAAGCTGGTCGAATGGCTCAAATCGAAACTCGCTCCACAAAAGTGAGAAGATACAATGCGACGAACGGCGTTCAGAGCGCCTGTTTTAGCAGGCGCTCTTCTTTCAAGAATGCTCTCTCTTGAGCTTTCTGCAGTCCCCCCAACCGCGGACTGTACAGTCTACGGCACAGACGTCCCGCTCTTCCGCGAAGCCGCTTCGGAAACGGGTCTGAACTTCTTCCACTTCACAGGCTCGACCGGAGAATTTTATATGCCCGAAATTATGGGCGCGGGCGCGGCCTTGTTCGATTACGACAACGACGGCGACCTGGATGTCTATCTGATTCAAGGCGTGATGCTCGACGAAAAGAAGAAGCCGGGCGAGGCCAAGTTCCCTCCGCCGAAAGACTGGGGGAACAGACTGTTCCGCAACGAACTGATTCCTTCGGGCAAATTGCGGTTCACCGATGTGACCGAGAAGGCGGGCGTGGGATTCATAGGTTACGGAATGGGCGTGGCGACGGGCGATTACGACAACGACGGCGATGTCGATCTGTACGTGACCGGCTTCGGGCCGAACGTCTTGTACCGCAACAACGGGGATGGCTCATTCGCCGACGTTACACGCGAGGCCGGCCCCTCAGCGGGACCCTCAGCGGGACCCTCAGCGGGGTTAGATGATCCCCGCTGGTCTTCGAGCGCGGCGTTCGTTGATTACGACCGTGACGGCGACCTCGACCTGTTCTTCTGCAACTACGTTGACTTCACGATCAAAGGCAATAAGCGATGCTTCGCCCCGACGGGCGAGCCTGATTACTGCTCGCCCGCTTCGTACCGTCCCGCGCCCAACCGTCTGTTTCGCAACGAAGGCGGCGGCAAATTTGTTGATGTCACGCAAACGTCGGGCATCGGCGCGGCGTTCGGCCCCGGCCTCGGCGTAACCTGCGCGGACTTCAACGGTGATGGGCTGATCGACATCTACGTCGCAAACGACGGCGCGGCCAATCTGCTCTGGATCAATAAAGGCGACGGCAAGTTTGAAGAGAATGGCTTGATGTCAGGCGCGGCATACAGCGCCGACGGCGTGGCGCGCGCCGGAATGGGCGTCACCGCGGGCGATTTCGACAATGACGGCGACGAGGATTTGCTGGTCACCAACCTGACCAAAGAGGGCAGCACGCTTTATCGCAATAACGGCAAGGGGCAATTCGACGACACGACGATTGAATTCAACCTGGCTCAGGCGAGCTTTCTCTCGACCGGTTTCGGCGTCGCGTGGTTTGATTACGACAACGACGGATGGCTCGATCTGTTCGCGGCGAACGGCGCGGTGACATTGCTGCCCGCGCTGCGCGGCCAGCCTTATCCGTTCCACCAACGCAATCAGCTCTTCCACAACGAGAGCGGCGCCGTGGCCGGTAGGGAGCAGGGTTTCCACAACGAGATCAGTACCGCGGCCGGTAGGGAGCGTGGTTCGCAAAGGGTTTTCCGTGAAGTCACAAATTCGGCGGGCCCGGCGTTGCAGCTTTCCGAAGTCAGCCGCGCCGCCGCGCTCGGCGACATTGACAACGACGGCGACGTTGACATCCTCGTGACCAACAACAACGGCCCCGTGCGGCTGCTTTTGAATCAGGCCGCCGCGCGCGCGCATTGGCTGCAGGTGAAACTGGCCGGCGTGAAAGACAACCGCGACGGCATCGGCGCAAAGGTCGCGGTGATCCGCAAAAACGCGAAGCCGTTGTGGGGCCGCGTCCACACCGACGGCAGTTATCTTGCGGCAAGCGACCCGCGAGTTCATTTCGGATTGGGCAATGATGTGAGCGTCGAGGCTGTCGGTGTGATCTGGCCGAATGGGTCGAGGGAGATGTGGACAAAGGTGAAGGTTGATTCGATCAATACGCTGCGCCAGGGCGCTGGTAAAAGCTGGAACCAATAATGTCTCGCCTCAGTCGTACTCCGGCACTACCACCACGACCGTTTCCACACCAAATTTATCCTGCACGGCAAGCTCGATTTCAACAATCCGATCCTGCGCCGCAAGGCGCTGATCAGATTTTAGAGGAAGATAGGCGAGCAGATGGATATCCTGTCCCTCGATCGGTTCGCAAGGCGCTAACCGGACACTTGGAAACTCTTTTTGAATAGCCAGAATCAGCTCAGCCATAGCCAGCCCGACGGCGGCGGATATAGCATTCAAGAAAATGCTTGTTTGGAGTTCCGGCTTCAGCCGGTCTTTGCGATCCGCTAAACCAACCGCCTGAAGGCGGAACTCCAAACAAGCATTTTCTTGAATGCTATAGACAATACAATCAATCGAAAGAAAAAGGCCCTGAACACAGGCGAAGGTTGATAATTTTTACAGGTTTTTACGCCAGCTTTTACGCACATCGCGGCTCGCGGCCTTCTGACTTTTCGCTTCGGCATTTTGCGAGCGCCGCCCGGCCTCTCCGTTCGCCAACTCTATTCGCCGCTCACATAGTTTTCGTTTCCTTCATCTCACCCGGCTTATACACTGCCAGCGCGCCATTACCAACTGGCATTCAAGCAAGGAGGAAATATGTTCAAACCGTACCGCATTGCTTTCATCGCGCTTCCGCTGTTTCTGCTCTGCGCTCCGTTGATCTTTTTGCGCGCCTCGCCGCAATCGCCTCCGCAGGCGAAGCTGTTTGGGGAAGGCGTAATCAACACGGGCGCTGATGAACACGGCCCGGCGTTTACGCCCGACGGCAAAACACTCTATTTCACTCGTCGAATCAATCGCCGCGACTCCGAGTTCATTTACGTGTCAAGGTCGGCGAACGGCAAATGGTCTGCGCCGGAGCTTGCGACATTCTCAGGCAAGTATTTCGACAAAGAACCGTTCGTTGCTCCCGACGGCAGGCGGATATTTTTCGCCTCGCTGCGCCCGGTTGACGGAATCGAACCGAAGAACCGCCGCGACTTCAACATCTGGTTTGTCGAAAAGACCGCAAATGGATGGAGCGAGCCGAAACACGTCGGCCCTGCCATCAACTCTCCGGCTTACGAGAACTATCCGTCGGTGGCGGCCGGCGGGACGCTCTATTTTGCGGGCGAACGCGAAGGCGGTAAGGGCGGCAACGACCTTTACCGGGCGCGGATCGTAAATGGAAAATACGAGCGGGTTGAACGGCTGGACGAACTCAACACGCCCAATGTTGACGCCGACCCTTACGTCGCGCCGGACGAAAGCTATCTGATCTTCTGCTCTGACCGCCCCGGCGGCCTTGGCTCAGGAGATCTTTACATCAGCTTTAACCGGAACGGGAGGTGGTCTGAGCCGAAGAATCTGGGCGCGGCGGTCAACACGCCGGAGTTCGAATACACACCGCTCATCTCGCCCGACGGCAAATGGCTATTCTTCAGCCGCGGCTGGGGCGAGATTTATTACATTGATCGCGGCGAGGGCGCCGCGAAGAAGGCCGAGTAAGATGGATTTCCACGCAATAAAGCTGCTGGGCTGTTGTTTGTTCGTGGTTTTCGGCTATACGCGAACGGTCGCGCAACCGATTCGCAGTCAAGACTGGCCCCAATGGGGCGGGCCACGTCGTGACTTCAAATCCGATTCGACCGGCTTGGCCGGCCGATGGCCGGCGCGCGGCCCGCAGCGGTTGTGGAGCCGCCCGCTCGGCGAAGGCCATTCGGCGATCGTCGCTGAAGGCGGGCGACTCTACACGATGTACCGCAAAGGTCAGCAGGAGGTCGTGATCGCGCTTGACGCGAAGACCGGCAGGACGATTTGGGAATATGGCTACGCCGCGCCTTACCTGCCCAAAATGGATATGTCATACGGCGACGGACCGCACTCGACGCCGCTGGTCGCGGGCAATCTGGTCTACACCATCGGCTCCACAGGCAAGTTGTTCTGCCTGGAAAAACTGACGGGACGCGCGCGTTGGAGTCACGACCTCTGGCAGGAATACGGCGGAACGTTCATCGGCGTGGGCTATTCGAGCAGTCCGATTGTGTACAAAAACACGCTGATCGTTCAGGTCGGCGCCGCGGGGCGCGCGTTGATGGCTTTCGATTTGAACGACGGGCGGGTGATCTGGCAAGCGCTCAATTTCAGGAATTCCAATTCGTCGCCGATCATCATCGTCGTTGACGGGCAGGAGCAGTTGATCGCTTTTATGCATAACGAAATCATCGGGGCCGATCCGAACAACGGCGCGCTTTTCTGGTCACACCCGATTTCGGCGCAATGGAATTTCCACTTCAACATCAGCACGCCGGTCTGGGGACCGGATAATCTGCTCTTCGCGGCGGCGGCTTACGGCATCGGCGGGCGCGTGTTGCGATTGACACGAAGTGGTGGCAAGACCGTCGTGAAGGAGCTTTGGCAGAGCGAGCGCACACGCGTTCACAAAGAGAACGCCATTCGCATCGGCGACGTGATTTACGCCTCGACGGGCCATCTCGGCCCGGCCTTCTTCACGGCGATTGACGTAAAGACCGGGAAAGTGTTGTGGCAGGACAGGCGATTTTCACACGCGAGTTTCCTATACGCCGACGGGCGGTTTATCATCCTCGACGAAGACGGCGCGCTTGGTCTGGCGACGCCGGCGCCCAACGGTTTAACGGTTCATTCAAAGGTCGAGATGCTGACCAGTCGTTCGTGGACGGTTCCCACGCTGGTCGGCAAGACGCTCTTCCTGCGCGACCGCAAAATGATCATGGCTCTTCAATTGTAAGAATTCTGACCGGCCTGGGCTATCTGCCGAAACAATGAACGGATGACAATCATGCAACGACGGCAATTCACCAAACTCCTGGGCGCGGGCGCGACAGCGCTGGCGTTCAGATCCATATTCGGGACCGCCGCGGCGCAGCCGCAAGTTGCGATCACGATGGACGACTTCAACCTTTTCGGCGAGACGGACGCGGAAAAAGAGGCGAACAGTCAGGCCATTCTCGCCGCGCTGCGAACGCGCTCGAATCTGAAAGCCGCCGCGTTCGTTTGTGGCCGGAGCGTGGAGAGCAAACCGGGCAAGCTCGTTCTGCAAGCCTGGAGCAATGCGGGCCACATCATCGCCAATCATACCTACTCCCACTGGAAGTACCATGAGCGCGGCGTCGAGGAATTCGCGGCTGACATTCTACGCTGCGAGGAAGTGATCAAAAGCTATCCGCGCTTCACCAGGCTCTTCCGCTTCCCTTTTCTCAAAGAGGGCGACACCGTGGAGCGACGCGACAGGCTGCGCGCGTTTCTGAAGGAGCGCGGGTACAAGATGGGCTACGTTACGATTGACGCCTCCGACTGGTACGTGGACCAACGGCTGCGCGCGCGCTTGAAGCAGAACCCGCGGGCCGACCTGAGCGGCTACCGCCAGTTCTATCTCGACCACATTTGGGAACGCGCGGTCTATTACGACGACCTGTCGCGCCGGGCGCTTGGCCGCGGCGTCAAACATACGCTGCTCATCCATCACAACCTGCTCAACAAACTCTTTCTCGGCGACCTGCTGACGATGTTCGAGCGCAAAGGATGGAAGCTGATTGACGCCGCGGAAGCCTTCACCGACCCGGTCTTCGGCGCCGAGCCGAAGATACTGCCTGTTGGCGAGAGCATTCTGTGGGCGCTGGCCAAAGAGTCCGGGAAGTTCAATCGCGACCTGCGCTATCCTGCCGAAGACGGCGAGTACGAGAAGCCGAAGATGGATCGACTCGGTTTGTAGGCGACGGACAGCGATGTTGAAAAAACTGACAGACCGCCTCTCTACCACAGAGTCTGGCGAGGGTCGCCTTCGGTGTTGAAAGTCGGCGTTCTTTATCTACACGCTGTCGCATCACAAACCCTTCCTCTTCCTTTCGTGGAGCGCGCTCTATTTCGGCGTCAAGTACTGGCAGGACGTGCAGCGGAAGGAGGCGCGGGCGCTGCGCGCGGACGCGCTGGCCAAAGAGGCCGAGCTGCGTATGCTGCGCTATCAGATCAACCCGCACTTCCTCTTCAACTCGCTCAATTCGGTCAGCGCCCTGATCCGCGAAGACGCGCATCGCGCGGAGAAAATGCTGAACGAGCTGTCGGAGTTTTTACGTTACTCGCTGGCCGGGTCGAGAATCGGCGCCGCGCCGCTCAGCGACGAGATCGAGGCGGCGCGCAATTATCTGGACATCGAGAAGATTCGCTTCGAGGACAAACTGGCCGTGAAGTTCGACGTTTCGCCCGCGGCTGAAGGCTTCCGCGTGCCGAGCCTGATCATCCATCCGCTGGTCGAAAACGCTGTCAAGTACGGGATGCAAACGAGCCGGCTCCCGCTCGACATCGAAATCAGCGCGCGGGCGGAAAACGGCACGCTGCGACTCTCGGTCACCAACACCGGCAAATGGGTCGCCGACCACAACAGCGCTGGTCGAAACAGCAAGGGCGCCGGCATCGGATTGACGAACGTGCGCCAGCGTTTGGAGCAGGCCTTTCCGCGCAAGAGCCGGTTCGACGTCTTCGAGCGCGACGGCAAAGTTCACGCGGTGATGGAGATTGAGCGCGACTAAGTGATGGGAAGAGCGATTGCCGGAAAAACATTTCGCCCGCATCCACCGATCCACGATCATCAACATCGAATTCGTCGAGGCGTGGAGAAATCGTTCAACTACTCGTTTGAAGTCTATCTGCGCGGCGCGGGCGATCCGCTTATGATGAGCCGCCGGTACGCGGCGAGGTTAAAGGATAAGATGAGCTGACCTCTCTCTCCTCTCTCTCCCTTTTTTTCTTTTCCAGTCCATCGGCGATCAGGCGCACGCCGAGAACGAAGAGCGTTATGGCGAGGGCCGGAGAAAGCTCCGCAAAAACGTGGCCGCGCTTAAACAGGTTGCTGTCCACGGCGGTCAGCAAGCTGCCCCAACTGGCCTCGGGCTCCTGCAGGCCGACGCCCAGGAAGGAGAGCGCGGTCTCGGCGAGCAGGAAGATGGGAAGGATGAGAAGCGCTTGCGTGGTGAGAGGCAGCGCCGCGTTCAGCAGGATGTGGCGAACGATCAGGCGCGCGGGCGAACAACCCAGACTCACGGCGGCCTCCACGTATTTGCGCTGGTACAACTCCTTGGTTAAGCCACGCGCAAGCCGCGCCATCTCAGCCCAGCCCAGAAAGATAAAGACGGTCAGCGCGAGCTTAACCGCGACGTCCGGCGGGAGCCCCGGCGGGAAAGTGGCGCGCACGGCCAGAATCAACACCAGGGCCGGGAGCGCCATCACCACGTCGGCCGCGCGCATCAACACGATGTCGATCCCCCCCCCCTTGTAACCGGCGATGACCCCGATCAGAACGCCAAGCGCGCTGGCAATCACGGCGGCAATCGGCCCCATCAGAAGCGAATAGCGTGTGGCTATGAGCAGGCGCGAGAAACGGTCTCGTCCAAATTTGTCCGCGCCGAGCAGGTGAACGCGGGGCGCTTCGGCGCCGGCGGCGCGCACGCCGAACAAATGCAGATTCGCCTGGAAAAGCCAGAGAAGTTCGTAGGAGGAACCGCGAGTGAAGAGTTCGAGCGGGTAGGCGCGATCCGTTATCTCCTCATAGCGTTGCGTCGAGGGATCAACCAACCGCCGCGCGTAAATGAACGGCCGCGCGCGCCACCGGCCCTGCGCGTCGCGGAAACGGATCGGGGTCGGCGGCGCCATCGGCTCCAGGCTCGATTGCGAGCTGTAGGCGTAAGGAGCGAACGGCTCGGCAAAGAGGGCAACCAGACAAAAGAGCGCAATGACGCTCGCGCCGGCCATCAGTGATCCCCGGCCATGCAGCTTGCGCAGGCGCCGCCGCCAGCTTCTATTTTCCATTTTCCAATCGTCATTTTTCATTTTTCATTTTGACCGCCAACTTTAACGCAGCCGCGGGTTATTCAGCCGCTGTAGGATATCCGCCACCAGGTTGCCCGCCATCACCGCTGCGGACGCCACCAGCGTCACTCCCAGCAGCAGCGGAATGTCCCGCGTCTCCACGGCCGACACAGTCAGTTGACCCAGCCCTGGCCAGCCCATCACCTTTTCGACAACCACTGAGCCACTCATAACGCCGCCGAGCGAGAAGCCGGAGGTCGTAATCAGCGGGCCCGCCGCCGGCCGTAGCGTGTGACGCAGCAAGACCGCCCATTCCGGAACTCCCTTGGCGCGCGCCGCGCGAACAAACTCCTCATCGAGCGCCTCCCTGATTGCGGCGCGCGTTTGCGCGAGGAAGAGCGCCACAAGCGGGGCAGAGAGGATGATCGCGGACGGTATGACGCGGATAGACCAAACCTCAGTGGCGGAATCCGTCGTCGGGCCGACGACGTTGAACAGAGGCGTGGAGGCGATCAGAGCCAGAGCCAACAAGGCCAGCACAAGTCGTGGCGTGGAGGCCGCCAGCAGGATGATCACGGAGCAAAGGCGATCAATCCAGGAGCCGGCGCGACGCGCGGCCGCGATTCCCAGCGTGAGCGCAACCAACCAGGCGATCGACAATGCAGCCGCCGCCAACACCCCGGTGCGCAACAAGGGCAGCCGGATAAGTCTCCACACCGGCACATGCAAAACGAGTGAGTGGCCGAGATTGCCGCGCGCCGCCTCGGTGACCCAGTTCCAATAACGCTCCCTCAGCGGGCGATCCAGGCCGTCGATGCGCCGCAGTGTCTTGCGCGTCTCTTCCGAAATGCGCGAGTTGTCGAGCGCGCTCACCGCGTCGCCTCCAGCCGCGGCCAGCAGCGCAAAAATCAGGAGCGAAATGATCAGCAGGACGAAAACGCCCTGCAATAATCTGGAGAAAATAAGCCTTAACATAGTTGGACAGAGATGTTAATCTTTCGGTCGCGCCGCGGGTCATTGCGTCGCGAGTTATTCTTGATTGGAGCATTCGTTTCGCGAATAAGAGATAAAATTTTTCCCGGAGCAGGCAAAATTCTCTCTGTTTTGCGTCCTTTATAGTATGTAAGGACATTGGCGAATAGGCGTGCCCATCAATCGGACATTAGTTTCAAAGACCTGCTGCCCTTTTTGCCGAGCCTCCCCTTCAGTCCTTTGGCCTTTTGTTATTTTGTGTTGAAAAGCGTCCCCACAAAAAGCTCAGTTTGTTTCCGCGCCAGGCATATCAAATTATTCGGATGACTAACGGGTGATCAAGTCTTTACCGATCACTCAACCAATGAGAGACCTGTTTCGATAGCGTCTTCCACCCAGACGCGACAACACCTGATGTCGCGGGGCGATGCTGTCAGCAGCCACATGGATACCCCGCTCGGCTTGATGGAATGGCCTTCTGGCCCGTGCGGAGATGCCCACAGACTTCGCAAACAATGAAACTGATAATACTACGACGATTTGCTTTGTTCGTTTCACTCGCGGTGGTGTGGACTGTGCCCGCATGCCGGTCGTGCGATCCGCCCACCACATCCTCCCAACGCGCAATAGGCAAGCGCGGCGGCGCGCTCAGCTACCGGGTCGCGACTGCGCCAACAACGTTCAACTACCTGCAAGCCAGAGACGAACCCTCGGTGATCGTCGCCTTCTACCTGATGGGCGGACGGCTTGTCGAGTTCGATCATGACGCGCAGCGTTACGTTCCAGGCCTGGCCGAATCGTGGCGGTGGGGTGACGACGGAAAAAGCCTTGAGCTGACTTTACGTGACGGGATCAAATTCTCCGACGGCCATCCGATCACCGCCGAAGACGTCAGCTTCACTCTTCGCGCGATCTACGACGAACGCACGGCCTCTCCCGTTTTTCGCGACGCGATGATGATCGGGAGCCGCCAGATCGAAGCCGCTGTTGCGGACGCGCGGCGTCTGCGGCTGGTCTTCCCCGATGTCGTCGCATCGCCCGAAAATTACCTCTCGAACCTGGCCGTATTGCCGCGTCACATCCTCGAAGCCGATTTCAACCGTGGCGCGCTGCGCGGCGCTTACAGTCTGGCCGCCGACACGTCGCGGGTCGTCACCGCCGGAGCTTTCGCCGCCGAATCAGCCTCGCCCGGCGAACGCGTCACACTCAAACGCAACCCGTACTACTGGAAAAAAGACAAAGAAGGCACGCTGTTGCCTTATCTGGATCGGTTGACGATTGAAGTCGTGGACGCGAACAACGCCTTCATGCGATTGCAGCACGGGTCGTTGGACATCTATGACCGACTCGGCCCGGCCGGCTACGCGGAGCTGCGTTCGCAACCCGGAGTGATGCAGGTCTTCGATCTCGGGCCGGGGCTGCAAACCGATCACCTCTGGTTCAACCTCAACGAGGGCGCCTTGAACGGCAGGCCGGTGGTGGACCCGGTCAAGCGGGCCTGGTTCGGCGACACGCGATTCCGCCAGGCTGTGTCACACGCGATTGACCGTCAGACAATCGCTTCGATCACTCTGCAAGGGCTGGCCACGCCGCTCTATGGCTTCGTCTCGCCGGGCAATCGTGTGTGGGCCGCCACGAACCTCCCGCGGATCGCATACGACCCGGGCCGCGCCAGAGCGCTTTTGCGCGAAGCCGGCTTCACCACGCGAGGCCCGCAGGATCGGCCGGAGTTGTACGACGCGAATGGCAACCCAGTGGAGTTGACGCTGATCGTGCCGTCAGCGAGCCAGCCGCGCAGAGATGTGGCGATAGTGGCGCAGGAAGCCCTGTCCCAATTGGGGATCAGGATGCAAGTGGCCCCGATTGATTTCGGCGAGTTTCAACGCCGAACTTCGGAAAGTTACGATTATGACGCCGCCCTTCTCGGAACCTCTGTCACCGAGCCCGATCCGTCCACCTTCACCCATTTCCTGCGCAGCGGCAGCCCCACGCGCCCGTGGCGCCCGAATCAGCCGCAGCCAGTAACCACGTGGGAGGCCCGGATTGACGACCTGCTTGTGGCGCAGGCCCGCGAGACCAACCCGGAACGCCGTCGCGCCGCCTTCAACGAGATTCAACGAATCCTCGCCGAACAATTGCCAGTCATCCCCATCGTCGCGCGTCATCTGGCCGTGGCGGCCAATCGGCGCGTCGGCAATTATCGTTCGAGCCCGATCCTGCCTTTTTCGCTCTGGAACGCGGAGGAGCTGTTCGTGCGCTAGCTGGGGGAGCGGGGGAGTGGGGGAGTGGGGAATGGGGAGTGGGAAGTAACTTCCCCATTCCCTATTCCCCATTCCCTATTCCCCACTCCCCACGCCTCACTCCCCACTCCCCACGCCTCACTGCGTGGCCAGTCTGGCGATCACGATCATCGCGTGCGCGAGTTCGATGCGCGTCATCGCGTCGTTGGGGCGGAACATTCCGCCATCGGCGGTGAGCAGTCCGCGATTGAGCGCGACCCAGACGTAACCGCGCAAGCTGTACGGGATCGTCCCGGCGTCGCTTACGGGCAGCGAAACGCCGGCTTTCGATTCGGCTTCAGACCGCAGTCCGGCGGCGCGCGCCAGCGCAATCGCCGCCGTGAGCCGGCTGGCGCGGGCATCCGGACGGAAAGGCCCGCCCGGCGTCGCATCGGTGAACAACGATCCGCCCGGCGCCGACTGAACGCTCTCGACCATGATCATCGTCGCCGCGTCATTTACGTCGGTGAAGCGCGGCTGGCCCGGCAGGTATTGCGGCACGCGCCCGCCAAGCACCAGGGCCGAAGCCAGGTCGAAGCGCGAGATTTTGAACTGCGGGCGGAAGCGATGGCCGTAGGGATGCATCACGAACGACCGCAGATTCTGATAGATCTCGGCCTGCTCCACCACGGTTAAACCGCCGATATCGGTGAGTGGCGCGTATTCCGCGCGTGTGGTTTCGAGCACGCCTATAAACGGCTGTGGCGCGCCGATAAAGCCGAAGGTGTGCCGCACCTTGGCGCTCCAGTTACCTCCCGTCGGCCTGTCGACCAAGTCGCGCTCGCGGTGTCCCGTCAAGACCGGCAGGTTGAGCGCGTTCACTTCCGGCCGCATCACGCCGGCAGGATCGGTCAGGCGCAAAGCCAGGTCGTTGATGTTCAGCAGCGGCCCCCACGCGATTTGCACCGAAGTCAGCAAAGAGTTCTGCGGGACCGTTATATTGGCCGTATAGACGCTGCCCGGCAGCACAGTCCCGGAGAAGACCTTCAGCGGGTCGTTGATGAAGCGCGCCTGCCCGCGGTCGAGCGCGGCGCGGAACGTCCCCATCCGGCGCGCCGAGAACTCCGCCTCCAGCACGGCCGCATGCGCGTTGAGCATGCCGGCGCCGACTTCGTGACGGTAATAAGGCGGCATCGGCGTGGCCGTGCGCTGCAGGATGTCGCGCACCTCGGCCGGCGTGAGCAGCGGGTTGGCTTCGAGCATCAGCGCAATCGCGCCAGCCACCTGCGGAGCGGAAAAGCTGGTACCGCTGGCAACGGTGTAAGAAAACAGCTCGAAGAGCGAGAGTTTCGACAGGTCACCGCCCAAACCGAGGTTGAGCAGACCGGTCAGGTTGACGCCGAGGGCGCGCGGGCCGACGACGTTGACGCCCGGCGTGACTAGGGTCGGGCCGCTCAATTTCGTGAAAGATCCGCGCGAGGAGAAGCCGGCCAGCCGCCCTTCTTCATCCGTCGAACCCGCGGCAATCACCCACGGCGCCATCGCATACGGATTCAGCGTGTCCATCCCCGGCCCGGTGTTGCCCGCCGAGAAGACCACGTTGACGCCGCGTTCGGTGAGCATCTTGGTGGCGACGTTGACCGGATCGTTCGGGTCGTAGAGCGTGGCGGCGGAGAAGCTGCAATTGACCACTCGGACGCCCAGTTCCGGCCCCTTCCAGAGAAGGTAATCAAACCCTTCGATAACGGAGAGCAGAGTGAGATCGCCCGCGCTCAGCCCGACCAGTTTGGCCCCGGGCGCCACCCCGGCGTATTTGCCATTCGAGCGCGCCCCGCTGCCGGCAGCGACTCCGGCGACGAACGTGCCGTGCCCGTAGACGAGGTCCGTGTTGGGCAACCCCTCAATGCTGAGCGGATAACTGAAGCTGACGCCCAGACCCAGCACGCCTAAGAGCTTGACGTTCTTCTTGACCCGGCCCGCCAGGTCTCCGTGCAGGCCGTCTATCCCGGTGTCAAGCACGGCCACGGTGACTCCGCGGCCCGTGAGCGCCCGTCCTCCATTTTGCGCCGTCAGTTCCGCGTCCGTTTTCACCCGCGCGGTACCGGTCAGTCCGTTGCCCGGCTCTCCGAGCAACTTCAGCGTACGATTGCCGTAGATCGCGCGCACCGCCGGCAGGCGCGAAACCAGCAGAAGTTGCGCCTTGGTCGCGGTCATCGCGACCACAGGCAAGACGTGGTAACGCGTCCCAAGCAGAATTCCGATCCGCCGCAAATCCGCAATATCGGCGCTGGTCGGCGTGCGATGATAGATCACGGCCGCATTGACGTTGCTGTCATCAGTCAGTCCATCCAGCAGGGCCGCCAGCTCATAGTCAACGTTTTGCAATCCTGTCTGGAGCGCGTAACTGATCCCGGTGAATTCAAGACCGGTCAGGCCGGTCAGCGTGACGCCGTCAGCGCCGGTCGCGACGATGCCGCTGGCGCCGGTGATGGTCACGCCGTTCGACGAGATCGAAAAAACAGCTCCATCCGCGCCGGTCGCAACGATACCGTTTTCGCCGGAAATGGTGAGCCCGTCGGCCCCGGTGGCTGTAATCCCGTTGAGGTTCGCGATCGAGAGCGCATCGGCGCCGGTCGCGACTATCCCGCTGGCGCCCGCCGCGACTATTCCATCCGCGCCGGTCGCAACTATCCCGTTCGGTTGTCTGATGAAGACTGAATTAGCCTGGTAGGTTCTTCCGTCCGACCCGGTGATCGTGAGGCCGGAAAGCCCGATTGCCGTGAGGCTCTCGGCGTTGGTCAGTCCGAGTCGGTCAGCGCCGGTCGCCGTGACGCCGTCCGCATGCGCGAGACTGCTGAGTCCGAGCAAAGCGTCAGCGCCCGTTACGACAATGCCGTTGGAGCCGGTGAAGAGGACGCCATCAGCGCCCGTCGCGACAATGCCGCTGGCGCCGCTGATCGTGAGCCCGTCCGGCGAGATCGTAAAGGTCTGGCCGTCCGCTCCCGTCGCGACGATGCCGCTGGCGCCGCTCATCGTGAGTCCGTCAATGCCCGTGGCCGTGACGCCGTCGGCGTGCGCGATGTTGCGGGTATCGGCCCCCGTCGCGACAATGCCGTTTGAACCGATCAACGTGAGGTTGTCGGCGCCTGTGGCGACGATGCCGTTAGCCTGATGGATAAAGAGCGAATCCGCCTGGTAGCTGGGGCCGCCGTTTGCGGGGGTGATCGTGAGACCGTCCGCGCCCGTCGCGACTATTCCCGAAGCCTGGTTGATCGTCAGGCCATCGGCGCCGGTCGCGACAATGCCGTTGGAGCCGATGAATGTGAGGCCGTCCGCCCCGGTCGCGACGATGCCCGAAGTTGTCGGCGCCGTGATGCCGTTGACGCCAAAAGTCAGCAGCCCGTCAGCGCCCGTCGCGACAATACCCGATGAGCCGGCATAAGTGACCCCGTCGGCCCCGGTGGCGACGATCCCGTTACCCACCGTGATCAGGAGACCGGCGCTGGCTGAGCTGACGCCGATCGCGACAATTAACGCCAGAACGATTGTCCGTCTGGCTTTCTTGCTGAGAGAGTGTGTGTTTGTGTGCGCGTGCGTATCCATAAAGTGAACTCCCGTGAGGTAGGGGCAAATGAGGTAGGGGCAAATGAGGTAGGGGCAAAAGTTTTGAGTCGCAAATAACGCGGGCGGTCGAGGGTCGGCGCTCTTGCCACATTTCAGAATCCCACAAAATTTCCGCCGGGGCGCTTGGTTAAAATCCCAGGATTTACAGCGGGAGCTACTCGATCAACTCCCGGTAAACCTTCTGCGTCTCGGACGCCGGCTGTATATCCAGGTCTTTTCTTAAAAGGGCGCGCAGAGCTTCGTATTGCTCTTTGACCGCGGCTCGATTGCCCTGCGCGGCATGCGTGCGCATGACCAGACAATGGATGTCCTCACGGTAGGGGTCGTCACGGAGGATCTGGTGTGAGAGGTGGAGCGCGCGAGGCCATTCCTCACAGCCGAGCGCCGCCACAGCCAGAGTTTCGAGCATGTATAGGTACTGCTCGCGGTAATAAGATCGTTGTTCTTCAACCCACTCGTCATAACAACCGTGCATAAACTCGCCCCGGTAGAGATTGATCGCCGCTTCGTAGTGAGCGACGCAACGATCCATCTCTCTGGCGCGGCGCGCTGATCCGCCTTCGGCCACAAGGCGGTCAAACTCCTCGATGTCAATCGAGTATGCGAAATCCGAATTGAGCAGGTAATCGCCCTCACGGTAGAGGAGGAAATTCTGTTTGAGCGGTTGATTACTGTTGAGCGCCTTGCGGACGTGCGACACTGTCGGGTGAAAATTCCTGGCGACGACGTCGAAATCCACCTCGCCCCAGAAAGTCTCGATAATCGTGTCTTTGGAGGCGCGGCGGCGGCGGCGCGAGGCGATGAAACAGAAGATGTCGTGCGCCCGCTTGGTCGTCCAAGCGTCGGCTGCAAATGGACGCTTCGGGTCACGGTAGATTTCAACGGGGCCGAACAGGTTGATCGTGAGATCAGCGAGCGGGGCCGCTCGCTCCACTTGAACCAGCTGCGCGGCGCCTGACGCCAGTAACGCCGATCGAGAGGCCTCCTGGGAGACAAGATACGCGCGCGCGTCCGGAGGCAACAGTTCGGCTGCTTCAGACGTTACGAACAGTTCCGGGCGCCAGGCCAACTCCCGCCGCAGCCAGTACTCATAATCGTAGCGCGCCGCCAAGTCTAACGCGCGGCGCAACCGCTCCAGCATTCGCACGTCATGGCCCGCCGCCAAATCGCACTGAGCCAGCGCCATACAGGACTGCGCTTCATAGTAATAGAAGCTGTTCTGGCGAAAATATCTGAGCGCCGGCTCAAGTTCGGCGCGCGCCGCCCGCTCCTCTCCTTGCGCGATCAGGATGCGCCCCAGAGTGAGCGCCGCTGTCCGAGCGCGCATCTCGTCGCCGAGCGTGCGGCGCGCGTCAATCAACTGATCAATCAATTTGCGGGCGGCCGCGAGATCACCCGCTCGCAGCTTGAGCAGCGCCTGCTCTTCAAGCAACTCACTGCAGGCTGGCTCAATGCCCGCCTTGTCATAATCGCGCCCGGCGCGCTCGTAAAATTCCGTGGCTCGCGGCGCGTCGCCGAGTTCGCGGTAGAGGTTGCCGTAGGTCTCGAAGATCTCGGCCCGCACCCCAATCAGGTTGAAAAGCTGGCATCGCTCCACGGCGCGATCCAGGTGGCGCTCGCAAGCCTCGAATTCGCCGCGGAAAAGATGGCAGCGCGCCACGTTCAAATGCGCCCCCGCCTCTTGCGGCACGGGCGTCGCGTTCTGGTCGTCGCTCAGCAGCCGGCGAAACCAGCGCATCGCTTCGAGAAAATCTCCGCGCATCAACGGCGGCAACCCCAGGTTGTGAACGATCAGGCGGGCGTAACGCTCGTCATGCTGCTCTTCGGCCGATTGCAGCGCGGCGCGGAACTCGCGCTCCGCTTCAGTCCACTTGCCCATCGCCACCAGACACAGCCCGCGCGTATTGCCGCATTTTGCCCGCACGGCCGAGCGCTCGTCGCTCAACTCAATCGCGCGGTCGAGGTGCGCGAACGCCGCCGTAAAATCGCCATGGCGCCGGTCAATAGTCGCCAGCGACTGTAGCGCTTCGGCCTCGCCCTCACAGTCGCCCTGGACCTGCAGCAAAACCACGGCGCGGCGGAACATGGCCTGCGCGCCGTCGTATTCGCCGCGCAGCCGCGCCACTTCAGCGCGGTAAGCGAGCGCGCGCGGGTAACGTTCTATCGTCTCAACCGGAAGCTCGTCGGCTGCCGCGGCCAGGCTGCTGAGCGCGCCCGAGGCGATCCACTCCTGCCCTTTGTCCGCTATCACCTTGGCTCCGCGCTCGAACTCATCTGCTTTTAGAAAATGACGCATAGCTTGCTCCCAATTC
>Ga0187894_10002085_pt1 | contig 24398 bp, 29 predicted proteins | sample GBC1701081metaG_FD_136650 | JGI IMG/M metagenome (GOLD analysis project Ga0187894, IMG submission 136650) | White microbial mat communities from a lava cave in the Kipuka Kanohina Cave System on the Island of Hawaii, USA - GBC170108-1 metaG ... | reverse complement strand
TCGGTGAAGAAATATTCATCCGGCGCCGATCTGATGCCGTTATGCTCGGCAAATTGATTCGCGCCTTCGCCGGCGAGCAGGACGTGGTCGGTGCGTTCCATTACGAGACGGGCCAGTTTGATCGGATTCCTGATGTTTTTGACGAACGCGACGGCACCGGCTTTCAATCTTGCGCCGTCCATTATCGCAGCGTCCATTTCGTTGTTGCCTTCGTGCGTGAAAACCGATCCGCGACCCGCATTGAACAGCGGAAAATCTTCCAGCGAACAAACCGCTGCCTCGACCGCGTCGAGCGACGAGCCGCCGCGCTCCAAAATTTCCCGACCTATATGCAAGGCGATTTCCAACCCGCTGCGGTACTCGCGTTCGAGAGCGGGCGTCATCTGCGAGCGAAGGATCGTGCCCGCCCCGCCGTGAATTCCCAATGCGTTTTTTTTCATCGATTAATTTTACCGCCGCGACGCGGAGACGCCGAGGAAGATTCAAACAGGATGCACAAGATACGCAGGATATAAAAAGAAAAGTTTTGACTAGCGCAAAGAGATCCTGTTTATCCTGTGCATCCTGTTAAGTTGTATTCTCCGCGTCTCCGCGTTTCGTCGGTGTAACAAACATCTTGCAAACCAGGTCGATTTCGGGTTTAATATCGACAGGCTTCGATCTTTTCACCGGGATCGGAATTTTCCCCATATCGTTAGATTCTAGAACATTCATAGCCAATTTTTGGAAAGGCTACGGCATTGCTGCTGTTTTTTAAATGTCGGCACTCGGTGTTTAAGTGCCGTGACCTTATCCGAAATGGCAACCGTCGTGAAGACGCGGCGGGCGCAAAGCCAGGAAGTTCCATTAAATTGGGATCGTCCGGCTGCCGAAGTGAGGTTCCATTGAAAAAATCGCTATTCCCCCTTCTTCTACTAATACTTTCATCTGGGATTTCTACGGTCGCTCAGGATACAGGTCCACGCGCGATTCTGGTCGATCAGATCGGCGGGCGCGTCGCAACATTTCGAAAGCCCGTCAAAGCGGGCACGCCCGTTCGTTCGGCTTCGAGTGCCGACGCCGTGGAACGCCGCGTGTTTCAGCTAATGAACGCCGAGCGTCAAGCCTTCGGGCTCAAGTTGCTGGAATGGGACGAGTCCTTGCTCGCCGTCGCCCGAATGCATTCGCGGAACATGGCCGACGAAAAGTTCTTCTCGCATAAGGGGCGTGACGGAGCGATGGTTCACGATCGGGCTGCACAGTTTGGAATCGTGAAATGGTTCGGCATCGGCGAGAATATCGCCACGATGCGCGGTTACGACGACCCGGCCGCCACTGCGGTAGAAAGCTGGATGCGTTCCAACTCGCACAAGAAAAACATACTCAACGGCCAATGGCAGGAAACCGCGATCGGCTCCGCCGTTGCCGACGATGGAACTATTTATTTCACGCAGGTTTTTATCGTAAGGTAATTCGATCACGAACTTTTAGATAGAAGGCTGTCTAACAGGACGGCTTTTCATGTTCGGGTTCCGAGTTCCAGGTTCCAAGTTAAGACCGGTTCTCCAACTTGACCTGGAACTCGGAACTTTGAACTTGCTCGTGCACGCTCGTTCACACTCGCGTTTCTGTCCGTAGTTAGAAAACGGGCGGAGCCGCGATGTTTAAGTGAATATCTCTCGGAAAAGCGGAGCTTTTCCACTCGGCGACGGGGCATAGCCCACAACAAATTTTACGACAAGCATTTTTATATTCCTGATAAGTGCAATTATTCTCATAAGGAATGTCGTTCGCGCTGCCGTCGTTTGCCAAAGTCAATCTGCATCTTCGCGTTTTGGGAAAACGCGGGGACGGGTTTCACGATATTTTCGCGGTCTTTCAGAGTATATCGCTGCACGATGAGCTTACCTTCGAGCGGGTCGATGGCGGAACTGAGTTGACTTGCGACGATCCTGCGGTTCCGCTGGACGAAACGAATCTGATCATGCGGGCTGCGAACGTGCTTGCTGCTGACTTCAATGTGAAGACAGGAGCATTGATACATTTGAAAAAGCAAATCCCGATGGGCGGCGGTCTTGGCGGCGGCTCATCTAATGCGGCGGTTGCTCTGGTCGGGCTTTCGCGGTTGTGGGATCTGGGCCCAATGCCGGAGCAGCTGGGAAAGATCGCGACGGGGCTTGGTTCCGATGTTCCATTTTTTCTTCACGGCGGGACAGCGATCGGTTCGGAGCGCGGCTCGACAATCGAAAGCATCGAAGATTTTTCCGCCGAATGCGTAATTGTTGTCACGCCGCACATCCGTATTTCCACGGCGAAAGCGTACGCCGATCTGAACGCCGCAAACTTGACAAACGAGGAGTCGAATCGTATTCTTCGAGTTTGCCGCGCGGAGGCATCATCTGCGAATTTCCTGCGTGCGGAGCTTGAAAACGACTTTGAGCAAAGCGTCTTTGCGGCCTATCCTGAGATTGAGAGAGCAAAGCAGACTCTTATCGAGCTCGGGGCACGCCAGACGTTGATGAGCGGCAGCGGCGCGAGCGTTTTCGCAATTTTTGACAACGAAGAGACACGGCAAACAGCATTGAAAGCCCTTGGCGAGGAAGCCAACTGGCGAAGTTTTGCCGTAGCGGCTGTTTCGCGGCGCGGGTATCGCGCGAAGCTGGGGCTGTAGATCCTTAAGAGAGAACCACCCCGTCGCCGAAGCGGCGACACCCCTCCTTTGTAAGGAAGGGAGCTTTTGATAGGCCGTTTCCGATAGTTTCTGAAAATTACGTCTTGGGGCGTAGCCAAGTGGTAAGGCACCGGTCTTTGGATCCGGCATTCGTAGGTTCGAATCCTCCCGCCCCAGCCACTTAACTTCAGTTATCGGAACGGTCGGCCAAAATTGTGCCGGCCGTTTTTTGTTTGGCAGTAGCCTGACCGTTAGGGAGGGCATGGCGGTGAATGTGGAAGATCCCTCCCTGACGGTCAGGCTTCTGACACGATGCGGGTTATTGGCACTGAATGAGCGTAACGGGAAATGTAAAGGTCTTTTCGGGCAATGCTCACCGCGAGCTGGCGGAGGAGATCTGCGGGCATCTCGGCTGCGATCTTGGCAAGGTTACGACCGACCGTTTCTCGGATGGCGAGTTTAATTTTTCGATAGGCGAAAACGTTCGCGGCTCAGACGTTTTTATCGTGCAGCCGACATGCCCGCCGACCGACAGCCATCTGATGGAGCTGTTGATAATGATCGACACGTGCGTTCGCGCCTCGGCTGAACGGGTAACGGCGGTCATTCCTTATTTTGGTTATGCACGTTCGGACAAAAAAGATCGCCCGCGTGTTCCGATCGCGGCGAAACTGGTTGCAAATCTGCTAACGAAGGCCGGCGCCCAGCGCATTTTGACGATCGATCTGCACGCGTCGCAGATACAGGGATTTTTTGATATTCCGGTCGATCACCTTTACGCAGCGCCGATCGTGGTCGATTATTTCAAAAACAACCCGATCGAAAATCTGATCGTGGTTGCGCCGGACACTGGCGGAGCGGAACGGGCACGCGCGTATGCAAAACGTCTAGGTGCCGGCCTTGCACTTTGCGACAAACGCCGCGAGCGTGCCAATGAGGCCGACGTGATGAACATCGTTGGCGACGTGTCGGGCAAAAATTGCTTGATCGTGGATGACATGTGCGACACGGGCGGCACGATCTGCAAGGTTGCGAAGGCGTTGCACGAAGCCGGAGCGAATGAGGTTTACGCGTGCTTTACACACGGCGTGCTTTCGGGAAACGCTGTGGAAAATATTGCGACCTCGCATTTGAAAAAGGTCATCGTGACGAACACGATCCCCGTCCAGGTGAACGGAAAACCGCTGCTTGACGGCGGCAAGATCGAGATATTAAGCGTCGGCAAACTCTTGTCGTCAGCGATCAAATCGATCCATGACGAGACAAGCGTTTCGTCGCTATTTATTTAGAGAGTCTAAAGTCTAAAGTCCAAGGTCTAAAGTGATTGACCTTAGACATTGGACCTTAGACATTGGACATTAGAAGTTATGGCTGAGAAATTTGTAGTGAAGGCTGAGAAAAAGGAAGCGGGCGGAAAGAATGTAAGCCGGCGGCTTCGCGCGGAAGGCAAGGTCCCGGTCGTGGTTTACGGCGGCGGCACCGAGAGTGTTGCGGCGGTTGCCGAATTGAAAGATCTGGCCGCGGTGCTTCGCAGCGACGCAGGCGTCAACACCGTATTCTCGCTCGATCTTGGCGGCGAGACTAACGACGTGATCTTTCAGGATAGGCAGATCGACCCGATAAAAGGGCGGCTGATCCACGCCGACCTTCGACGCTTTGCCAAGGGCGAAAAGATCGAGATGACCGTGCCGATACATCTTGTCGGCCAGCCTGAAGCTCTGAAGGAAGACGGAGCGGTGCTCTCGCAGGCGATGCGCGAGATCAGCGTTTATTGCGAACCTGCGATGACGCCCGAGTTTATCGAGGCCGATGTTTCCGAGCTTGTATCGGGGCACGCAGTTCACGTCTCCGATCTTAAAGTTGGCGAGGGAATCGAGATTCTTGAAGAGCCGGAAACGGTCGTCGCGTCGATCGTGATCGTCAAGGAAGTCGAGCTCGAGCCGCAAGTGGCCGAAGAAGGTGCAGAACCTGCTGTCGAAGGCGAGGAACCCGCAGAAGGCGAAGAAGGCGGAGAGCCGAAACGGGAAGAAGGCGGCGAGTAGTTTGGAGTTTTCCCGTGTTTGCGGAAGCCTGACCGTAAGGGAGGGCTAACACGGAATAAGAAGGAGCCCTCCCTTACGGTCAGGCTTCTGCACAGTTATGGATGAAACTCCAAACTGGCTGATCGTCGGGCTGGGAAATCCGGGTGCGGCGTATGAAGGGACGCGGCATAATTTTGGGTTTATGCTGGTCGATGAGGTGGCCCGCGAGGCGCAGGCCTTGGTCAAACGCGACGAATGCCGGTCGTTGGTAGGCAGATGCGTAATTGAAAACGAAACGGTCGAGCTGGCGAAGCCGCAAACGTTCATGAACCTGAGCGGAGAATCGGTAGGCTGCCTGTTACGAAAGCGAGAGCGCGGCATCGAGCGGTTGATCGTAATCTCAGACGATCTTGCGTTACCGCTCGGGACGATCCGCTTGCGGCGGAGCGGAACTCACGGCGGGCACAACGGTCTGCGATCGATTATCGACGTGCTCGGGACAAACGAATTTATGCGGCTGCGAATCGGAATTTTGCCCGAGCATCCGATAGCAAATGCGAAAAGTTTCGTGCTCGAAACTTTTGCAAAGAGCGAGCATGAAGCTGTTGAAAGGGCATTGAAGGAAAGCGCTGACGCAATTCGCAATGTGATCGAATCAGGAATCGACAAAGCGATGGCGCGGTTTAATTAGTTCAGAAGGTTTTTTAGCAGAAGCCTGACCGTAAGGGAGGGCTAACTCGGACAGAGAAAAAAGCCCTCCCTTACGGTCAGGCCTCTGCCAGTATATTTGGAGATTTATGGCAAACAGAACTTACGAAGTGATGTACATCATCGATCCGGAAACGGCGGCCGACAAGATCAAAAAACTGAACACTGCGGTCGGCAAGCTGATCGAGAAGGAAGGCGGCAGCGTCGTCCGCATGGACGACATCGGACGAAAGCCGTTGGCGTATTCGATCGACAAGAAGATAGAAGGGCATTACGTGCTGTTCGAGATCGAAGGCTCGGGCCAGGAGATCGCTGAACTGGAACGCCGAATGCGGGTTAATGACATGATCATCCGCTACATGACGGTACGCGTGGACGAAGACCGCAAGAAAGCGGAGAAGATGAAGACGAAGCGCGAGTCTCGTTCGGCGCGTCGTGCGTCTTTCCGAAAGACGGAAGAAGTGCCGGCAGAAATGACGGAGGCCGAAGCTTAAAGTCAAGCGAGGGAATTATGGCAGAAAGAGATGTGGAAACGCCCATGGACACCATGCTGGGCAGCGAAGATGAAATTGGCGACAAGATGCCGCGCCGCTATCAGCGTCGCAGACCGCGCCAGGTAGTGCCGGATTATGTCGATTGGAAGGACGTCGATTATCTGAAACAGTTCATCCCCGAACGCGGAAAGATAATGCCGCGTCGGATATCGGGCATTACCGCGAAGGATCAAAGACGCATCGCAACCGCGATCAAACGCGCGCGGGCAATGGCATTGCTGCCGTTCGTTTCGGAATAAAGAGGAAAAAAATCATGGCATCAACAACGATTTTATTACGAGAGGATATCGAAGCGCTCGGTGGACGCGGCGAGGTTGTTAAGGTGCGGGCAGGTTACGCCCGTAACTTTTTGCTTCCGCAGGGCTTAGCGACGCTTGCCACGAAGGGCAACGTCAAGCAGATTGAACAGGAACGCGAGGCACTTTTGAAGAAAGCGGCCGTCGAGCGTGCGACCGCCGAAGCACAGCGAGACCAAATGGGCGTCATCGAACTTGCTTTCGAACGTAAAGCGGGCGAGGGCGGGACGCTCTTCGGTTCAGTCACATCGATGGACATCGCCGAAGCCCTGCAGACCAAAGGCTACGAAATCGACCGCCGCAAGATCGCACTCCGCGATCCGATCAAGGAAACCGGCGAGTACACCGTCAAGGTCAGGCTTCACCGCGAAGTTCTAATGGAAATTCCGGTCACGGTCACCGCCGAAGGCGGCGAGGAAGTTGCGGAAGAAAAGCCTGCGAAGAAAGGTCGCAAGAAAAAAGAGGGAGCTCAGGCGGAAGAGGTCGCCGTCGAAACTCAAGAAGCGGCGGAATAAGTTTTCCACAAGTGGAAAATTAGATAACTCTTTAAGCTGCATTCGTTTCGGCGAATGCAGTTTTTTGCGCCCAAAATCGACAAAATTATCCAATGAAAATTTATTGATCAATTCTTTGTCACACACAAAATTAACCGCTATTATCTAAACTTGATTCCACTCCTTTTTATACATGGCAGCATTTCCGGAACAGCGTCGCGAACAGTATCTTGAGCGTCCCTTGCCGTCGAGCGAAGAGAGCGAGCGGGCGATTTTAGGCGCGATCCTGCTCGACAATTCGCTGATCGCGCAGTCGGTCGAGCATTTGAAGCCGGCTGATTTTTATTCGCCGCTGCATCGCCGAATTTTCGGGGCGATGATCTCGCTTTTCGAAGCGTCGAGAAAGATTGATCCGATCCTGATCTCGGAGGAACTTAAACGAGAAGGCAATATCGAATCGATCGGCGGCGTGGTAACAATCACCAATCTCACATTTGGTCTTCCGCATTTTTCCGATCTGTCCGATTACATTCGCGTTGTGCGCGACAAATCGGTGATGCGAAATCTGATCCGCACCTGCAACGAGATCACGGCTGAAGCTCTCGAAGAGGAAAAGGACGCAAAGGTGGTGCTGGACGAGGCCGAACAGGCGATCTTCGAGCTGACCGAGATGAAAGAGCGAAAGGGCTTCGAAAGAATTCAACCCATCGCCGACGAGGTTTTCATCAAGATCAAAGATTTTGCCGCGAACCGGGCACATGCGCTGACCGGACTTGCCACAGGTTATCGCGATCTCGACCTCCTCACTTCGGGTTTGCAGCAGGGCGATCTGATAATAGTCGCAGCGCGGCCGTCGATGGGCAAGACCGCATTGTGCCTGAACATCGCTCAACGTGCTGCGGTAAACGAGCGTGCCGTTGTCGCCGTTTTCTCGCTCGAAATGTCGAAGGAACAGCTTGTAATGCGTATGCTCAGCTCGCACGCGTCTGTCGATGCACGACGGCTGCGAAACGGCACGCTCTCGAACCAGGAGTGGGCGCGGCTTGCCGAATCGATCGGCACGCTCGCCGATACTCGGCTGTTTATCGACGACACGGCGGGAATCTCGGTGCTGGAAATGCGTGCGAAATTGCGGCGGTTGTTTGCCGAGGAAAAGAAGGTGGATCTTGTGGTGCTCGACTATCTGCAGCTGATGAGCGGCTCGTCGCGACGAAGCGAAAACCGGCAGCAGGAAGTTTCGCAGATCTCACGCGACCTGAAGGCGTTGGCCAAGGAATTTTCGGTGCCCGTCGTCGCTCTTTCGCAACTCTCGCGGGCTCCCGAAGCCCGCCGCCCGCCGATACCCATGATGTCCGACCTTCGCGAATCAGGCTCCATCGAGCAAGACGCCGATGTCGTCGCCTTCATCTATCGCGAGGATTATTACAAAACCGAAGACGAAATTCCCGAGGAACGCCGCAACATCGCCGAGATTATCGTCGCCAAACAACGCAACGGACCGACCGACACGATAAGGCTGGCGTTTCTGAAACAATTCACGCGTTTCGAAGACGCGTATCTGCCGTAGTTTTTGCAAAAGCCCGCGCGTGAGCAAGGGCGATTTCGAGCGCCGCATATCGCCCTTACTTCGTGCGGGCTTCTGCATAAGAGACGAATATGGAACCAGATCTACGTTTTCCGATAGGCAAATTCGACGCAAACGATTTTTTGGATCGTGCGAAGAATCTGCAAACCATTTTAGAGCTTCCGACTCAATTGAAAGCAGCGGTCTCGGGCCTCAGCGACGAACAGCTCGACACGCCGTATCGTCCTGACGGATGGACGCTGCGGCAGACCGTGCATCATCTTGCCGACAGCCACATAAATTCTCTGTGCAGATTTAAACTGGCGTTGACGGAAGACGAGCCGCCGACTATCAAGCCGTATGCAGAAGATCGTTGGGCTGAGCTTGCCGATAGCAAACTACCGGTCGATGTTTCGCTCGCGATCATTGACGGCGTTCATCGGAGATGGGCCGCAATGGTCGAATCGATGTCCGATGCGGATTTCGCGCGCGAATTCGTCCACCCCGAAACCGGCAATTGGACGCTCGAACGGGTTCTCGGCCTTTACGCATGGCATTCGCTGCATCACACCGCGCACATCACGACCACGCGTAAGCGACATGGTTGGTAAAAGAGCGGGGGCAAGCCCGCCTTCCAGACTGCATCTAGTGGACTGTAACAGACAATTCGCTAGCGGCTTGCCGCTCTATTTGCGGAAAAGCTCGGCTTTTCCGTAGTCTTTGCCGTACAGTCAGGCGGCTGTGCCGCCGCCGAAAAAGCAGAGGCGTAGCCTCGCAAAATCAAATTGTTGCTCTTGGTGAAGCAAAGCTTCACCGCAAATAGATGGGCAAAGCCCACTACCGAAGCGTATGTTACAGTCCACTAGTCGAGTTGACCTGGATAATGTACCGTGCCATTTAGCTACACGCAGTCAGGAAGGGCGGCTTGCCCCCGCACCTTTGCATTTGATGGCAGAAGACCAAGGCAGACTTATCTCCCTAGACGTATTCCGCGGCATGACGATCGCCGCGATGATTCTCGTAAATAATCCTGGCGGCTCGCCCGTTTATTGGCCGCTCGAACACGCCGAATGGCATGGGCTGACGCCGACCGACTGGATATTCCCATTCTTTCTCTTCATTGTCGGCGTCGCGATCCCGATCTCGTTAAGCAAATATGCGGGCGGAAACGCGAGTGTAAACGAGCATGCGAAAGCCGGCGTTTATTCAAGGATTTTGACGCGCGCACTCTCGATTTTTCTGCTCGGGCTTGCAATCTCCGTTCTTCCTTTTTTTCAATTCACGACGACCGACGCGCCGGATGCGTTAAAGATGCTCGTATGGATTGCGTTTGCGGCCGCGCTCTTCTTTCTACTTTTGAGAAATTTTAAGATCGCAATTGCTCTCGCCGTTGTCGCATTGTTCGGCGTTGTCGCAATGAATCTGGCCGGGTACAACGTCGTCCCGTACAATTTCGGCACGATGCGCATTTTTGGCGTGCTGCAGCGGATAGCGGTTTGCTATTTTGTCACGTCGATCATCTTTCTGCACACAACATGGAAACAGCAGCTCGGCATTGCCGTTGCTTTCCTGCTCGGCTACTGGTTTTTGATGACCACTATTCCCGTGCCGGGCTGCGAAGTCACGACCATCAACGACAAAGCGTGCAATCTCGCCGCCTATCTCGACCGCCTCATTCTCACCGAAAACCACATCTGGCGCGGCGGCAAAGTTTACGACCCCGAGGGGATTTTGTCCACGATCCCCGCGATCGTCACGACGATCAGCGGCGTGCTGACAGGGAAGTGGCTGTCAGAACCGCCTGCGTCAGTGGGCGGTCAGTTACGTCATGATGAATCGGTGCAATCGAACTGGCCCGCCGCTTACGCAGCGCGTTCCGACAAGGCCGCCGGCCTGTTCTTCCTCGGAATAACGCTCCTCGCGCTCGGGCTCATCTGGAACAGCTATTTCCCGATGAACAAAGCTCTTTGGACAAGCTCGTATGTAGTCGTCACGACCGGCCTTGCACTGCTAACGCTCGGTTTTTGCTACTGGCTGATCGACATCAAAGGCTATGAGCGCTGGGCGTGGCCATTTGAGGTTTTTGGGGCGAACGCTCTCGCTCTATTCGTTTTTTCGGGCATCTTCGCGCGAATGATCTCAGCGTATCGCGTTCCCGATCCGGAAGGAATGCCTATCTCACTCGGCCGATGGACAATGTCAAACATTTTCCTGCCCATCTTAAACCCGATCGACGCCTCGCTCGCCTTCGCGATCACGTTCATTTTGCTTTGGCTGTTTTTGATGTGGCTGCTTTATCGGAAACGAATCTACTTGAAGGTCTGAAGCGGAAACGCGAGTGGTAGCGAGAGTGTGCTTGTTTCCGCCTTTTTGTGTCATCGACTATATTGTATCTATGAACATGAAACTCGAACTCGTCGCGATTCCCGTGACGGACATCGACCGAGCAAAGGCGTGGTACGAAAGGGTTCGATTCAACGCAGATCACGATCAAACTGTGAATGAAGATCTGCGATTCGTGCAACTGACACCGCCCGGCTCGGCGTGCTCGATCTGTATCGGCAAAGGGATTACAACGACTAAGCCCGGCTCGGTCGACATGATTGTATGCGTGATCGACGACGCCGACAAAACGCGCGAAGAACTTTTGCAGAAGGGAATCGACGCCAGCGACGTCGATCAACAACCATGGGGCCGCTTCGTTTACATCACCGACCCCGACGGCAACAAATGGTCGCTCCAACAAATGGTCGGGTCGGAATACGATCAGGCTAAATAGTCGAAAAGCTTTTCGGCGGTGGCGTGTTTCGCGAAGTTTGTTAACGGCAGGCTATGAAACTGGCATGCGGCGGACGCGAATCTGAAATTGGTTTACAGAAAGCATCGCTCCTGTTTTTAAATCATCAAAACATTTGCTTAACACATATTGAACCAATAGGCTGAAACCTTCGGCGCGAAGGCCTTCAATTCGGATTCGTATTATAGAAGGCTTTTGCACTTGGGATAACGCCAAAATGGTGTGAAAATCTGCGTCGAGCGTGACAACGATGCGATCTTCGATTGCGGCTCTACGAATGATCTCGGCGTCTTCCGCTTCGGCTAGTCCCACTTCGCCGGTGTGAACCGTATCCAAACCGGCGTTTCGGAGAATATCTGCCGCGGAGCGGGGCGTTCCCTGATCGAGCAGCAGTTTCATTTGCTTAATGCCATCTCAATCACGCGATCGTCCAAGTTGGCCGCTGCATAGGTGAGAGCTTCGCGGATATCTTCTTCTTCAAGTTCGGGAAATTCGCGCTGAAGATCGAGACGGTCCGGATATGTGGCGACTGCCTCAACGACCCGGCGGACAGTTAAGCGAAGTTGCCGAATACAGGGTTGGCCGTTCATACGGTTGGGGTCGATGGTTATCCGGTCAAACATAAACTTACTCTGCCGGAAAAAACGCTAAAATGCAACAGAATCCCAAAAGGCTCTAAATCGATGGCTCGCGCTTCCTCGCTATCGGCTTAATTTTAATGTGGCTGCTGTATCATAAACAGATTTACGTCAAAGTTAGGAAAAGACTCAGCCACGAATGAACACGAATAGACACGAATTTGAAAGTCTCTTAATTCGCGCGTATTCGTGTAAATTCGTGGCTAAAATTCTTACGCGGCCGCGGCGACGACCTTATCGGCGGCGTCGTTCATCGTGGTTGCGGGGATGATGCCGATGTTTGATTCGGCGAGGACGCGGCGGCCTTCTTCGACGTTGGTGCCTTCGAGCCGGGCGACGATTGGTATTGATACGCCGAGATTTTTGGCGGCCGCGACGACGCCGTTGGCGACCATGTCACAGCGGACGATGCCGCCGAAAATGTTTATGAGCACGGCTTTGACGTTTTCATCGGCGAGCAGGATCTTGAATGCCTGTTCGACGCGCTCCTGCGAGGCGCCGCCGCCGACGTCCAAAAAGTTGGCAGGTTCGCCGCCGGCGAGCTTGATGATGTCCATCGTGGCCATCGCGAGACCGGCGCCGTTGACCATGCATCCGATGTTGCCGTCGAGCTTGATGTAGTTGAGATCGTATTTCGAAGCTTCGATCTCGAGCGGCTCTTCTTCGTTCAGGTCGCGCAGCTCGGCGTATTCCTTGTGGCGGAACATCGCGTTGTCGTCGAAGTTCACCTTGGCGTCGAGGGCGATCAGGCTGGGAGCACGCTCGTTAACACTCGCGTTTCCGCCCGTGAGCAGAAACGGGTTGATCTCGATCAGCGACGCGTCCATCTTTTCGTACGCTTCGCAGAGTTTGAGCATGAACGACGCACCTTGATTTATTAAGTCGTTCGGAATGCCAAGACCGAACGCCAGCTTGCGAGCCTGAAACGAGCGAAAGCCAACCGACGGGTCGATCGTCTCTTTTAGGATCAGCTCTGGCGTTTCTTCGGCGACCTTTTCGATATCCATGCCGCCGGCCGACGATGCCATAAAAACATTTCGTCCCGTCACGCGATCAAGCGTGATCCCGAGATAGAATTCGCGGTCGATCGGCAGTCCTTCTTCGATAAGCAGCGTCTTCACCTCGCGACCTTCGGGGCCGGTCTGATGCGTGACGAGCTTCATGCCGAGCATCTTCTCCGCGATCTCGCGCGCCTCGGCCGGAGATTTCGCAAGCTTCACGCCGCCGCCTTTGCCGCGTCCGCCGGCATGTATCTGAGCCTTTACAACAACAACATCGGTGCCTAATTCTTTCGCCGCGGCCTCAGCCTCTTGCGCGTCACGCGCAACAATGCCGCGCGGCACGGGAACCCCGTATTCTTTCAACAAAGCTTTGCCTTGGTATTCGTGAATTTTCATAAGATGTAGTTTGGAGTTTTAGCTTTAACTGGCCCGTTTTACGGGCGGAAACGCGGGTATGAACGAGCGTGCGCGGACAATGTAAAATTGAAAGTGGAAAATGCAAAATGAAGATGTCCGAGTATTGCATTTTCAATTTTGCATTTTACGTTTTACATTTTGCTTTCGTTTGCACGCCTCCCAAACGGTCGCGTTTCCCCCCTTAGGTCGTCCGAGTGCAGGGCTTTGAACACTACACAAGTTTTACGATCAGCTTCAGCATTTTCCATTCGCCGCCGCGGCTGACGAATTCGTATTCGAAATTCACCGGAACCGGTTTCGTGGCGTATTTTCCATTCAGCACCAGAATGTTCAAACCTTTCTCGGTCCGCACGTAAGGGGCAGGAGTAAACTCCGCTGTCATCGACGAGGTTTTCTCGAGCACGGGCACGACGCGATTCTTCTGGCTGGTAAACACCTTAAACTCGCCCTTCATTTGCTCTTCGGTGTATGAGCTTTGAAAATCCATCGAGGAGTTTTCATAGATATCTGAAAAATCATTCGTGTCGATGGCCTCGGCGAAATCGGCGGTCAAGCTTTTCACGATAGCCTGCACGTCGGCATCCGACGGTACTTGGCCGTTCGATTTGAAGGGCGCATCGCCCGTTGAGGTCGAATTCGACGCAGTGGTCGAATTGCTGTTCGACCCGATGTTGCCGAGATCGAGGTCTTTGCCGCAAGTGCACCCGAAAGCGACGGCGGCGATAAACGCGAGTGCAAAAATTCCGTTAATGGTCGTGTTATTTCCGGTGAGGATCTTTTTGAAAAAATGTGTCATCTTGTATCTCCTGCAACTATACTTTCGTTTGCGCGCTCGTTTATGCTCGCGTCTCTGCTTTATGCCTTTCGCCAGGGTGCGAGCAAACTTGCCCAGCTATCAACCGTGCGTTGATATTCGATCGGGCAGCGTGAGGCGCGTTCTTTGGGAAGGTAGCCTTCTGTCAATATATTCGCATACTTTGTCGGGTCTGAGCCATAGATCATGCAGAGCGAATTATAAAATCTCTGTTCCTGCAAAAGGTGTTCGTCCGCCATGTTCGGTTTTCTGTTCCCGCGCTGTTTCGATTCGATCGCAAAACCTTCAGCCGCAGCCATTACCGAGCGAACGCCCTCGTCGCCGAGCTCGGTCAGGTTTACGTACGCGGCGCAGCGGTCGGCGGCGTCTTCTTCATTGCCGGCGACGGGGAGCTTGTATGCGTCGATCAGCGCGTGACCGATCTCATGAAGAAAGACGAACTTAACCGCGTCAAACATTTTGTTGTACGCAACCTGCTCCGTGTTTCCGGCGCCGCGGAAGGTACTGTAGAAATGCTCCATCAGCTCGTAACACATCGTCACGGACTGATCGCGCGAGTCGTAGAATGCGTTCGTTTCCCTGCAATCCTTCGTTCGAAGATAAATGTCGTGCGGCAGGCTCAACGAGCGGTTCAGCTTTAACGCCGCTTTAGTGAGAATTTTTTCATTCTGAACCTGCCGGTCTATCTCAGTATAACGCGGCGTCGAAACTTCCAGATGCTCGACGATAAAATCGCCGTCGTCCGGATTTTTCGCGGTGCTCGATTTGTTATTCGCAGCCGAAGGCCCTGACGCCGAGTTTGACGGCCGAGTGTTCGATTCACTAACGCCGTAATCGCGGCTAGTCGGGCAGAAACACGCCGTCACCGCGAAAAGCACGCCGACAGCAATAGTAAGATTTGTCAGGTTGCGGCGCATTGGTTTGGATTTCCGCTACGGGCAAAAACGCGAGCGTAAACGAGAGGGCGGAAACGCGAGTGTAAACGAGCGTGCACACGCAACGTAAAACTAAAAGTGGAAAATGCAAAATAAAATTTTCTTAATTTTCCATTTTCAGTTTTACATTCTCGATTGGCTTTTACACGCTCGTTTACACTCCCGTTTCTGCCGTTTACTGTGAATTTTCCACGAGCTTGACAAGCGTGCGGACGGCGACGCCGGTCGGGCCTTTCGCCTGATGCGGGCGGACGCTGTCATGCCACGCCGTACCGGCGATGTCGAGGTGCGCCCATTTCGCTTTATTGACAAACTCCTGGATGAATACGGCGCCCATTATCGTGCCGGCCTTGCCGCGCGGGCCGATGTTTTTAATATCGGCGATATCCGATTTTATCTGCTTGCTGTATTCGGCGCCGAGCGGAAGCTGCCAAAAGCCTTCGCCCGCGTCTTTGCCGAGGGCGACAATCTCGTCGATCAATCCCTGATCGTTGCCCATGATGCCGGTGTTTACATCGCCAAGCGCGACGATCACTGCGCCTGTAAGTGTAGCCATATCGACGATTCGCGTAGCGCCTTGTTTTTCAGCATAGGCAACGGCGTCTGCGAGGATGAGGCGGCCTTCGGCGTCGGTATTAAGAATTTCGATTGTTTTTCCGTTTGACGCGGTAACGACGTCGCTCGGCCGCGAAGCTTTTCCGTCAGGCATGTTTTCAACCGCCGCAACGACTCCGAGAACCGGCACGGTCGGTTTGAGCAACGCGATCGCGCGCATCGTGCCGATGACGGTTGCACCGCCGGACATGTCGTATTTCATCGCGTCCATGTTTTCGCCGGGCTTAAGCGAGATGCCGCCGGTGTCAAACGTGATGCCTTTGCCGACTAGCGCGAGAAGGTCATTATTTTTCGTCGTGCTTTTTGTGGGCGTGTAGCGAAGCGCGAACAGCTTTGCCGGCTGCTCCGAGCCAAGCGAAACGCTTAGCAGCGAGCCCATGCCGAGCTTCTTCATTTTCGCTTCGTCGAGCACTTCGAATTTCAGTCCGAACTCTTTCGCCATTTTGCCGGCGCGGTTCGCCATCTCGGTCGGCGTCAGGATGTTCGGCGGCTCGTTCGCGAGATCGCGGGTGAAGTTCATCGAATCGCCGATCGCCTGGCCGCGCGAAATACCGGCTTTCAAATCGCCCGATGACGCTCCCTCGACATGCACAACCAGCTTCGATACAGCCTTGCTGTTCTTGTCCTTCGTTTTGTATTTATCGAGCTCGAACTGGCTGGTGATGAATGCCTGCACGGAATTTTGTACAGCTTCGACCGCGTTTCCATCGAACCGAGGCATGAAGGCGAATGACTTTACATTACATTTGCGCAGGTATCGCGTCGCCGTTCCGGCAGCCACGGACACGCCCGCCGCTTTATAGTCTTTCTGATCGCCGACGCCGACGATAAGCAGGCGGCTCGCCTTCACTTTGCCTTTCGGATTTAGTCTGATCAGCGCCGTGTCGCCGATCTCGCCTTTGAATTCTTCCGATTTGATCGCCGTCGCAAGATGGCCGTTACACAGCTTGTCGAGATCTTTTAACGCTGAGGACGACGCCTTCTCGCCCTTGAAAACCGTTATGGCCAACGCTTCGACGCCGGCCTGGGGAAAATTTGAAGAAATGCCCTGAAAGTCCATTAATCATCCTCGATAGAATTGTTCAAAATGCTTGTAAATACGTGTTCTAAACTAACTTATCTTAGCTTTTCTTTCAACTGCTGGCGAGTTTCTTTTTCGATGGTTTTTCGCATCTCGGTTTCACGCTTGTCGTAAAGCTTTTTACCTTTGGCAACGCCGATCTCGAATTTGATCCGTCCGTTCTTCCAGTAGATCGACGTTACGACCAGCGTCATGCCTTTTTGCGTCGTTTCTTTTTCAAGTTTTTCAATCTCTTTGCGATGAAGCAGCAGCTTGCGCTCGCGAAGCGGCTCGTGGTTTTGGATGTTCCCATGTGAATAATGCGAAATATGGGCATTAATCAGCCAAACTTCATCATCTTTCACCGAAACGTAAGAATCCTTTAATTGAATTCGTCCGGCCATGATGCTCTTAACCTCGGTGCCAACCAACACAGCTCCGGCCTCGTATTTATCGAGGATGTGGTACTCGTGAAAAGCCTGTCGGTTTGTAAGAATCTCTTTATCTGCGGACATAAAGGTACATAAAGGTTTAGAGTGCAAGCTTTAGCTTGTTTCAAGTTTAACACCCGACAAGCTGAAGCTTGCACTCTGAACAGTCGTTTGACAACGTCCGTTTTCGCCACGTAAATTATTAAATACGCTGGGAGATCGTCTAATGGTAGGACTGCAGTCTCTGGATCTGCCTATCGGGGTTCGAATCCCTGTCTCCCAGCCAAAAGCTTAGACGGGAGACAAGAGACGGGAGATTTTATGCTCCTGTCTCCCGACTCCAGTCTCTTGTCTTCTTATGGACGAGTGGCACCAAACAGAGATCCGCGTCCGGTATGCCGAGACGGACAAGATGGGGATAGTCCACCATTCGAACTACCTTATTTGGTTCGAAGCGGGCCGGAGCGATCTGTGCCGCGCCCGCGGTTTTTCATATAGGGAAATGGAAGAAGACGACGCTTTGATGGTCGTCGCCGAGTCTTATGTTCGCTACAAAGCGCCCGCATTTTACGAAGACATCCTGCACGTCCGCACGCAGGTTGCCGAGGTTCGCAGCCGCTCGATTCGTTTTGTGTATGAAGTTTTTCGCCCGTCTGATGAAACGCTGATTGCCGAAGGCGAAACCTTGCATCTCGTTACCGACGCCAACAAGAAGGTCAAACAGATTCCAGAGGCTTACAAAGCAAAGCTGCTCTTGGACGAAGAGTTGAAAGATCTTGCCTTTCCCGCCAATCAAGCACCGAGTTAGCACTTTGGGTGAAGGGTGATGGCTAACAGAGTGCTTTGAAAAACTACTGTATTTTTCTCCTCAGAGGTTTCGAGACAAATTTTTGCCGGTCGAAGTTTTGAAAGGACAATGTTGGTCTTGTTGGGCGGTGAAATTCATCTTGTTTTGATTCTTTTTTTGCCTTTCAAGATTCGTTTTCAGCCAATTCCGGCGATCGGGCGCATTTCGTCTATGTCGGTTGACATTTTAACAGGAACGAAGTTCTGAACACGTTGTAGAGGATGCACCACATGTCGAACCGGAGTTTGTCCAACACTCCGTAATAAACACCGATCGAGCGTGCCGCTTTCTTGTCCCGCCTCGCCCTTCTCGCGTCCGATCCAGCGGCTTCACTATCTCCACCAACGACCGCCAGTCAACCAGCTTCTCCAACTCCCCCAACGTCCCCACAGCACGGCTCTTCTTCTTCCGCCGACCGTTCCCCAAAAGCACGTCCATCACACGTCAGTTGCTCATTGCTTCATTACTCGATTATATACTGGTTGCGAACGTGGTTTTTCAAAGAACTCTAATAGCTAAAAGCTGCAATTTTATTTATTTCTAGTCGCAATTAGGCACGCCGAGAAAACACGGCATCTGATCGTTAACAAACCCGAGCCAAAACACTGTAATAAGTACTAAAAACGCAATTCTTAGTACGAGCGTCACCGGATTTGCCGCAATGTTGTTTCCCGATCGGATGCTTTGAATCACGGGCGCGAGAATCAGAACAAAGAGCACGGGGAGGATCCACAGAATGACGAACAAGCCGGTCGGGAAACTGGAATATGATTTCTGGCCGTAGGTCAACTCCAGGACCATTAACGGAAGTACAAGCAGAAAGCCGAGGATCGACGCAAGACCGAGATTTGAGGAAACTCCCTTCAACGCATTGCCCTCGGTCGCGGCAATATTTATAAGAACGGCCGCTGCGGGAAGAACCAAAATCAGACTGAGAAAAACTAAACTGCCCAGAACATGAGGCGCGTCGGGGTCGGTCGGCTGCAGAAAGGGCTGCAAAGGCCCAATTGACGGCTCGATGCCCATCAGCATGAGCGAAAACATTATGGTGCCGGGCAGGAAAAGCAGAATTCCGACGACCGCGGCTATCTTCGGGTTCTTTAATATTCGAGTCATAACGCCTCTTTGCGAGAGATGCAAAACGTGTTCTTTGACTATTTCGAACCCCGTATCGACCGACAAATGCAAAGTCAGAGACAACACCTTACCTTCTTGCTCTTTGCAAAGATCGTCAAACGTCTGTTCCATCGATTCCCCGAACCGCTCGCGGAACGGGCGCGGATAGAATGTGAGCAGCTTTCGGTAAAAAGCGCGGTTTATGGGGTGCCGTTCAATGGCCATAAGAAAGAGTTTTCGGCACGAGTTTGATCTCTTGTGCGCGGCCTACCGCGTGCCGATAACGCTCAAGTTCTTCTTTCAGCGCCGTTTCGCCGGCGGCAGTGATCTTGTAATAGATCCGCCGAGCGTCGTCCATTTCGGGGTCGATTCGTTTGTCGCTTTCCTTCACGAGCCCTGCGTCGAGCATCCGCTTGAGCGAGCCGTACAGCGTACCGGCGCCCATCTTCACTCTGCTTTGCGAATCGGCTTCGACTTGCTTCATTATGCCGTAACCGTGCCGCTCCTCGGTCGACAGGGCGAGAAGTATATGAAAAACTGCCGGAGTAAGCGGCTGCGAACGCTTCATCGGGACAAATATATCCGTTACGGATATATTTGTCAAGCGAAATTTCGGCGTCTCGTTTTGCCGGTCGAGCGGTCCGCTTTATCCTTCATCGCTTATCCTTTATCCTTTAAGCTATGCCCGGCTCCGCGACCGCTCAGGTTATCTTTATCGCTGCGATGATGATTCTCGTATTGATCATCAGCTTTGCGGCGATGTATTTTTTCTTCAAAACATACGCGAAGGAAAAGCGGGAGAAGGATTTGAAAAATCGGAACTCCGCCGCCCGCGATCCGCAATCTGAAATCTGAAATCTGAAATCTGAAATCGTCCAATGCCGCATCCGAAACTTCTCGACCCGAAAAACGCAGCGCTCGTCGTTATCGACGTGCAGGAAGCATTTCGCAGCGTCATCCCGGAATTTGCGAGCATCGTCCCGCGCATCTCGACGGCCGTTCGCGGTTTTCAAATCCTGGGCGTGCCTGTGATCGTGACCGAGCAGTATCCGAAAGGCTTGGGGCCGACGGCGGAAGAGATCTTGATGAGTCTGCCGGACGATTTCGAGCGGATCGAGAAAGAGACATTCAGCTCGTGCGGCTCCTCATCTTTTCAGAAGCAGCTTGAAGCGCTCGACGTGAGCCAGATCGTCTTGTGCGGCGTCGAAACGCACGTCTGCGTCAGCCAGACCGCGCACGACCTGCTCGACGCGGGATTCGAAGTGCATCTTCTTACCGACTGCGTCGCCTCGCGTTTCGATCACGACAGGGAAGCCGGCTTCTCGAAAATGTACGCCAGCGGCGCCGACCCGTCATCCGTCGAAATGGCCCTCTTCGAACTAATGCGCGATTCGAAACACGAAAGATTTAAAGAAATACAGGCGTTGATTAAATGAACAGTGCACAGTGGGCCGTGGAAAAGTGAGAGCCTCCGAACCGTCTCGCGCAAAAATCCGATATGCATTCTTATTTTCGGCTTCGCTTAGCCCCGCCGTTTTAAATCTGAATCCGCAAGACCGAATCTATCTCGCGCCGCCGATATTACTCCTCGCTCCGAATCCTTTCCGAATCATCCCGCACGCCTTCTGGGTCAAGGGAATGCGTTCCAAGTCGCATGAATCGCCTTCCCTGTCGCATGATTTGTCGTCGCGGTCGCCAAAACAAACTCGAATCCGTCACCGCGTAGCGGTCGCCTAACTTTAGCCGCGGGCTTCAACCCACGGTAGGTCGAAGAAAAATGTCGTTGTCGCGTTAGCGACAATCGAATGTCGCAAACGCCGCGATTCAGTCGTCGCTACGCGACGAGATTGCGTTGTTCGCATCTTTACCGTGGGTTCAAACCCACGGCTAAATTCGCCTGACCGCTACGCGGTCGTCAATCTCGAGCCGTTATCTTAGGTATGTTCGACTGCTCATTTCGCCGTCGTAACGTGAGCGCAAGCGTTATCAATCCGGAACATACACCTAGTAACATAACGAGGATCCCGCCGAACCACGCCACCGCCTCAATCGCGTCGGGATCGCTCGTAGTCTCCGCGTACGGAAAAACTACGAAAAGATAAATTGGCGCCGGGGCGAAAAACAGCACGACCGAAACGCAAGCCCATGGCCACGGAAACTTATTCATTAGTCACTTCCTAAACATCCCCAACATTCGATTCGTGACCAGAAAGCCGCCGGCGATGTTGATGGCGGCGATGAGGACGGCGACAAGCCGCCCGTGTTTACCAGATCGTCTGGACATTGGACAACCTGTGTAAATTCCCGTCGCTTGTTACCAGCGGCATGCCGAGGTGCAGGGCGGTGGCGGCGACTATGCGATCGGGCATGTCGGCGACGATGGAGCGGTCGACGTTTTCGAGTTCGTCAGCGATTTGTCGGTTGAGTTCGACAAGCTTGAAAGCGGTCGAATCATCGTCGAGGGCTTCGCGAAGCTTAATGAGGACGTTTGCGTCGAACCGCTTCCTCTCAATTAAATAGACCAGCTCGACGATATTGATTGACGGAACGAAAATAAAATTTCCGCTTCGTTGGGCACCGGTGATCGCCGACTGAGCAGACGCGGATCGAATCCGCGGGCCGCTGAAGTACCAAATGACGATATTTGTGTCGATAACAATATCGGCCATCAACTAAAGCTCATCCTCGGTGTCTTTCGTGTATCCACGCCACATCTCGTTTCGCGCCTGTTTCATGTCTTCTTCGGTCCACTTGATATTCAAGTGAGCGAGGCTGCCCTGCATTGAGCGACGCGGTTTGGGTTTTGGCTGCTTTGCTTTGAGGAATTCTATAAAGTCGAGGACTTCCTGCTGCTTCGCTGCAGGTAATTTTTCCAGGTTTTCGAGTACTGCTTCTTTGACTGTCATATTACCACCTCATTCGAGCATTTTAACATCTTTGCAACCCGCTACTTCCTAAACATCCCCAACATTCGATTCGTGACCAGAAAGCCGCCGGCGATGTTGATGGCGGCGATGAGGACGGCGATGGCGCCGAGGATGACGGTTAAGTTTAAAGAGCGGAGGCTCCAATTATCGCCGGCGAATACATTACCGGTCAGCTGGAGCATTCCGCCTACTAAAATGATGCCGCTGATGGCGTTGGTGACACTCATTAGCGGCGTATGGAGGGCGGGTTTGACGTTCCAGACGACCTGAAAGCCGATGAAGATCGCGAGGATGAAGACGGTCAGGTGGCCGAGGAAATCGCCGCCGCGAGTTTCTGCTTTCGGTGGAATGATGAAGGCCAGGCCGAGCATCACGAGGCCGACAGCGGCGAGCAGCCAGGGGCTGACGCCGGTGCCCTCGTCGTGGCCGTGGGTCGGCGTCTTAGCCCCGGCCGCTACCGCTCGCGGTTCTGACGTTCCGCCGGGTTCGGGTGGCGGTGGCTGTTCCTTTACCGGCGCGGGCCAGAGCATTTTGCCTTCGTGTAAAACTATCGCGCCGCGAATGACCTCGTCGTCAAGGTCGACGACAAACGGAGCGGGGACACTCTTGTCCCCACCGACGCCGCTTCGGCGTTGGGAAACGTCATCGCCGGAGGAACCGGCGCTTGGGGACATGAGTGTCCCCGCTCCGACCAACTCTTCGAGGAGTGCAGTGACGGTTGCTCCGTAGAGCTGGCTGGACATCGACGCCATTCGGGACGGCAAATCGGTATAGCCGATAATGGTTACGCCCTTGTGATGAACAACCGAGCCGGGCTGTGTCAAAGCACAGTTACCGCCTTGCTCGGCGGCGAGATCGACTATGACGGAGCCGGGTTTCATCGACTCGACCATGCCTTTGGTAATAAGTTTCGGAGCAGGTTTGCCGGGAATTAGCGCAGTCGTGACGATGATATCGACCTGCATCGCCTGTTGCGCAAACAGTGCCATCTCGGCTTTTAGAAACTCATCCGACATTTCTTTTGCGTAGCCGCCTTTGCCCTCGCCTTCTTCCGTGACATGAAGCTCGAGAAACTCGGCACCCATCGACGCGACCTGATCTTTCGTCGCCGAGCGCGGATCAAATGCACGCACGATCGCGCCCAAACCTTTCGCCGCGCCGATCGCGGACAATCCAGCGACACCCGCGCCAATCACCAACACTTTCGCCGGATCGATCTTGCCGGCGGCCGTGATCTGTCCTGTAAAGAATCGCGGAAAATGATTTGCTGCTTCGACGACGGCGCGATAACCGGCGATATTTGCCATCGCCGAAAGCGTGTCCATTTTTTGCGCGCGAGTGATTCGCGGCACGCTGTCCATCGCGAAAACAGTCGCTTTTTTTCGGGCGAGCCGGTCAACGATATCGCGGTTCTGCCCGGGCCAGATAACGCCGACCAGCCAGCCGCCGTCGCGGAGCAGATCGACCTCATCATCCTCGGGCGGACGCACCTTCATCACGACGTCCGACAACGCCCAAAGGTCTTTCGCCTCGTCGATGATGGTTGCACCGGCTTCCTGATACTCTGCATCACTGGAATTTATCGCATCGCCGGCGCCCGACTGCACCGCCACGTCGAAGCCGAGCTTTTTCAATTTAAGTATTGTCTGCGGCGTCGCCGCCACGCGCTTTTCGCCGGGATAAATTTCTTTCGGAATTCCGATCAGTGTCATAATACGCCGGTTCTAACGTCACTAAATCACTGACGCTCAACCGTTTTGAATTTTAGTAGAAGTAACCAAAAGAGACAAACAGGGAGGGCGCGAGGACTGGAGCGGCAAGCATCGCTGCTCGTCTGAGCGCCGCTTCGACGCGGAACTATTTTCGCGCTTCGCGCTCATTGGCAAGCAGGGATGCTTGCCGCCCCAGTCGCTAAAACTTTTGCAGCGTGATGCTGACGGTCGGCGCATCACCGGCGGTCTTGCTATAGGACACCGAATAGCCTGCTTTTGGCAGCCGCACGGTTTTGAAAATCGAGCCGTCGGCCTTCGGCAGCGCGTCCTCGCCGAGGACGGTCTTAGCCGACGGGACCTTTGACAGATCGCCGAAGTAGGTTATCGAGATCGCCGTGACATTGCGCCCGGCGTCGTAGTAAACCTGCGCCGATTCCGTCTCAGCGAATACGTAAAAATCCTGGTCGTCCGCTTTTTCCTTTGGCTCGCCGAGCGCCTTGCGGGCGTCGTCGGCCTTCATCCCGATCGAGACGTTACGATAGTTGAAAAGAGACGATTTGGCTTCCGTGGCGGGAGCGGAATTTTTTGTCTGAGAAGCGGCGTCGGCAAACAGCAGCAACACCATCAGCATAGTGCCCACGGCAACGAGGACAAGTTTTTTCGAGTGACTCACAACGAAACCTCCAGATCTAAAAAGCGTTTCGTCGTCGATATCTGGGGATGTCGGCGGCGTGTATTTTCGCCAAAATTATATAACCAAAAACAAATCGGCGCAATTAAATATTGCTCGTCTCCCGGAGC
>Ga0187894_10002084_pt1 | contig 24399 bp, 41 predicted proteins | sample GBC1701081metaG_FD_136650 | JGI IMG/M metagenome (GOLD analysis project Ga0187894, IMG submission 136650) | White microbial mat communities from a lava cave in the Kipuka Kanohina Cave System on the Island of Hawaii, USA - GBC170108-1 metaG ... | reverse complement strand
TGCTCACGGTACTCGTTGAAATCGACGTGTTAGCCTTGGGGTGAAATGAGCCTTCCGCTCTTATTGTTCGCTCCGCCGACGGCCCACATAGGGCCTGGGGTTCCGTCCGCGAACACGTTGAGCGACGAAATCCGGCAAACTTTTCCTCCAGCAGTTCTGGAGGCGCTCGATGGAATCGGTGCGCAGATTCAAGTGGAGATCCTTGACCCGTTGCTGTGCTCGCCGTCTCCTGACAGTCTCGCGCGAGCCTTTGCGGATTCGTTCAACCGATTCGCTTACTACTACAGTTCAACGGTCTATATTCTGGCAGGCTATTTGTTTGAAGAGCCCCAGAGACTCACCACCCTTACTACCATCGCTTTCGAAAGATCCAGCCAGTTTGTGAGAACAAGCGGCAAAAGGTGGCTTGGCCAGGAGACCTGCAACCGGGCTCTGCGAGGGATTGCTACGATCACCAAAATTGCAGAGGCAAGCGCACTGCGGCTTCATGATGTCCGGCCACCGGCTGCAAACGGAACAGAGTTAGTGAATTCGATCTTGGGGCACGTCTTCGCATTTTCTGGTGTCTTGCACGCTCTGAGGGAACTCGACAAGGAGCCTCGCACGAAGCACAGGCTCGCCAATGTAGTTTTGCTTGCCCAGTGGAGCGACGAGTTTGCTCAACGCGCGTATCACGCGTCCAAAGTGATGGGCGTCTTGGCGAAGCGGGAACGCGCGTCCGTGACGCCCGACGTCGACGACGCTGAGGATGTAGAGCTTGCCAACGCGGGTCTTGCCAGCTATATCCAAGGACTAGCGCAAGACGAACAATGACTGCTTATGCGCTCCGCAGGAAGTTCTCCCAGCTTGACCTGCAGCTTGCGCATGTCGAGGGCGCGAATCTGATGGCAAAGAGCAAACGGATCACGATCAAGACCGCCCTCGCCCTTCGGAATCGCCACTCGATGGTGCGTCCGGGCACGGCGGGAACAGCAACGCAATCTCCCGCATTATCAATAACTTTCGTGTTCCCGCTGTGTGTACCAATGAAAACTCGCCTACCGGGAACTGTACTGTTCCCGGTATGTTCCCGAATTCCTGTCGCGTTCCCGGTCTGACCCTGGGAGCGGGAACATCATCCCATACCACCAGTGCAGCTCCAGCGTGCGCCCGCACGCCGCGCATTTGGAAACGCGATCGTGCGGGCGGTTGACGGCGCCGCAAAGGCAGGTCACTTCGTAGTAGCTGCGCTCAGCCATTTGCCTTTAGTCCTCGTCGGGAATTCTCGGGAATTCGGCGGGCTCGGGGCCGGACGCGGGTATGCGGATGGTGCGGGCGCTCAAGCCTCCCATGGTGGTTTTCATTGCTTCGTTTATGGCGTTGAGGTTGGGAAAGTCTCCGGAGGCGACCATGAAGTCCCGTAACGCTGTCGGGTCTAGGTTGATTAGGTGCGCATCTCGGTAGCCCTTCCAAGCTTCGATCGCTTGAGCGGTTTTTTCAATGGCGGTTTCTGCCGTCAATCCGTCGCCCAGATAGCCGCAAAAGATCGGCCAGGATCGCATGATCAGGTCGTTGTTCTGCATCGTAATCCGAATTTCGTCTTGAGTCATTAGGGTTTCTCCTTTTTGGGGGTTTGGTGTTCGTGCCATCGTCCGGATGGCTGCGGTAACCGGAGGAACCGGAAGGGGCGGTGTGATCGGAAAAAGCCAGGTTCGGAGTTTTCTCAGCATAGAGGTTTAGTGAACCTCTTTCCGCACACGTGCGCTCAGAAGTTGGGAAACGATTGAATTCATGGGTTCAGTTCCCTAAGAAGGTCGTTGATGAGGGTTTCGGCTTCGCACCAGCGTTTCCGCGCAGTAGAAACTCTTCGTTTGCTGCCTGGCATCGGGCGGTCGGAACCGGCGATTAGATGGCAGTCAACCTCGCTTTCCAGATACTGCTGGTAAAAGCCGAGCAAGAGAATGGCTCTTTTTGCGAGTTTTTCTTGCATTCCTTTCAGCTCGCGGCGGCCGTAAGGATCGGCCGGGCGGCGTCCTTTCTCGCGGCGCGCGTTTCGGCGTGCTGCGTCAGATCGTGATGCAGGTGGCACCATTGGCAAAGGGCGGCGAGGTTTTCGGCGCGGTTGTCCGTCGGATCGTGGTTCAGGTGAGCGATGGTGAGCACACAGCGAACCTCGTAGGAGTCGAGCCGGGGAAGTTCTTCTAAAACTCCTGCGATTCCGTATTTGTGGTCGCGCAAGATGATGGCGTGCGCTTTCGTATCAAACCACCACATGAGGCGGCGCGCGCGGTCTACGACTTGGCGAACGTGCGTGTGGTTTGGCTTCCCGCAGAATTTGCAGCGGTTCTTATCTCGGGCGAGAATGCGCGGCCGGATTTCCCGCTGCCACTCGCGGCCGTACAGATGGCGTAGATCGGGGCGGATGGGCATGGGGTTTATTGCTTCTCCCGTAGGCCTTCCATTTTGTTTTGCATATTCATTAATTCTTGCTCCAACGTTCTGAGGGTGTTTTCGAGCATTTCCGCTTGATCTCGGATCATCCTGTACTGGTCACGCTGGTCGATCATCCAATCTGTTGGCGGCAAAGCGGATCGTATTTCGTCGAGTTCTTGGCGCACGTCGGCAAGCTGCGAACTAACCGTGGTCACCATGCGCCGCGATGGCGGGGTGACTTCGAGCATGGCGGCGGTCGCGCTTGATCGCGCGGCCTCCAGTTGAAGAGCGGCTTGCGCCGCCTGCGCTTGAACGCTCGATAGCTCGATCCAAAGTCCGGGGCCGTCGCGGCGGACGGCGATGCCGAGGTTGGCGCCGATGTAGAGCTGCTTGGTGTCGATGATCGAATCCAACACCGGATGGAAGCGGCCGCCCTGAACGACGGCCATGCCAACGGGCATGGCGAAGGCGGGAAACATACGCTGACCGGCGCTCGCGGTTTCGACGACGCAGCCCGAGCAAGAAATTGCGCCGGGCTGCGTTGCCGTGACGAAGACGCGCTGAGGGCGTGTCATCGTTCCACCGGTCCAAGAGGGAGCGGACAGGTGGATATACAGCTCATCGGCCAGGGAGGAGCCGGCGGACGGGCTGAGAACGATCCGCACGGGAGCGCGGAAACTCGATACATTCACGGGATCGACGCCCGCGGGCGGGCTCAAGTTGAAATGCGCGTAACAGGGGCGCGCATCGCTCCAATTCGGGCCGATCACTAGCGTGCGCTCGTTCTCAAGAACGAGCGCGGGGCCGGGGCACCATTGCGCCTCGGCCGATTGGACGGGAGCGGGCAGGCCTCCCAGTATTTGGTCCGCACGCAGCTGCGTTTGAGCGTGCCCGGGCGTCCAGAACAACGAACCGATGACAAGAGCCCAGAAGGCGAGGGCCGCTAACACGGTGTAGATCAGAGCGAAATTGACGGGGGCTTTGTAGGGCTTCATTTGGGTGGCTCCGCTTCACGACCATTTATCTCTAGCCAGTCGCTTGCTTTGTTCAGAGCTTCGGCGAGTTCGCGTGCCTCGCTGATGGTGATCCGAACGCCGCAGACGCTTTGGTGGAGCGACAGAAACGGTGGGACTTCTGCATTGCCGTAGCCGCCGCTCACAAAATGCAACGCTTTGAGAGAAATAATTTGCGCTTGTTCAGTTCGTATCGACCCCTCCAAAATTTGGTGCTCCTGGTGGAAAACTTCGTGTCTCTTGTTGAGGATCATTTGGCCTCCCGGCCGAGCTGTTCGAACTTGGCGGCCGCCGTCAGAAGGGCATCGGCGAATTCTCGCGCCTCGGCCGACGTTAGTTCTTCGGTGTCGCTGCCGGCAAAACTGACGTTGAGAGAACGCCTGATCTGTGGCGGATCGTCGTCAATTTGAGTGATCTCCTCGTTTACGGTGACGTATGCCGTGTTGATCATCACGATCGCCTGCCATTGCTTCGTCGAGATCGTCTTGCGTGTTTCTTCCATGTAGTTATTCCCGGTACCGGATGTGGAAAACCTGACCGGGGCTCGGCCGGTGCTGCGCGACGAATGAAACGACCGTTCCGGCAACGGTGTAATCCTCGCCCGAGCTGAGGATCATGCCGTTCCGCGCGATCAGCAGGCTTTGCCCTTGAGGCGCGCTCGGAAGTGTGATGGTGATTTGCGTGGGATCGGTGGGCTTGACGGTCAACACGCGCTCGGAGATCGAGGCGGAAGCCGGAACAACGGCGCGGATCGTATAGAGGCCGCCGTTGTTCGCCGCGACGATTTCCAGCGAGGCGTCGAGCTGGGCGAAAGCGAATCTTCCGTTTGCATCGACGATGGCGATCCTCGCGCCTTGCGGCACGGGGCCAAGGTTCGACGGCTGCGTTTGCGTTTGGGCGTGCGCGGCCACTGTGGAAGCGATCAATAGAAAAACGATTTCGAACGTTCTCATGCGGTGAGTTCTCCTTGTTGGGTTGGTTCTTTGAGCCGCCTGCCGATGGTGTGTTTGGACACTCCCAGCCGGTGGGCGATTTGCGCAAGGCTCATGCCTTTGGCGCGAAGATCGGCGATGGCGGCCGCGCTCGTGCTGATGCGGTGCCGGTTGCAAATTTTTCCTTGCGAGCGGGCGCGGGCCTGGCCGGCGCGAACGCGCTCCGATAGCTGCTCGCGCTCGATCTTGGCGAATGTCGAAATGAACATCGGGCCGAACGGGCCGGCCGTGTTGATAAATTCTTCCGTCGACGAAACCACGTCGACGCCCAAGTCGTGGAGCCGTTCGACGATGACAAGGGCGTCTCCGGCGCCGTTCCGGGTGAGACGGCTGATGGAGAAGCAAACCAGCAGATCGAACTTGCCGGCGGCGGCGTCATCGAACATTTTGAGGAGTTCGCGGCGCTTGCTCATGCTGGCGGCGCCGGAAACCCGCTCGGCGTAGGTGGCGACCACGCGCCAGCCCTTCCGGTGCGCGAATTCGGTTAAGGCGAGCTGCTGGTTTTCGACGGTCTGACGGCCCCCGTCGTCGGTGGAAACGCGGAGGTAGAGGGCGGCTCTCATTGTCGTTCGGCCCATTCAAGGATTTGGTTATACCCGCTTAATTGGCGGAACAGGGTCCCGTCTCCGCCTTGGTCCGGATGTAGTTTCATTGCCGCTTTACGAAACGCCGCCATGCGCGCCTGGGGCTCGCTGGCGATGCGTAAGGCGTCGTCTCCGGAATGGTCCGCAAGAAAGCGCGCGGCTTCCAGTAACGCCTTAATGCGCGGTTGCGAGGGGCTGAGCCCCTTGTTGCGCAGTTCATCGAAGAGGTCGAAACAGATGCGCAGCTCGGGCGGCATCTTGGCCCGAGCCTCGGCCGGCGCGTTCCAGGGAAGGTCTTTGTGGTTGATGAGCATTTGGCCGAGCTGCATGGCCACGTTGTTGAGGTCGATCGGCATTTTGGCTTTCCTCTTCTCTCTCTCTCTCTCTCATGTGTTTTGAGCTGCGAAGCAGCGAGTACGCGCGCGCGCGGGATGGGGGAACGACAAGGTGGGCGAAGGTCTAGCGAATACCGGAAAGTGGTTGGGACCGGAAGGGGCATGTATTGCGCGAAAAGCGGTAAAAGCGGTAAAAGGTCAATCTGTAGAAATAAGTCCTGTATTTTCAATTCGATCCCCATGACCACTTTTCGCGCAAATTTCAAATATGAAGGTTTATTAAGTGTCTCAAAAGTGTATCTTTCCGCTCCTTTTCGCGCAGACGGTTTGCGCGAAAAGTTTCCGTGTAACATCATGATTCTATGGACATTAATAAAGTTAAATCACTTATCGCGCAACGGCACTGCGCGAAAACCATTTTTCGAGTAAGTCGAATATTTCCATATAGATAAGTGCTGTCTCAAAAGCCTCCTAATGGGTTTTATCGCGTTATTCGCGCCCTTTATACTCATCCCCCCTCCCCCCTCTCCCGCTCCTCCTCCCGTAAACTCTCCTCCGCCTCGCGGATACGGGCTTCAAGGTCGGTTGTATCGCGGCCTTTCTCCCGGAACTCGGTAAAATCCTTGCCGTACATGGCGAGCAAACGGCGCTTGGTATCAATGCGTTCGGCTTTGGACGGCACGATCTGCGGGCTTGCCGGCTTCTGCGCGGCGCGATGGTCGGCGAGCGCGGTCCCTTCGAACCATTGAGGAACGACACTCAGGACGAAACCCACGGGGCTACCGATGCGGCCGCTGCGAATGGCGGGCATCTGGAGGGCGAAGGCGTGAGCGATCTCATCGGCGGTGGCGTCCGGGGCGTGGGTTCGGCAGGCGCTCCACAAAGAATCGACGCTCTTGTCGTCCATCTGCGGGAGCATGCCGCGCAATGTGCTGGCGAAGCCGCGCGGCGCGGCGTCGTGCGCGTATTCGCGAAGCATCCAAACATCCTTGGGACGGCCGCCGGTCGTCGTCTGGCGGACGATCACGACGCGCTGATGGGCGAGCAAGCGCAGGGCTTGCTCAACCTTGGCGCTCGACTGGTGGCGGTGCCACAGCTCCATGATTTCCGACTTGCCCAGACCATCGGGCGCCTTTTCGAGCGCGCTCACGATGGTGTCGCGGATCGGCGTCCCCTTGCGTTGGCCGAAAATGTACCGCACGCTGCGCTCGCAGTACTCCCAGAACGCCATGGCGGCCTTCAGATGCTCCGGCTTCACGATGTCGGATCTGTCGAGCAACGCATACGTACCGCTTAGCCGCGTGATGTGACCCTCGGCGCGTTCGAGGATGGTTCCCACCATGCCCGTTTCCTCGGCCGACACCTCGGCGTAGATTTCGCGCCAAAGCTCGGTCGCCTCCGGGGAACGGGTGATGCGCTCGATGCCGCGCGCGGTTTCGGCCGCGAGCGCGAACCGCTCAAACAGCGGCTTCATCTGGTGTTCTTCCTGCGACCGTCCATCTGGCAACAGACGGCGGCGCCGCGTGCAGATCCAGAGAAAGCGATTCGCGAACCCGTTGGCCTGTTCGGTCTTGGTGAGGGTGTCTCGCAGCTCTTCGGCTGTGATGTGGCCGATGATCGACAGGTGCACGTCGTCGGCCCGCGCGGCCTTGCGCGTGAGCACTTGTAGAGTCCCGGAGTCCCAAGCGTTCCGGATGACGATGGACAAAATGTTTCCTTGCCGGTGCGCTTGCTTGAGGATTCCGGCGAACTCCGTTTCGACTACCAAGAGGCGCTTGTCCGGTTTGGTCTCCTCCTTCCGCGCAAGCGCCTCAATGAGGCCTTCGCCGCTGGAAAGTCCGGAGCTGGTTCGTTCCCGCAACCAACCCGGATCGCCTTCGCGCAAGACTTGTTTCGCGCGCGCCCACGAGGTACCCTTGCGGCCGCGCGCGGACTTTCCAACGAGCACCAAAAACTCGTTGAGATGAATCCGGGCGGATTCGATTTCAAAAAACGCCTGGCGGCCGGCGAGGTTGGAAAATCCCACGAGGATTTGCCCGAGGATGGCCGCCGGGTCGGCTTCGGTGAACGGCTCCATGACGCGGACGATCTCGCCCGCGATACCGTGAAACGCTTCCGGCGCTAAATCGTCCGGCCAATTTTCCGGAGCCGGAATCAGCGTCCCGGAGTCTATCGGCACAAGTTTTTTCGCCATCGCACTCATGCTTGTGTCGCCATCGCCCGCAGATACTCCCAAAGCGTCTCCGGACAGTCGAACGCAGCGATTTCCGTTTCGGTGGCAACACTTCGGAGAATCGACACGCCGCGCCCGCTGATTTCGAGTCTGAGCACATCGCGCCGCCTCTCGTCCGCTTCTCTTGTTCCGACGATTACCTTCGTCACGAAACCTCCGGCGACTCGACCAACCAGGCATCGTGGGCGCAAGTGGGGCAGACCAGCCGCACGTTGGAGCGGAAGTGCTCCCTCGGCTCCGTCGCCGATTCCACGTCATGGTTTGCGCAGCCTCGGCAGAGCAGCACGCCCGAGAGTTTGACGGTGGCGAGCAATCGCAGCTCGACCGGCGCGCCGGCATCCAGGATGTGGCGGCAGACCCAATAACCGCTCAGCCGAGGGCCGTGATCGTGGCACAAGGTTTGCGGTCCATGAATCGGCGGGCGGGCAACACAATGGGCTGTCATTCGGGGTTGCCATCGCCGTCGAGAACGATGACGGTGCCGGTGGACACCATTTGGTAGAAAATCTCTTCTTCGAACTTGGTGGCGGGGGCGGACAGGCCGGAGCACCATCGGCGCACCGGCCCGGTACGGGGATCTATCGCAGGGTCGTAGTAGACATCGCCGGCTTGAAGTAGCTCCGGGTCTTTTGGCATTTCGGACCAAACGCGAATGGTCACGCGCCCCTCCGCATGGCGGCGGCGATGCCGTTGGCAAGGCCGTCGAGGGCGGCGATGATTTCCGAGTGGTGGATGTGAAGTGTTCGGCCTAGGATGAGAGCGCACTCACGGCAGAGGTCTGCGTCTTCCCACTCTGCGATGTGATGTTCGTCTTCCTTCGCTAGGCACCATTTGCAGACGCGGCGGCGGGGCTGGGGCTTTACGATGTGGCTGGGGTCGGGTTCGAACAGCTCCAGCGGTAGGTGAGCGAGTGAATGCGTGGCGGACATGCGAGCCATTTCCGCTGGGCGAAACAGTTCAAACGACCCCGGAGGCCGGACGGCGGGAGGGGTGAGCCGGGCGGAAAATGGGAGTGGCGCGAGGATTGCTGTGATGCAAAACCTTTATTCACCGGTTCGACTCCGGTCCGCGCCTCCAAATTTTCTGTTCGGCGTGTCATCTGCGGCTGTCAAGCTCAGCTGCTTGTGTACTCGATCAGCGCGGCGGCACAACGGCGCTCCCGCAACTCATCGGCTCCCGCATGATACAGGGTTTTGAGACGATTCGGCAATAGAACTTTTTGCCTAGTTGCGCAGGCCGCCGGTGATCGTCTTCACGGCGGCTTCGGTGATAAACGTCAACGCGCGACTGTAACGCTCATCGCCGGAAAGAAAGCCCTTCGCCACCAGGCAGCAATTGTACTGCGAGCTGAGCGGGATCAGCATGCGGGCGATGTCCTGGTGGCGTTGGTTCAGGTGGTTGACCATCAGCGCGCACATTTCGCGGAAATCCTGAATCAGCTCCACGTCGTTCGGGTTTTCGGCGAGGATCGTGGGCGTAACGATCAGCTCGCCGCACATCTGGCAAGCGGACGTCATGCAACAGGCCTCGGGGCCGTCCTCGCCCGCAGCTCGCGGAGCAAGTCTTCCAGATACTTTCGTAACTGAATCTGATAGGGCTCGATCAGCTTCCACGCGCCGGGGTCTTCCCGCAGCTCGGCCCATAGGTTGTCCACGGTCGCGTTATCGACCATGTGGCGAACGCCGGGAATCATCGCGAGCTTTGAGGCGAGCTGCGCCACGCTTACGCGCTTGCCCGCGCTCTGGACAAGCACGGTGGCGAGCATCTTTTTGTCGATGGCCGGGATGCCGGGCATGTCAAACATTCGCGGTCTCCGGCTCTTCGTCGAATGCGGTCATGAAGTCGTCGACGAATTCGTCGTACTCGGCCGTGCGCTGGGCGATCACCTTCCACCGCTCGGGGGCGTAATGTTCGATAGCGTGACTTAGTCCCGCCTTCCCCATCGAGCGCCACTGGTAGTACTGCTCTTTGCTCTGATCCGTCTCGATGGCAATAGCGAGACAAGATCCGTGCAAGCTGCGGTCCATGCATCGCAGCATGCGCGCGGCGAAGTGATCGATGGCCTGGCGGTTGGCGTCCTGCTGAGGATCGGCGGCCGGGTGCTCCGCGCTAGCGGCGGGCTGCTGCGGCAATTGAGCGTCGGGGACAAGGCCGGAGTTGTCGATCGCCTTGCCCATCATGTACGGCCCGGCGATCGCGGCGGCGGCGGGTGCGAGCTTGTTCAGGACCTGCATCCACATCGGCTCTTTGGGGCCTTGCTCCATCCGCTCGCTCATCCGGTCGAACATGGTGAACATGCGGTCCATTAGGCGCATCGGATCGGCGGCGGCGGCGGGTTCTCGTTCGCGCTCGAACAACTTGCCGATCAGCATGGTGTTCTGCTGCATCGTCTGCTGCATGACCATCATGAACATCTGCATCTGCGCGTTGCCGCCGCCGTTATCGCCTTTCAGCTTCTCCATGGCCTCGATCATTTTGAGCGGGTTCATCATTTCGAAGCCCATGCCCATCAGGCGGTCCATGCCTTTCGCCATCACGTCAACCACGGCATCGTTGCCGCCCTTATCGTGAGCGTCCAGCTTGTCCAGCAGGCGGTTGGTGATATCGTTCGCGCCCGCGGCGCCGGGTTGACCTGGCATCAGGGTGCCGTCCTCCTTGACGATGACTTTTCCTTCCGAGCGCCAACGCGCGATGAGTTGCTCCGTGTAGGAATCGCCGCGCACCAGCTCGGCCGGGTTCTCGATGATCGGGTCGCACTCTTCGAGCGGAATTGAGATCGAGGTTTTGAATTGAGGCGCGGGGACCTTGTTGGAGTCGGTGAAGTAGAGATTGTAGTCGCCCCCGCCATGGACGGCTTTGACGTAACGCTGCCAGTCATCCGGATACGGGTGCCTCAGCCGGGCAATATACTTTTTTGAAATCCCGATCTGGCGCCGGTTGATGGCGGGCCGGCTGCGATTGATGTAAATCGCGGTCGCATCGTGATTCGCATAGCTCTTCACGTCTTTCTGGAACTGTTCCAGGCTGACTTTCGGCTGTAAAACTTCCTGCTCGTTATCTTCAATTTTCTTCGGTCTGCCCATACCTTATTTACTTTAATTGAAAAAATGGTTTGTGCCGCAAAGCCATTCTATGCGAGAAATGTTCCGGAAGCGGCGGCCGCCGTCCCGATCTTGACCGCGAGCGAGCCATGGATTGCCGATGATCGGCCGCCGCGTTTGAACCAGGCCGATGAATGAAAGCGACACATGCCGAATGGCCGGGAACGGTCAACGTCGAGCTGGAGGCGCTTCCTGATGGAGACGGGCAAACTGAGCGCACGATCGGGCGCATGTGGGAGCTGGCTACAGCGGATGCGACCACATCTTTTATACGCGGCATCGCTGATCAGCTCCCTTTTTCTGAACGCGAATTCGCGGATGGCGTTTGGTGGCTCGTTCGAAGCCTTGTGCGCTTCCGCCGCGATATCGACCTGGCGCCGGATATTCCTCAGCGCGCCGAAGTCGTCGAAGTTCTCATCCGGCCGCTCGATCTGGTGGACATGGCGCGATCGCGCGGCGACTGCGACGACTTCAGCATGTTGGCGGGCGCGCTGCTGCTTGCGCGCGGCGTTCCGTTTTCCTTTGCTACGGTCGCGGCCGATCCTCGCGATCCATCGCAGTACTCACACGTCTACGTCGTCGCTCATCTTAAGGACGGCGATCGCGCGCTTGACGCTTCGCATGGCTTCTATCCGGGCTGGGAAACTCCCAACCGTTTCGGCAAGCGGAAACTTTGGGGGCGCGGCGGCATGAGAGTGGGCCTCGGCGATCCAACCATCCCGCTGCTCACAACAACCGAGACAGCCAAGTCCGATCCCTGGTGGATGCAGTTAGCCAACCGTGGAATCGATTTCGTGCAGGGCCGCTTCGGCACTCCGGAGAACACTTACTACCGCGATGCAAAGACCGGCGTCATTATCAGCCGCGGCAGTAAAGATCAGAGCGCGATTCCAGGGGGGTTCGATCTGAACGTTGGGGCGAACGTCGATCAGAAGAGCGATTTCCTGGGATCGATCGGCGGCGTGTTCGTTTACGGAACGCTCGCCGTCATGGGGTTCTTTCTCTTACTGAAGCTCATGGGCACGTTCGGCGCGAAGGGGAGACGGAGACGGTAATGGCGGTCCGGAAAAAAAAGAACGTTCGCCGCAAGCGCAATGCGATACCCACGCTGAACTCGATTCTGAAGAAGCTTCCCGGCATCCTGCGCGATGGAAAGTCGGTCCTGTTCAAACCGGCCGGCGTGAAGAACGGCAAGCGCGTTACGCGCGTGAAGGTGTCCAAGTGAACGCAGTCGGATACGCCGAAGGTCAACGCCGTCGCATGAACGGCGCTATTCCTCCGCATGGGGTGCGCTTCATTCAGCCGATGCCGTTCCGGGCGTTCGTGCCCGCGCCGCAAGTCAGCCGCGCGGCGTCGTCGGTGGGATATCCGGCCGGGGAGTACCGGCGCATGGCGCTCTCCAACCGCCCCATCGGTTTGGGGCAAACGCGCGCGGAAGGCATCACCAACGTGGCGGCCGGTGCGGCCGGAAACCTGCTCTCTCCCGGCGACTTCAAAAAAAATCTTCTTGTCTCCGCTCCCTCGATCGCCGGTGGCGTGTTGACGGCGGGCGGGTCGAGCTCGATCGCGGCCGCCGCCTGGGGGGCGATGGCCGTCCCCATTATCGGTGCGGCCGTCGCTGGCGTAACGATCGGCCTGATGATGCTGTTCAACCGCAAGGGGCCCAAACAGAAAGTCGCAACCACGCAGATCGTCGATCAAGTTGAACCGCTGCTGCAAAAAAATCTCGACGGCTACCTGAACGGGCCGCGCAACCGGGCGGCGCAAGCGCAGGCGATTCAGAACTTCGAAGCGGGCTGGCGCTTTGTTGTGGAGCAATGCCAGATTCCGGAGATGGGCAGTCCTGGCCAGCGTTGCGTCTCCGAACGGCAGCGCGGCGGGCAGTGGGACTGGTTTCGGCTTTATCTCGATCCGATCGCGGACGATCCGGACGTAAAAGAAGACCCCGCAGCGGCCGGAGCGTTCGACGTGGTAGCGGACAGCATTGCTGGCGGGGCCGGAAAGCTCGGCTCGGGCGGCCTGCTGCTGGGAGCCGGATTGCTCGCGGCGGCTTTGCTCCTATGACGCTCACGATCCAACCTGTGCCATCCGCCCGCGTCCGCAACGCGCGGCTGGGCGTGGCGCGTCTTCTGCGGCGGCGGCGAAGCGGGCTCGGTGAGGGTTGCCCGGGCTATGCGCCTTATGGCGACCCTGAGACCGGATGCAGCAACGTCCCCAAGGGTGTCGATGCGCATCGCTACTACCAGAGCGGCGGCAAGGCCGACGAAGGCGGCGTCGTAGGTAAAGATGTTTTCGATTCCGATAGCGGAATCACTTGCGAATTCGGCGTCGAAATGAATCCGGCCACCGGCCGGTTGCAGTGCAAGACGGAGAAGTTGTACACGACCCCGAGCGGCTACGTGATCCGCACGCATCAGGACGTGGGCGTCATGCAGGCGATCGCGGCGGAAGCGGAAGCCCAAGGCAAAGCGCGCGGCCTGAACATTTCGTGCAAAGCCATCCCCATCGGCGGCGATCTGCTGAACGCCAACAAGATGACCTACGGCACCGACTGCACCGTGAACGGCACCGCTGGGCACGATGCCGCTTTGTTGCTGACCGCAAGCGGCTTTGAGATCGCGGCGGTTGAGGCGGGTTATAGGTCCGGCAAGCCGGTCTACGTCATCCCGCAATTCAACCTTCCTCGCGTGCAGGGCGATACCGCGAAGCCGGTGCAGACGGCTCTCCCGCCCGCCGATCCGCAAAAACCGAAAGATCAGAACGCGCCCGTAAAAACGACGGCCGACGCGCCGCCCGATAACAGAGTCGGCGACACCTCGCGCGGCGCCGGCTTCGATTTGAATTCGGTAATCGACCAGGCGAAAACCATCACCAGCGGGTTGCCGTCCTGGGCGCTCCCTGCGGCTGGCGTGGGACTGGCTCTAATTCTGTTCTGGCCAAAGGGGGGGAGACGATGAACGCGCCGCCTACGTTGCCGCCCCAACTGATGCTCGCCGATTGCAACGCCGATGGCTCTCCTCACGAATGCCATTGCGGCGGCAAGTGCGGCGGTTGCCAAGGATCAGCCAGCGGCTCGCTGACCAAGTGCCCGTGGTGGGTGTGGGCGATTGCTTTCGTTTTCGTCTTCGCCATGATGACGGGCCAGGATGCGGCGGATTTAGTGATGGGTCCGAAGCGGCCGCGCGCCGCTCGGAGGAGACGACGGTGAGCCGTTCGAAGGAGTCTGGCATGAATACAGCGGTGAAAATCGCCATCGCGCTGGTGGGTGGCTATTTTTTGATCAAGCAAACCGGCATCACCATTCCCGGATTCGCCGACACAACGCCAAATAACCGCTTCGATAAGCCAGCGGACAAGCCGGCCGATCCGCCGCCCGGTTCCACCAACACGATCACGCCGGCGGAGAAAGAGGCGATCATCCGCCGCGCCGCCAAAGGCGATCAAGCGGCCGTGGCGCAAGCCAAAGGCCTCGGCGTGAAACTCAACTCGGATCAGTGGAACTTCTACCGCCAGCAGGAAACCGGCGAAGTGACAACCACCGATCTGTTTCCGGAGGGGAACCGCGCGGCGTTGATGGACGCGGCGGAATACATCTCGCGCCGGCAAGGCGCGGGCCTCGGCTTCGTCGGAAGGAGCCGCTTCTAGCATGCAGCCGTGGTATCCGACTACGATGCCTTCTCCCCGGCGCTTGCCGGATGGGGGCATTGTGGCCGACGGCACGTACATACCTTTCGGTGCGAGCTGCGCGCCCGGCTCCTCCCCCGACGCGGCAACGCGCACGTGCGTGCCGTCTCCCGGCGCCCTAAACGTCAACTATGAATGCGGCGGGATCCTCGCGCCTCTCGGCACGCCAGGCTGCGCGGCGATCCCCGCGCGCGCGGCCGCGCAACTCGCCTCTGACGCGGTGGCCGCAACCGGCATCACGCCGCGCTGGCCGCTCTGCGCCTGCAACGAAAAAACCAACACGAGGGGACCGGCGGTCGGCAAACAGTCTTCCGCCGCTCCCGATTCCTCGCTGATCGTTTGCTTCGCTTTTGCGGCGGCGATTCTCGCGGCCGTGTTGGGAGGTCGCAATGCGTAGCCTCGGAACAGTCACGCTTCGTTGCGATCCGGTCTGGACGGCGATCAGCGGAAAGTGCATGGACAAGAACGGGTTTCCACTATTCCCGCCAACCACGGACCCGGCAACCGGCAAAGCGTTTTCGCTCGACACGTTCAACAAGATTCTGGCGGGCGTTGACGATGCCGTAAAACGATACATCATCGGGACCGCGCCTGGCGCGGCTACACCACCTGCCGGGACCACATCTGGCGGCGGCTCGGGAACCGGCGCTCCATCGAAGAAGGGCCAGTTTGATCCGTTCGCGTGGCTGGGCAAAGGCAGCAATGCGCTGTACGCGTTGGGTGTGGTGTTTCTGCTTCTGCTGATGCTGATGGTGGCGAAGGAAAAGTAATGCTCGGCAGAGTCATCGTACCTTCCGAAACCGCCGCGCCGAAGCAACTCAGCCCAAGCGAGTATTGCGAGCAAGCCGTGCCCTGGTACTGCGGCACGTGGGGATTTCCCGGGTTGGTGAACACTTTTAGCGATCGGCGATGCGATGAGGCGTGGAGCCTTTACGACGGCTGCATGGCGGGCGGATTCAATCGCCACCTGGCAACGTCTCGCGGCGCTCCGAAAGCTCCTCCGGTAGCTGCGCGGCCGGGGGTGAACTACAACGACCCCGCCGTTCTCCGCTCGATCCAATCGCAGAATGAGGCGCAGAGCCTTTTGGACTGGCAAAGCTGGATTGACGCCAACAAGAAGCTGATTTCCGGCGCGCCTTGGCCCACCGGCGACGACGAAGCGAATCCCACGGGCACGCCCTGGTTGTTGCTCGGCATGATCGCCGCCGCATTTCTCCTGCTGCTGGCCTTGATGAAAAAATGATGCCGAAAGCCGCCACATCCCGCCGTCGTCCAGCAAAGCGCATGGTGCGCCGCGCAAAGCGCCGCGTCTCGCTCAAGTGGCGCAAGCCGCGCAAGGCGAACGGCCGCAAGAATCCGGCGCAAGGGGCGAAGGCGATGTTCGAGCGCTTCCACGGCCGCGCGTCGTCGAAGTCGGTCGATTACAAACAGGCTCAGCATTTTCACGAGCACCTGGCCGAACTCGGCGATCTCGTTTCGTTGAAGGTGCTCATGCCCGAGTGGCACGAAGACGAAGCGATGCTGCTCACCTTCAAAGGAGTGAAGGCCTGCTGCTCGGAAGACGGCGGCCAAATCTATTTCGTTGGCGGCGATCAGCGCCTCAACCTGAACAAGCTCGGCCTGGCGGACACTCTGCCAAAGGATCACGTTGTGATCGGCCCGTTGCTCGACCTCGTCTACTTCACAGCGAAGAAGTTCGACGGTTTCAAGCCCTTCGAGTACGAGCACGCGATGGGAGAAGAGGGCGGCGAGCTGCCGACGCTCCTCTACGACGTGCGGAGCGAACTGTTTTATCTTGCCGGCGGTTCGTATCAGTGTTTGCAGCCGGGAATCGTGAACTAGGAGAACTTATGCCAAAGACCGTAGACATTCGCGTTTACCGCTCGCTGCGGCCCAGCCACAATATGGCGCTCAGCGAAGCGCGCGCTCTCGCCAAACGACTGGCGCTTTCCGGCTTCGCTGTGGAAGCCATCGTCTGTCATCCGATGGGGGACGGCATGGGATGGGGAATAACGGGCGAGATCAGCGAAGCCGATGTCGTTGCCGCGGGCGTTCCGGTCGATGAGCCGATCCACCTGCTCTACAAGTTCGCGGGCGCTCCGGATGCGGACCGCCACGTGTGCGAGCTGGTGAGCGAAGTCTTCGGCGAGGGCGGCATGGAGGGCATTCAGCGGCTTCACGCCTCTGTCCTCACGTCGAACGATCCGGCGAATCATCCGCTCGGCTGGGTGAGCCGGTTATTGAGCATCCCGCGCGTGGTCAAGGCGATCAACGAAGCGTTGACAGCGCCGGAAGAGAAATCGAAGTAGGGAGGGCCTTCCATGGCCGTTCAGATGAGACCTGTGCGGGTGCATAATCCTCCCCGCAAAAAGAATTCGACACGCAGCAAGACCGCGAAGCGTGCCGTATCCAAGAAGCGCAGCAGCCACAAGCCGCGCAAGAAGCGGTCGAACCCCGGTTACCTCGCGGTGGTCGGGCCAATCAATCCCAACAAAGGGGGAGCGATGAAGTCACGTAAGAAAAATTCGCATCGTCGGCCCCGCGCCAGGAAATCCAACGCGCGGCGCCGGAATCCTTTCAACACAAAAGCCCTAGCGGTGCGGGGAACGCGCCACCGCAGAAAATCCAATCCCGGCGCGGTCAAGGCAGTCACCCGCATCATGGTGCTCGGCTTCTGGGCGCTAGTCGGATTGGTTCTCGTCCGCCAGTTGCCGCAGATGGTGTTGGGTGCCAAGAACACCGGGTTTGTGGGCTATCTGGCGAATCTGGGAGTTGCCGCCGGAATTTCGATGATCGCTCTGAAGTCGGTCGGCGAAGACGCGGCTACCGGCCTGGCCGTGGGCGGTGGCGTCTATGTCACCAATCGCGTGATTCAGGACCATCTCTCGCCGATCGGCAAGTACCTGAGCATTTCCGGCCTCGGAGATGCGATGGCGCTTGGCGGCATTGTCACCGACGACACGGCCTATCGGCCCTTCCCGATTGTTTATGCGCAAGACGGGCAACCGTGGATTCCGCCCGAAATCGACGCGCGCAAGGCCATGGCGATGATCGCCGCGGCTAAGGCCGCACCCCCGTCCGGCATGGGGCATCTGAGCCGGGGGCATTTGGCGGCCTAGCGCCATCGACCACTGAAGAAGAAATCCAAGGAGCACATTCACCATGCCGATGACGAATCAGATTTACCGGTGGCACGAGGCGCTGTTCGACAAGGTCAACTTCGCCGCGGCCGCGACCCTCAGCCAGCGCATTCAGTTCTTCACCACCGCGCAAGGCGAGGGCACTTCGCCCACTGTCGGATCGGGAACCAAGACGGTTGCCGACACTAACCTCGACCGCTCACGCGAGCTGCCGAGCCGCTACAACCGCTTCGACCTGCGGGCGATCCGCCTTGTCGTGAGCGGCAACACGGGCGTGCCGGTTCCGGCCGACGTATATTCGCTGTTCAAGAACTTCGTTCTGCAGCTCATCATCGACGGCACGTTGTACACCAACGGGCCGCTCGAAATGTTCCCCGCGGGTGGCGGCATGTCCGGCATCGGTCAGCTGACCACGGCCGGCCTGGGCATCACCGATTCCACCTTCGGTGTCAACAACGGGTGGCCGTCGAACGAAGCCATCTTCAAGCTGGCCGAGCCGATCATCATTCCGCAAGGCTCGACCTTCGAGCTTGACCTTGTCGGTAACACGAGCATCGCTCTTGTGGCCGGCACGGGCACGCCGACTTCCTTGGGCCGTGGGCTGCTGCTCACGTCGATCCTCGAAGGCCTCGCCGATCGCGCCGCGACTTCGTAGCGAGCTAGCCAGATTCGCGCGCCGGGGCTACGGCTCCGGCGCGCGGTTCCAGCCTTCGAAGGGAACCTATGACCGCACCTCTCACCATCTGCCGGTTGCCCGAGCGGCCGCGCGGCCGCTGCTTTGATCAGCCGTACACCGAGCGGTTTCGCGCCGAATCGACCGCCGCCAATTCCCGCCGCACCGACCAGTACGTCTACGCGGGCGGCCAAGCGGACCTGTACATCGCGAGAATGTCGGTTCCCACTGTTGCCGGCGTCGGAGTCCGCCTCCGCGATTCCGAGGACCGGGACCGGATCAGCGCGCCCATGAGCGTCGATTCGGAGGACGTCAGTTGCACTTTTACTCCGGCGGTCCGCATCCCGCGCGGCGGCCGCCTGGCGCTGGAGGTTTGGAATTCGAGCGTGGCCGCCGAGCAGCTCACTTTTCAACTGGACGGATACCGCCGCTTCTACGAGGACAAGGACAGTATGGATTTAACCTACAACCCCTACGCGCCGCCGATCACGGCGGGAATGAACGACGGTTCAACGCCTCCAGGCTGGAACGACGACTCCTACATTTACGTGTTTCCGCCGAACAACGGCACGGTAGCCGCAGGAGCGTCCCTGCTGGGTCAGCCGTTCCGCATCGCAAACGACGCCGATTTCATTTGGCGCGGATTGGGTGCCGCGCTCTCCGGAGCTGGAGCCGAAGAAGTCTCGATCCGCTGGACGGACGGCCTGGGCCGTTGGCGCATGAATTCACCGATTCCGCTCAACCTTCTCACCGAGGTCAATATCGAAACGCCGCGCCCCATCTTCACCGAGATTCATCTTCAGGCTTCCGCCGCTCCGCTGTTCGACATCGTGAATGCAAGCGCGAGCAATGCGACAAGCTTCCAACTCTGGCTTTTCGGCGTGAAACGGAGTAAACGGTGATCTGGACTCCCCAGCCGTTCGATTACGTTCTACAGGTGGAAGGCGTCGGGTTCCCCGGTGGCGGCACGCCGCCTGGGCGATTGGTCGTCGGCATAGGCCAACAGCGGTCCGTCCTTCTGGACGGAGACGCGCCCTTTGTCGTTCGCAGCGTGCATTCCGGCCAAACGGCTTCGGATGCCGTGATCGCGGCTTTCAAACTTTCGTTCGGCGCATGGGGCGATTTGATTTCCGACTACATGAATCTGCCCACCTTCGCCTCGTTCGGGATGGACCTGCCCGAGCAGATCCGGATGAATCCGGCGGACCGCATCAACGCGACTTTCAACGCGACGGTCGCGGGCGGCAACCACACGGTCTATCGGGGCGTCAAACTCCGGCCGGAGGGCGGCGTCTACCTCGGCCCATCGAACTATAAAGAAGAGGGTTGGCACTACCGAAAGCAGTTGAACGGTTTGCCGTACACAACCGGCGCGGGCGCAACTCTGAGCCCGTTCCAGCTTTTCAACGTTCCGGTCGAAATAGACGACGACGCCGACTTCGTTCTCCAGTGGATGCAGGCCTATTCGAGCGACGCCATTGTCGAGTGCCGTATGACGTTAAAAGACGGCTGGACGCGGCCCATGAGCAACGTGCCGGTTGACATTCAAGTGATGTGCGGGCCTTTCGGCAACAACGACGGCACCGAGCACTTTCGCACGTTCGCCAACGGCATCGTCTATCCCAAGGGAAAGCCGATCATGTTCGACCTCTACAACTGGGGGCCGATGGAAGCCGGCACGCTGGACGTGGAGTTCGCGTTTGGGGGAGTGAAGCGGTACCAATGACGATCGAAAACTTTATCGACCTGGCTTTGAAGATCGCGCCCACCGTCGCCAGCCTGGCGGCGGTTGCCTTCACTCACGCCATCGACGTGAAGTTGCTGCATTTGGAGATTCGCATGCGGGAGCACTTCGCCGCGAAAGAGGAAGTCGAAGAAGTCCGCGAGCGCGTGAGGCTACTCGAACAGCGCCAAATGAGGGGTGCGCGATGATCAGTCTGCTGGCGACGAAGGAATTCAAGGACTACCCAAACCGCTATTACGATGCGGCTGTGCAAAGCCTCCTGCCTCTCCAAAACGGATGCTATGAGCCGCGCTGGGAGATCGTGCCGCAGCAGGGAGACACTCTCGCCGCGCGTGGAAAACGCACGATGCAAGTGCGCCTTGAGCCGGGAAGCTACATCTACCGGTTGGAAGTGAACGGTTTGGTGTTCTTACAGATCGAGGACGACGGCAGCGGCCTGGCGATGTTCAGCCAGCCTGTACAGTTTTCGGGGCTTCTCCCGCGCCCGTTCTATACCGAAAAGGGCGCGCTGACCATCGACTTTTTCAGCCAGTCCGCGGCGGCGCAGACGGCGCAAGTGGCTCTCTACGTGATCGAACCAGTGGGAGGTTTTGGATGAGCATCCCCGCGCTGATGCTGCGCAAAGAAATGTTTTCCGCCCGGCGTTTTGCCGATCCGGACGTTCCTTTTCCCTGGCTCATGCCATCTGCCGACGCTGAGCCGTTCGACGAGCCGGGCAATATCGAAGTGCCCGCGCCGGGTGCGGGAGACACGGCGATTCTCACATTCCGCTGCCCGGTCGGATTTCAAGGCCTGCTGCTTGGGCATCAGCATCAGTACTTCGGAACCGGCTTCATACAGGGTTCGGGCGGCTTGCTTTGGCGCATCGCGATCGACGGCAACTTTCCCCGCGGCCTGGGGGCAATGCCGTTCGAGATGGGGGCTCTGCAACAGAACCGGCCGCTGTTCGCTCCGGTCCGCTTTGTCGAAAACCAAGAGATTGTGTATTCCGTGAACGTGCCCGCGTTATCGCCGGTCGCAACCGGCGCGGGCAACTATACCATCGCCGCTGTCGCGGGCTGGCTATACCCAATGGAGTCCCGGAGAACACGCTAAATGTATTTGACGAAGAGCCTCGGCCGCCTTATTTCCGCCATCGCGATCGCCGCGGGCGGCGCCGCCGTCATCGAGCTGGCGAAACCTGGCGTACTGCCGGAGCTGCTGCCACCCGAATACGCGGCCGCCGTCGCCATCGGCTTGAAGATCGTTCAAGCGGTCATTACCGACAAAGCGTTCGATCGGAACTGGGACGGGTCGTCGGCCAGCGAACCCGCTCCTCCCCAGCCAACGGGTGATGAGCACTTCTAGATGGAGATAGGCGTCCAAGGCGGACCGGTACCAACCTGCGCAAGCGGTGAAGCCGTTGTCTGGGAAAACTTCCGGTGGGCCTGCGCAAAGCAGCCCGCGCCCGACGGCTTCGCTAAAGCGATCGGCGGCATGCGCTGGCTTGCTCTTGCCGTGGGAGCGATTTTTATTTTGCTGCTGCTGAGTAACAGGCGATGACGGCCACCGAACAAAAAGTTCGCGAGGCCGCGCGGCGCTACGGCGTGCCGGAGGAACTCGCCGTGCGCCTGGCGCGGCAAGAAAGCGGCATTCGCCAGTTCACGGCGGCGGGTTCAATTATTCGATCGAGCGCGGGCGCGCTCGGTGTGATGCAGCTCATGCCCGCGACGGCGGCGGCGTTGGGCGTCGATCCCTACAACGAGGATCAGAACATCGACGGCGGGATTCGGTACCTCCGGCAGATGTACCGGACCTTCGGCGACTGGAAAACGGCTGTGGCGGCTTACAACGCCGGTCCAGGAACTATGCGGCAAGTCCTTCAGGGCCGGAAGCCGCTTCCCGGCGAAACCGCCAGCCATGTCCTAGCGATCATGAACGAGCCATTCTTCTCGGCTCCCGAGCCCGCACCATCGCCCCCTTTCTCCCCCGGCCGGACGGAACAATCGCCATCCCGTCCTGGCCTGCCGCTGCCGAAGATGGCGACGAAGCGCGGCGGCGGGGAGCACTCGTAGCGGCCGCCATTGGCGTTGGACTGTTGGTGTTCGTAATTGCGAGCTGAGGCGGCTCGGTTCCATTTTGAGGAGAGGATTTTATGGACTTCAGAAAGCTTTTTTTCGCCCTGCTGTTGGCCGTCGTCCCCGCGATCGCGCAGGACTGCACGATCAATTTTCGCTTCACGGCGGCGGGTAGCTCGACTAATTTCGACAACCGCACCAAGGGCTGCATCACTTGGACGGCCGCCTACACTTCGACCGGCTTTTCGGTGTTGAGCTTGACCGTGCAGGGAGCGCCGGATGCGAGCGGCTCTCCGGGCGCGTTTGGAACTGTGACGGCCGCAAGCGGCTCGAATCCGAACACCGCGATCACTCAGGCGAGCACAACATTCTCGACTTACTTCCCGTGGATGCGCCTCAACCTGGCGGGCCTCACCGGAAGCGGGAGTGTTACCGGCACTTTGTATGGCTGGCGAACCGGTGCGCAAGCGGGATCGACGTCGGGCGGCGGATCGACTGGCAGCGCGGTTTTCGGTCCGGATGCGCCGGGCTCGGCGCCAACGCAACCCCCAGTCCAGATCGGCCTTTCCGACGGAACGAACGTTCGGCGGATTGCCGGGACTTCAGCCGGCCATCCGATCAACGTGGAAAAGAGCGTTTCGGCCGCGCTCGCGGATGCTGTTTCCAACACGGCCGTTGTTCCGCAGGGTGAAAACTCGGGCAGCACGGTTCCTTATCGGCCCGCGCTTTTGCATTCGTTCAACGGGACGACCTGGGATCGCTTGCGCTCGACACTCAATGGAATTTTCGTGCAGGGTTCTACGACGAACGGTAACACGCCGTCCGGAACTTTCGGGCCGGTTGTGATCGGCGGCCGTCGATTTGGCGGAACGAGCGAAGTGCAGACCCTCGATATCAATTCGCAAGGCCACGTTGGTTTACAAGGCGGTTCGGCGGGCCTTGCTGACAACGACTCAAATAGCGTGGTTTCGGCGGCCGCCGGCGGTACGAACGGCGCGGTCTTTGCGGGGCGACAGCAGGTCTTCGATCCGCTCGGCGCGAATTGGGACCGAATGCGCGGCAACGATAACGGCTTGCTGGTGGCTGGCTTTTCCTCCGGCGCCGCGGGAACCCTCTACGGTATGACGGCGTGCGACTCCAGCGCCGTCGTCACCGTGGCGGCGGGAAACACCACCGAAATCGTCGCCCTCAACAGCGGCCGGCGCATCCGCGTCTGTCAATTTTCGATTTCGGCCGATACGGCGGCGACAACGGCGCAGTGGAAGTACGGGACCGGAACGAACTGCGGCACGGGAACTACCAATCTCACCGGGGCCTATGTGATTGGAAACGGCAATAACGTTTCCGCCGGTTCCGGGCTGGGCGAGCTGTTCAAAGGGGCTTCGTCAAATGCCATCTGCCTGACGGCCGCCACCGGCGCGGTGTCCGGCCACATGACCTATGCGGCTTTTCCTTAGGCGCGTTTTCCGTGAGCGCCGGCGACAACCGTGATGCCGGACTGGGCATAGGGAGCGACCAAGAGGGCGAGCTTCCGCAGCTCGTTGACGGTCTCTTGATCCTTTTCGGCTCGACGTTCATAGCGGTCCTTGTAGGCGAGAAACTGGGTTACGGTGGCGTTGGTGAAAGCGATCTTCTCCCCGTGAGCGGAGATCCGTTTTGGCAGATGCTCGAATCCGGGCAAGGCAAGTTGAGCTTCGTCGGCTGCGGCGCTGTTTTTCGACCTCGCGCGCGAAATGATGGCTGCGCTTAGACCATCCCGTAAGATCGCCAAGTGGATCTGCCTCCATTCATTTGCATTCTTCAGACGGCGCCGAACGGAGTTGAGCAGAGGGGCCGGTACGATTCCGTACCGATTCTTGCCCTGAATCTCAAGTAACGCTCGAACCTCGGCGGTTGTCTGGCCTTCACACAGTCGCCGGCTCATACCGCTCGTTAATTTCGTAGCTTTCAAGAAGCGCTTCAAGCTCTCCGCGTTTCGCAAAGAAACGGCTATAGGACGCCGCTACCCGGTTCCCCGCGATAAGTTGAACTTCTAAAAACCACAACCGCCCGCGCTTCGAAACAAGAGCGCGTAGCCGCATTCCCGGTACAGGATGAATCGAAGTGACGGCATCATAAAATTTGCGTAACAGCCACGCCCTTCGAACGGGGATGCGCTTATTGACCGGTTTTGGTGTCTGTTCCATATTCGAATTATCCTCGAATACCCGGCACATTCTCAAGACCGCCAGGACCTTAGAAAACGCCTTAGCGCGTTTCGGTGAACGTCTCTACGCATCACCCAGCTTCTGTGCGCGCATAGTCAGCCTGCTCACGGTACTCGTTGAAATCGACGTGTTAGCCTTGGGGTGAAATGAGCCTTCCGCTCTTATTGTTCGCTCCGCCGACGGCCCACATAGGGCCTGGGGTTCCGTCCGCGAACACGTTGAGC
>Ga0187894_10002083_pt1 | contig 24402 bp, 24 predicted proteins | sample GBC1701081metaG_FD_136650 | JGI IMG/M metagenome (GOLD analysis project Ga0187894, IMG submission 136650) | White microbial mat communities from a lava cave in the Kipuka Kanohina Cave System on the Island of Hawaii, USA - GBC170108-1 metaG ... | reverse complement strand
GAAGATGACGGGCTACATGTATTCGGAAGCCATCGGCAAGGCGCATTTCTGGATCCAGTTCATCGGCGTGAACCTGATCTTCTTCCCGCAGCACTTCTTAGGGCTGGCGGGCATGCCGCGTCGCTATATCGACTATCCGGAAGTCTATGCCGGCTGGAATATGGTGTCCTCGATCGGCTCTTATATATCGTTCCTTTCGGTGCTGATCTTCCTCTATGGCGTGTTCCAGGCCTATGCGCGCAAGGAGAAGGCCGCCGACAATCCATGGGGCCCAGGTGCGACGACGCTCGAATGGACTCTGTCCTCGCCGCCGCCCTTCCACCAGTTCAACACCTTGCCGGTCATCCGGTGACCTGAGGCGAGGCGGCCATCGAGGCGGCTTCGCTCTATTGAAAGACGAGCATGAGCGACATTCACGCCGATATCTCCGACCGCAGCACCGCCTTGGGCGGTGTAGGCTCGGTCGGCGATTATTGGACCTTGCTCAAGCCCAGGGTGATGTCGCTCGTCATCTTCACGGCCCTTTCCGGGCTCGTCGCGGCATCGAGCGACATCCATCCCTGGCTCGCTCTGGTGGCGCTGCTCGCGATTGCGGTCGGCGCCGGCGCCGCGGGCGCGCTCAACATGTGGTATGACGCAGATATCGACGCCTTGATGGCGCGCACCGCCAATCGGCCGGTGCCGCGCGGCGCCATTCTGCCGGGCGAAGCCTTGGGTTTCGGCCTCGCTTTGGCGGTCGGCTCGGTCGTGGTTCTGGGCCTTCTCGTCAATATCGTGGCGGCAGCGCTTCTCGCCTTCACCATCTTCTTCTATATCGTGATCTACACGATGTGGCTCAAGCGCTCGACACCGCAGAACATCGTCATCGGCGGGGCCGCCGGCGCCTTTCCGCCGATGATCGGCTGGGCCGCGGCGACGGGCTCGGTCACGCTCGCCTCGATCGCGCTCTTCCTCATCATCTTCATCTGGACGCCGCCGCATTTCTGGGCCTTGGCGCTGTTCCGCGAAAACGACTATGCGCGCGCCAACGTGCCGATGCTGCCCAATGTCGCCGGCGCCGGCGAGACCCGCAGGCAGATTCTGCTTTATAGCCTCATCCTTGTGCCCGTCACCTTCCTGCCGTCGCTCCTCGGCACCTCGGGGCTGCTCTACACGATCGTCACGGCACTCCTGGGCGCCGCGTTCCTCTGGCATGCGGTCGATGTGTACCGCTTGCGCGAGGGCGATGCGGCGCGGCGCGCCTGCCGGCGGCTCTTCGGTTTCTCCATTCTTTATCTCTTCGCCATCTTTGCGCTCATCATCGCCGAGCGCATTCTGGGTGTGGCGCCTTTCGCGCCGGTGATCGGATGAGCCGCGCCATGGACCAGAAGCCGTTTTCGCCCGAAGATATGAGCCGCCGCCGCAAGCGTTCCATCGCTCTAGCGCTGGTGCTTTTCGGTCTCGTGGTTCTGTTCTTCGTGACCACCATCGTCAGGCTGGGCGGCGATGTCGCCATGAGGTCGTTCTGACATGCCGCGCCTTCCCGTCACCCCCAATTCGGCCAAGAACCGCAAAGTCGCGTTCGTTTCGGCGGCGGTGGTCGCCGGCATGATCGGCCTTGCTTATGCCTCCGTGCCGCTCTACCGCATGTTCTGTCAGGTCACCGGCTTCGGCGGCACCACCCAGCGCGCCGAGGCGGCGCCGGAAAAGTCCATCGACCGCCGCATGACCATCCTCTTCGACGCCAACACGGCGGGAAGCCTGCCCTGGACCTTCGAGCCGGTGCAGCGCTCGCTCGTGGTCAAGGTCGGCGAGGAGAATTTCGCCTATTATCGCGCCACCAACAAATTGAACCATGCAGTGACCGGCAGCGCCGTCTTCAATGTGACGCCGGACACCGCCGGCGCCTATTTCAACAAGATCCAGTGCTTCTGCTTCACCGAGCAGACGCTGAAGGCGGGCGAGAGCGTCGAGATGCCGGTGTCCTTCTTCGTCGATCCGGCGATCGCGGAGGATCACGGCCTCGACAAGGTGACTACCATCACGCTGTCTTACACCTTCTATCCGGCCGGCGAGCCCGACACTTTGTCGTCGGCCGAGAAAAAACCTTCGACTGAAACCAATCTGAACTGACCGACCGAGGAGCAGGGGCCATGGCCGACGCACACGCAAAGAACCACGACTACCACCTGGTCGATCCAAGCCCATGGCCGGCGGTCGGCGCTGCCGGCGCCTTCATTCTCGCGGTCGGCGCGATCATGTGGATGCATGGATCGAATCCCGCCATAGCGCTCATCGGCCTCGCGGGCGTCCTCTACACCATGTTCATGTGGTGGCGCGATGTGATTAAGGAGAGCCACAAGGGCGACCACACCGATGTCGTGTCGCTGCATCTGCGCTACGGCATGCTGCTCTTCATCGCCTCCGAGGTCATGTTCTTCGTGGCCTGGTTCTGGGCCTTCTTCGATGCGAGCCTGTTCGCGGGCGATGCCATGCAGCCGTCGCGCTTCGACGCCACGGCCGGCGTGTGGCCGCCCAAGGGCATCGATGTGTTCGATCCCTGGCACCTGCCGCTCGTCAACACCCTCATCCTCCTGACCTCGGGCACGACCGTCACCTGGGCCCACCACGCGCTCCTGCACAACGACCGCAAGGGTCTGAGATGGGGCCTCGCCCTCACCGTCGGGCTCGGTCTCCTGTTCACCGCCGTCCAGGCCTATGAATATGCCCATGCCGCTTTCGCCTTCAATCGCGACAATGGCGGCAACATCTATGGCTCGACCTTCTTCATGGCGACGGGCTTTCATGGCTTCCACGTCATCGTCGGAACCATCTTCCTGATCGTCTGCCTGTTCCGCGCCTTGAGCGGACATTTCCGTCCCGAGAAGCATTTCGGCTTCGAGGCAGCGGCCTGGTATTGGCACTTCGTCGACGTCGTCTGGCTGTTCCTCTTTGCCTGCATCTATGTGTGGGGTTCGGCCGGCGTGCAGTTCGTCGAGCATTGATCGCTCTAAAATCCCCTCTCCCCCATCGGGGCCCCCATCGGGGGAGAGGGTAGGGTGAGGGGGAGCCGGCGGAGAAATTTGTGACCGAGCCCTATTATCCCGATCTTTCGCCGATCAAGACCGGCTTTGCCGGCAAATGCCCGCGCTGCGGCCGCGACCGGCTGTTCCAGGGCTATCTCGCGGTGGCGCCGAAGTGCAATGCCTGCGGGCTCTCTTTCGACTTCGCCGATGCCGGAGACGGGGCTGCCTGGTTCGTGATGCTGTTCACCTGCTTCGTCGGCGTGGGGGCGATCCTCGGCATCGAGGTCGCTTATTCACCGCCCTTCTGGGCGCATGCGCTCATCGCCATTCCGCTCATCATCCTCATGCCTCTGATCCTGCTGCGCCCGGCGAAGGGCATGCTGTTGTGCCAGCAGTGGAAGACCCAGGCCGAGGAAGCCCGGCTCCGGCATTGATGACGGGCAGGGTTTGGCAAATCGTCATCGCGACCGTCCTCGGCGTTGCCGTTCTCATTGGGCTCGGCGGGTGGCAGTTGCAGCGGCTGCAATGGAAGGAGGCGCTCCTTGCCGAGCGCGACGCCAGGCTCAATGCAGCCCCCGTGTCGCTCGATCAGGCGCTCAAGGATTTCGATGCCGACCGCTCCGTCGAGTTCCTGAAAGTCGCGGCATCGGGCACCTTCCAGCACAAGGCCGAGCTCTTCATGCTCACGACCGAAGGCGGCGTGCCGGGCTTTCAGGTGGTGACGCCTTTCGTCAGCACCGACGGCGTCATCGTCCTCATCGATCGCGGCTTCATACCGGAGCCCCTGAAGGACCCGGCCAAGCGCCCCGAAAGCCAGCCGCAAGGCGAGGTCAGCGTCGTGGGCGTCCTGCGCCGGCATGTCAAAAGCCGGGGGCCGTTCACGCCCGACAACGATCCTGAAGCCAATATCTGGTACTGGTGGGACATACCGGCGATGCTGGCTCATGCCAGTGTCGCGCCCGACGCCCGCGTGGCGCCTTTCGCGCTGCATTTGCCGCCGGGCGCGGGGCCCAAGACCTTGCCGGCCCCGGTCGCCGTCGATGAGGGTCTCACCAACAACCATCTGCAATACGCGCTCACCTGGTTCACCTTGGCGGTCCTGCTCATCGTCATGTCGGGGCTCCTGATCCGGCAGACGCTGCGCAAGCGCGATTGAATTAAGGACTCTCTCCACCTAAGGTGCCCCGCCCCAGATAAGGATTTCCCTAGCCTTGCGTTATGTTTCCACCCGTGGTGAAGCCCCAGAGCTCGATTTCGAGGACGTGCTGCTCACCGGCCTTGCCCGTGACGGCGGGCTCTATGTGCCCGCCCAATGGCCGAAATTCTCCGAAGCCGAGCTCGCTTCGCTCAGCGGCAAGCCTTACGCCGATGTCGCCTTCGCGGTGATCGCGAAGTTCACCGGCGAAAAGGTGCCGCTTGCCGAGCTTAAGGCGATGATCGCCGATGCCTATCTGGGCTTCGGCCATCCGGCCGTGACGCCGCTCAAGCAGCTCGAGGCCGACCAGTGGCTGCTCGAGCTCTTCCATGGCCCGACGCTTGCCTTCAAGGACGTAGCGATGCAGTTCCTGGCGCGGGTGATGGACTGGGCCCTGGCGCGCCGCAAGCTCAGCGCCACCATTGTCGGCGCCACCTCGGGCGACACGGGCGGTGCCGCGATCGAAGCCTTCAAGGCGAGCCGCCATGCCTCGATCTTCATCCTGCACCCCAAAGGCAAGGTCAGCGAGGTGCAGCGCCGCCAGATGACGACGGTGCTGTCGCCTTCCGTCCACAATATCGCCTTGCGCGGCACCTTCGACGACTGCCAGGCCATCCTGAAGGCGCTGTTCAACGATCATCAGTTTCGCGATTCGGTCACCCTTGCCGGCGTGAATTCGATCAACTGGGCGCGCATCGTGGCGCAGGTCGTCTATTACGTGACTTCGGCTCTCGCTCTGGGGGCGCCCGGCCGGCCGGTGAACTTCACGGTCCCGACCGGGAATTTCGGCGACATCTTCGCTGGGCTGGTGGCGAAACGCATGGGGGCGCCCGTCGGCCGCCTCGTCATCGCGACGAATGAGAATGACATTCTCGACCGGGTCCTGAAGGGCGGCCGCTACGAGGTCAAGGGCGTCAAGCCGAGCACCAGCCCCTCGATGGACATCCAGGTCTCGAGCAATTTCGAGCGCCTGCTGTTCGAGGCCTATGGCCGGGACGCGAGCGCGATCCGCCGCCTGATGGCGAGCCTCGGGCAGTCGGGTGCCTTTACCATCGAAGCCGGTCCCTTGAACGCCATCCGGGCGGAATTCGCCTCGGGCAGCGCCGGCATGGCCGAGACGGCGAAGGTCATTGCCGCGACCCTTGAGGAAACCGGCGAGTTGCTCGATCCGCATACGGCGGTGGGCTATGGGGTGGCGCGCAAGGAACAGGCCTATAGGGGTCCCATGGTGACTTTGGCGACCGCCCATCCGGCCAAATTCCCCGATGCGGTCGAGAGGGCCTCCGGCCTAAGACCGGGCTTGCCGCCGCGCCTTGCACCCCTCATGATGGCCGAGGAGCGGATGAGTGTCCTGGCCAATGACCCGGAAGAGGTCAAAGCCTTCATCCTGGAACGGGTTGGGTCCTAGCTTGGTGTGGCATGAGCGTTGAAATTTCGCGTCTGGATAACGGTCTGCATGTCGTAACGCACAGCATGCCGCATCTTGAGACGGTGGCGCTCGGCATATGGGTCAAGGCGGGCTCGCGCGATGAATTGCCGGAAGAGAACGGCATCGCCCACTTCCTCGAGCATATGGCCTTCAAGGGCACCAAAAGGCGCTCGGCCCAGGCTATCGCCGAGGAGATCGAATCCGCCGGCGGCGAGATCAACGCCTCGACCGGCATGGAGACCACCACCTATTATGCCCGCGTCCTCAAGAACGACTGGCCGCAGGCGCTCGACATCCTGGCCGACATCCTGACCGAGTCGGTCTTCGATGCCGACGAACTCGAGCGCGAGCGCCATGTCATCCTGCAGGAGATCGCCGCCGCCGGCGACACGCCGGACGATCTGGTCTTCGACCTGGCCCAGAGTGCCGCCTTCGGCTCGCATCCGCTGGGCCGGCCCATACTGGGCGTCCATGACCTGATCGCCAGCGTTACGCGCGATGAGATCCTGGCCTGGCGCAACCGCAACTACTGGGCGTCCCGCATGGTGGTGGCGGCGGCCGGCAATATCGAGCATGGCGCCTTGCGCCGCGAGGCCGAGAAACTGCTGGGAAATTTGAGCTCGGGGGCACCTCCGGGACGCAATCGCCCGGATTTCGTCTCGCATATGGAATTGGCGCAGAAGCCGCTCGACCAGACCCACATGGTCCTGTCCTTCTCGGCGCCGGGCTACCGCAACCCCGAGATCTACCGGCTCCAGGTGCTGTCGAGTCTTTTGGGCGGCGGCATGTCTTCGCGCCTGTTCCAGGAGGTGCGCGAGAAGCGCGGCCTTTGCTACAGCGTCTTTTCCTTCGCCTCGGCCTATGAGGATGCTGGCCAGTTCGGCGTCTATGCCGCGACCTCGCCCGACGACACGCCCGAGCTTGTCGATGTGACCGCCGAGGTGATGCTGTCGACGGCCAGGAACGTCACCGAGGTCGAGGTGGCGCGCGCCAAGGCGCAGCTCAAGGCGAGCCTGGTGATGAGCCTCGAAAGCGCCACCGGCCGGGCCGATCAGATCGCCCGCCAGTATCTGGCTTTCGGCGAGGTGCCGGCCATGGAGACGCTCGTCGCCAAGATCGACGCGGTGACGGCCGATCACGTGGCGGGCCTGGCCTCGAGCCTGTTCCGTGGCCAGTCGCCCGCCTTGAGCGCTGTCGGGCAGCTTTCCACCCTGACGCCCTATGCCAAGATCAAGGCCCAGTTCACCTGATGGTTTTCCTGCGAAGCCCATTTGCGCGTGATCTGCCGCCTATCCTGATGCAAGGCGGCCTCGAGTTGCGCGTGCCGGAAATGGGCGATTACGAGGGCTGGGCGGCGCTGCGGCTCGAGAGCCGCGCTTTCCTGACCCCCTGGGAACCGTCCTGGCCGCAGGACGATCTCACCCGCACCGCCTTCCGCAGCCGGGTGAAGCGCTATATCCGCGATATCGAGGGCGACATCGCCTATCCGTTCTTCGTCTTCCGCGCCGAGGACGATGCCCTGATGGGCGCCATCACCCTCTCTAACATCCGCCGCGGCGTCGCCCAGACCGGATCGGTAGGCTATTGGATCGGCATTCCCTTTGCGCGCCAGGGCCACATGACATCGGCGCTCAATGCCCTCGTTCCCTTCGCCTTCGGCCATTTGCACCTGCATCGGCTGGAGGCGGCCTGCATCCCCGTCAACCAGGCGTCGATCAGACTACTGACGAAATGCGGATTCAGGCAGGAAGGCCTTGCCCGCAAATACCTCAAGATCAACGGCCGCTGGGAAGACCACCTGCTTTTCGGCCGCTTGGCCGACGATAGATAAAGCCGGCCAAATTTGCCATTATCCGGCGTTCGGAGGTATCAAGGAATTGATTCGTATTGGAGCATGAGCCGACAAGGTCTTGCTCGGACAAAAGGATGAAACGCGGTGGCAAATAGCGTTAAGACCATCGCGCATTAGCTGAGGCCGGCTGAGAATGGCGCTGCTGCGCATACCCATCGCATTCTTTCTCCTGCTGCTCTTGTCCCTTTCCGCCGCGGCGCAGGACAAGACGGTGGATACGGCTTTTGACGGTCCGAGCGTCGACCTTCTTCCCCATTTGCTCTCGGTCGATACCGACAAGCCGGTGGTGACGATCAGGACCGCCGACGACGCGACCGGCCTCCTGATGGAACTTCCGGCCAAGGGCAGCGAGCCCGTCCATCGCTGGGTCGTGGCGACCCTGACCAACAACGGGACCGAAGCGCGCGATGTCGTCGTCGCCACCCCGCATCAGGGCTTTGCCGGATCGGGCATTCTGTGGCCCAAGCCCATCGGATCGCGCATCCAGAACGTCGTCGCGGCCGGCCAGGCCACCATCGCGCCCATGCGGGTCATCAATTCCGACGCCTTCGCGCTGCGCATCGAGCCCAAGGGCCGGGTGACGGTGGCCATGGAGCTTACCCGCACCGGCCTCGACGAGATCGAATTGTGGCAACGCAACGCCTTCGATGCCAAGGCGGAGCAGAACGGCTTCTATCGCGGCGCCCTCCTGGGTATCGCCATGCTGCTCGGCGTCATTGCGCTTTCGCTTTATGCGGTGCGCACCATAGCGGTCTTTCCCTTCGCCTCGGTCTTCATCTGGTCGGCCATTGCCTTCATCGCGATCGAATCCGGCTACCTGCCGCAGATCAACGACCTGTTGCCCAAGGAATACGAGCTCGGCCCCGAAATACGCGCGGTGATCGAAGGCCTCATGGTGGTCGGCCTCATTCTGTGCCTCGTCGCTTTCGCCGACCTGCGTCGAAGGCGCCCCGTCGCCTGGAACGTCTTTTTGCTCGCCGCCGGGCTTCTGCTGGCCTTGCCCGTCTATGGCTGGTTCGAGCCGGCCTATGCTTCGGGCATCGCCCGCATAGCCTTTGCCATCGTCGCGGCGCTGGGTTGTGTCGTCATCTTCGCCATGTGGCGCGAGGGTGCGGCGCGGGCGCGCGTCTCCTTGCTGTCCTGGGTCATGATCGTGGCCTGGACCATTATTGCCGCCGTTGCCGCCTTGACACCCGCCGCCGACAGCATGGTCAAGCCGTTCCTCTCGGCGGGCCTGGTGCTCGTCATCCTCACCATGAGCTTCGCTCTCGCGCAGTTCGCCTTCGCCCAGGGTTTCCTGGCCCAGCGTTTCTTCGCCGAAGACGCGCGCCGGGCCTTGGCGCTGGCCGCCTCGCAGCAATGCGTCTGGGACTGGCAGGTCGAGGAGAACAACCTGCATGTCGGCGAGGATATCGAGAAGATCCTGGGGCTGCGCCGCGGCAGCCTGAAGAACAACACGCCGGAAGCCTGGCTCGATCTCGTCCATCCTGCCGACCGCAGCGCCTATCTGGCGGCGGTGGAAGATGCGGAGCGGCGCGGCCATGGCAGCTTCTCGCAGGAATTCCGCTTGCGCCGCGGCGACGGAACTTTCCGCTGGTTCCTGCTGCGCGCCCGCGCCATTCCGGGCGCCGAGCAACGCGCCGCGCGCTGCATCGGCACGCTCTCCGACATCACCGCGACGCGGCGCGCCCAGGACCAGTTGCTGAGCGATGCGGTGCATGACCGCGTCACCGGCCTGCCCAATCGGGCGCTGCTCGTCGACCGCATCGAGCGCGAGATCAGCGCCGCGGGGCGAACACCGGTAAACAATCTTTATCTCATGCTGATCGATCTCGACCGCTTCAAGGCGGTGAATGACGGCCTCGGTCATGAGACGGGCGATGGTCTCCTCAAGATCGTCGGCCGCAGGCTCGCGGCCATCGCCAGCGAATATGACACCGTGGCGCGCATGCCGGGCGATCAGTTCGCCATCCTCTTCCATGGCGACAAGCCTAAACGCGATATCCTGCCGTTCACCGACAAGGTGCGCGCGACGGTCTCGAAGCCGGTGAACATGCGTCCGCAGGAGATATTCCTCACCGCCAGCATTGGCGTGTCGGCTCTGCGCGAAGGCAGCCTGACCGCCGAAGGGCTGGTCAAGGATGCCGCCGTTGCGCTCTATGAAGCGAAACGGCGCGGCAAGGACACGGTCGAATTCTTCCGCGAGGCGATGCGCGATGACCGCACCGAGCTCGTGGTGCTGGAGGCGGAGCTGCGCCGGGCCATCGAGCGCAACGAGATCGAGGTGCTCTATCAGCCGATCGCGCGTCTCGCCGACATGGAGCTTGCGGGCTTCGAGGCGCTGGTGCGCTGGCGCCACAAGAGCCTGGGCCTCCTCGGACCTGAAACCTTCATCGGTCTCGCCGAAACCACCGGGATCATCAAGGATATCGGCCATCACGTGCTCAACGAAGCCGGCCGCCAGCTCGGCATCTGGCAGCGCGCCTTCCGTCCGCATGATCCGCTGTTCGTCGCCGTCAACGTGTCGTCGAGCCAATTCCTCGCCGCCGATCTCATCGACGATGTGAAGACGCTTCTCACTCGTGAAGGACTGGTGCGCGATACGCTGAAGCTCGAGGTCACCGAATCGATCGTGATGGAGAACCCGGAACTGGTGAGCCAGATCCTCGAACGGCTGAGGCAGATGGGCATCGGCGTCGCCTGCGACGATTTCGGCACCGGCTATTCCTCGCTCTCCAATCTGCGCCGCATGCCGTTCGACACGCTCAAGGTGGACCGCAGCTTCATCGAGGCGGATGCCCATGACGCCAAGGCGTCGCTCATTCTGGAATCGGTCATCCTGCTCGCCCATGACCTGGGTCTGACCGTCGTCGCCGAAGGCATCCAGTCGCAGGACGATGTCGACCGGCTGGGCGCCCTCGCTTGCGATTTCGGCCAGGGCTATTTCATCGGCGAGCCGATGACGGCGAAACAGGTCGTCGATGTCCTGTCGGGCGTGCCGTTGAGTGCCGCAAAGCACAAGACGACGATCGACTCGCTGTGGGAGCGCATGGCGGGAACGTCGAATGTACGCGTGCCGGAACCGTTGCGTGAAACGAAGCCCGAGCCGCCTGCGCAAAGAAAGCCCGAGCCGCCGAAGGCGCCGCCCCAGGAAGTGAAGCCGAAGGCTGAGCCGGTGAAGGCTGAAACTGCCAAGGCGGCACCTGAACCGGTCGCGGTCAAGCCGTCGGAGCCGCCCCCGGCAGAGGAGCAGCGGCCGCCCGAGGCCGCGCCGCTTCCACCCCCGCCTGAAAGCAAGCTGATCAAGCCCGGCAAGCCACCGATCGTGCTGTTGCCGCCGCTGACGCCGCCGGTTTTTGTGAAGCCGGGCGCCGGCGGGCAGAAGCCGGCTGCCGCGAGCCCGCCCAAGCCGGCAGCGGAGGCTCCGCCCCAACCGGCGGCGCCCGAGCCCGAAGCCCAACGCGAAGAGACGAACGATCTGGTCAAGTCGGAACCCACCCACGCCGCCCCGCGGCCTTTGCCGGGCGGAGCGCCCATGGCGCCGCGCGCCTCGGCACGCGAGGAAGCGGAAGAAGAAGGCGAAGAGCTTGAATCGGCGGACGAGCCGTCAGCCGATGAGAGCGAGCCTTCCGGTCAGAGCGCGGAAGATGCCGCCGCACAGAAGGCCAAGGCCGCCCGCCTCGGCAAGAAGCTCAGGCGCAAGATGCAGGCCAAGGACCAGCCGCCGGCAGAACCTTGAAAGCTGAGGTGAGCTGCTGCGCGCGGCGATCACGCATGCCCGGCTTCCGAGGACAGCATCGCCGGATCGACGCCGATCTTGTGCAGTGCGTTGAGATATTTGCTGTCGAGATCGTTGCTGAACAGCAGGTCTTCATCCGCCATGCAGCTCAGCCAGCCATTGCGCTGGATCTCGTCCTCGAGCTGGCCCGGCGCCCAGCCGGCATAGCCGAGGGCCAAGAGCGAGCGCCGAGGGCCCTGGCCGCCGGCAATGGCGCGCAATATGTCGAGCGTTGCCGTCAGCGCCACCCGCTCATCGATCGGCAGCGAGGTGTCGGCGGAGAAATAGTCCGATGTGTGCAGCACGAAACCGCGCCCGGGCTCCACCGGGCCGCCGAACTGGACCAGCATGGACTGGACGTCGTCCGGCAGCCTGATCCGGTTTTCCTGCGGCAGGATGTCGAGCCGTTCCAGGAGCTCGCTGAAGGAGATCATCGGCGCGCGCTTGTTGACGATGATGCCCATGGCGCCATTGTCGGAATGGGCACACATGAAGATGACCGATCTGTCGAAGCGGGGGTCGCTCATGCCGGGCATCGCGATCAGCATCTGGCCATCGAGAAAGGATGATCTTTTCATGGAACTCCACCCTTTGCTGCTGGCCCATAAGTTAGTGCGATTTGGCTCCGGCGCAAAGCGGTCAATCTGACATTAAGTTGATTGCCTTATTCGTTAAGTTGATTTGGCCGGGAGACGAGCCGCCGTCTATGGAACAGATTGTGACCATGCCGTTCATGAAGCGACGCGAGCTGATTTTAGCTGCTCTTGGCCTGCCGGCCTTCACCCTGGTGGGGCGCGCGGAAACCGGACATCATTATTCGGCAAGGCTCATCGGCGGCGAACGGGCCGGGAGCACCTGGCGCGCCGGTCTCGACATCACGCTCGAAAAGGGCTGGAAGACCTATTGGCGCATGCCGGGCGATGCCGGCGTTCCGCCGCAATTCGACTGGTCGCGCTCGCGCAATGTCAAATCGGTGACGGTGCTGTGGCCGGCGCCCACGCGCTTCGCCGATAAGGGCGGTGAGACCGTCGGCTATAAGGATCGCGTGGTCTTCCCGGTGGATGTGGTCGCCGAGGATCCGGGACAGCCGATCGATCTGGCGCTCGATGCCTTTCTTGGCGTCTGCGAGATCATCTGCATCCCGGTGAAGCTCGAAATGTCGCTGGCCCAGTCGGAGCCGACACCGGCCGATGCGAGCCTCATTGCCGCTTTCGCCGCCCGCGTGCCGCAGAAGGCCGACGCGCAGGCGCCTTTCCATGTCGCGAGCGCCGCGCTCGTCGAGACGGATGGCAAATTCGATCTCGCCCTCCGCCTCGTAGGCCAGGGCTTCGACAGGGATCTCGACATCTTTGTCGAAGGCAGCGATTTCGCCTATTTCCGGAGCCCGAGGCCTGCGGGCGAAAAAGGGCTGGTCCAATTGCGCATTGATGGCCTCAAGGACGCCCAAAAGCTCAAGGGCCGTCAGCTGAGCTTGACCATGACGGCAGGCGATATTCGCCTTGAACAGGATGTCGTGGTCGATTAAGCCTCCTCCCCTCAGAGAATGTGTGAGGAGCAATCATGATCAAGGTTGGCGATCGTCTGCCCGAGGCCGAATTCATCACCATGACCGCCGACGGCACGCAGAGATTCACCACCGGCACGGTGTTTGCCGGCCGCAAGGTGGTGCTCTTCGCGGTACCGGGCGCCTTCACGCCGACCTGCAGCATGAATCATCTGCCCGGTTTCGTGAAGGAGGTCGATGCCATCAAGGCCAATGGCGTCGACACGATCGCCTGCACGGCGGTGAACGACGTCCATGTCATGAATGCCTGGGCACGCTCGTCGGGGGCCGACGGCAAGATCCTCATGCTCGCCGACGGCAATGGCAGCTTCGCCAAGGCGGTCGGCCTCGAATTCGATCTCACCGCCAATCATATGGGCCATCGCTCGAAGCGCTATTCGATGATCGTCGAGGACGGCGTGGTGAAGGCGCTCAATGTCGAGGACAAGCCTGGCGTCAATGTCTCCGGCGCCGATACGGTGCTGAAACAGCTTTAGGAAATCCTGGCGTTTTTCTTGAACGGCGCCATGCCCTGGCGCGCCAATTCGTCGGCGCGTTCATTGTCGTCATGGCCGGCATGGCCCTTGACCCAGTGCCAGGTCACCTGATGGTGCCCTAGCGCCTGGTCGAGGCGCTGCCATAGCTCGGCATTCTTGACCGGCTTTTTGTCGGACGTCTTCCAGCCATTGCGCTTCCAGCCATGGATCCATTTGCTGATGCCGTCGCGCAGATATTGCGAGTCGGTATGGAGCTCGACGGTCGCCGGCCGGGTCAGCGCCTCGAGCGCCATGATCGCCGCCGTGAGCTCCATGCGGTTGTTGGTGGTAAGAGTCTCGCCGCCTTTGAGCTCCTTTTCATGCCCGCCATAGCGCAGGATGGCGCCCCAGCCGCCCGGTCCCGGATTGCCGGAACAGGCGCCGTCGGTATGGATGACGACTGCTCCCGCCGTCATGCGGCGGGCTTCGCTTCGCGCAATTCCCGCGGCAGCTTGAAGGAGACATTCTCTTCGCGCAGCACGACCTTCTCGACCGTCACGTCGTAATGCGCGCGGAACACATCGATGATCTCGTTGACCAGCACTTCCGGTGCCGAAGCGCCGGCGGTGAGGCCGATGGTCTTGAGGTTCTTGAGCCTCGACCAGTCGAGATCCCGCGCCCGCTGCACCAGCTCCGCCGACGGACAGCCGTTTTTGAGACCGACCTCGACGAGACGCTTCGAATTGGAGGAGTTGGGAGCCCCGACCACGAGCAGCAGGTCGAGCCGTTCGGCGATCGCCTTCACCGCCTCCTGGCGGTTGGTGGTGGCGTAGCAGATGTCTTCCTTGAACGGCCCGCGGATTTCGGGAAAGCGCCGCTTCAGCGTATCGACGATCTCTTTCGTGTCGTCGACCGACAAGGTGGTCTGCGTGGCATAGGCGAGCTTCGCCGGATCGTGTGGTGTGAAGCTTTCCGCTTCCTTGACCGTCTCGATGAGGGTGATGGCGCCTTCCGGCAGCTGCCCCATCGTGCCGATGACCTCGGGGTGTCCCTTATGGCCGATGAGCACGATATCGAGGCCCTCATTGTGATGGCGCTGCGCCTCCATATGAACCTTGGTGACGAGGGGGCAAGTGGCGTCGATCTGGAACAGCTGGCGCTGGCGCGCCGCCTGGGGCACCGCCTTGGGCACGCCATGGGCGGAGAAGATCACCGGGCGGTCGCCATCCGGGATCTCGTCGAGCTCATCGACGAAGATGGCTCCTTTGGCCTTGAGATCGTCGACCACGAATTTGTTATGCACGATCTCGTGGCGCACATAGACCGGCGCGCCATAGAGCTTGAGCGCCCGCTCGACGATGTCGATGGCCCGCACCACGCCGGCGCAGAACCCGCGCGGCGCGGCGAGGAGAATGGTCAAGGGAGGCTTGCTCATGGCGCGTAAATGGCGAGGCAGGCCAAGGCTTGTCAAGGTGACGCGAAGCGCCGGAACATAGCAGGAACGCTTCAACGGCAAGCCATGCGTCCGTGGCGAAGCAACCGTTCGGACACGCCCTCTTGCCTTTCTCGAAACTGACCACTACCTTCGCGCCGTTCGTTGAGAACACACGCGGGAGAGGCCGGTTCGATCCGGCGCCGAAGGAGCAACCGCCCCGGAAACTCTCAGGCAAAAGGACCGCATGCGTTCGCCGACTCTGGAGAGCAGGGGACAACCCCTCACCGAAGGAGCCAAGCCCATGTGTCGGAGCGACATGGGTGAAATCTCTCAGGTTCTCCGACAGAGGGGGCAGGCTTGGCTGTGGCCGGGTCTTGCTCAACCTTGTCGGAACCCGGGATTTGAATGGCAACGCTCACTGAAACGCTTCACCGCACCCCCCTCTATGATCTTCATGTGAAACTGGGCGCCCGCATCGTGCCCTTCGCCGGCTATGAGATGCCGGTGCAATATCCGACCGGCATCCTCACCGAGCATAATTGGACGAGAGGTTCGGCGGGGCTGTTCGATGTCTCCCATATGGGCCAGGCCTATGTGACGGGGCCCGATCACGAGACGGTGGCAAAGGCCATGGAAAGGCTGGTGCCGGGCGATGTGCTGGGCCTGGCGCCGCACCGCACCCGCTACACGCAGTTCACCAATCCGCAAGGTGGCATCATCGATGACCTGATGATCACCCGCACCGGCGAGGACGGCCGCCTCTATGTCGTCGTCAATGCGTCGCGCAAGGACGTCGACTACGCCTGGCTCAGCGAGCATCTGCCGAAGGATGTGAAGCTCGAGCCGATCGAGGATCACGCCCTTGTCGCCTTGCAAGGACCCAAGGCCGCCGCCGTCCTGGCACGCCATTGTCCGCAGGCCGCGAGCCTCTCCTTCATGAGCGGCGCCAATGACACATTCGACGGCATTCAATGCCATGTCGCGCGCCTGGGCTATACCGGCGAGGACGGTTTCGAGATCTCGGTCGCCGCGCAGGATGCACGGCCGCTGGTCGAGACCTTGCTGGCCGATCCAGACGTCAAGCCGATCGGCCTCGGCGCGCGTGATTCGCTGCGTCTCGAGGCGGGGCTCTGCCTCTATGGCCATGACATCGACGAGGAAACGAGCCCGGTCGAGGCCGATCTCGTCTGGTCGATCGGCAAGAGACGGCGCAGCGAAGGCGGCTTCACCGGCGCCCCTCGCATCACCCGCGAGATCCGCGATGGAGCGAAGCGCAAGCGCGTCGGCATCAAGCCGGAAGGCCGCGCACCCGCCCGCGAGGGTTCGGTTGTCCTCAATACGGAAGGCCGCGCCATCGGCATCGTGACCTCCGGCGGCTTCGGCCCGACGGTCAATGGTCCGGTCGCCATGGGCTATGTCGAGACGGCCTATGCGACACCGGGCACGAAGATCGCCCTGGTGGTGCGCGACAAGCCGATGCCGGCGGAGGTCGCCGCTCTGCCGTTCACGCCACACAATTACAAACGCTAGTTTTCAGGGGAGTAATCGATGAGCAAGCACTATACGAAAGAGCATGAGTGGATCAGCGTCGATGGCGACATCGCGACGATCGGCATCACCAATCACGCGCAGGAGCAGTTGGGCGACGTCGTCTTCGTCGAATTGCCGGCAATCGGCAAGGCCGTGACCAAGGGCGGCGATGCGGCGGTGGTCGAATCGGTCAAGGCCGCGAGCGAGGTCTATGCGCCGGTCACAGGCGAGGTCGTCGAGGTGAACAATGAGCTGGAAGGCGATCCGGCCCTCGTCAACCGCGAGGCGGAAGGTGCCGCCTGGTTCATGAAGGTCAAGCTCAAGGACAAGGGCGAACTCGCCGATCTGATGGACAAGGCCGCCTACGACAAGTTCGTGGCGGAGCAATAGGAAAACAAAGTCATGTCGACCAAACGTGCAACGCTTGCCGAGCTCGAGCCGGAGGCGAATTTCGTTCCGCGTCATATCGGCCCCAATGCCGCCGAGACCGCCGAGATGCTGAAGTTCTTGGGAAGCTCATCGCTCGATGATTTCATCGACAAGGTCATCCCGAAGAAGATCAGGGCGGCGCAGCCGCTCGATCTGCCCAAGGGCAAGGCCGAGCGCACGACGCTTTCCTATTTGCGCCAGATGGCGTCGCGCAACGAGGTGTTCACCTCGATGATCGGCATGGGCTATTACGGCACCGTCACGCCCAAGGTCATCCTGCGCAACATACTGGAGAATCCCGGCTGGTACACGGCCTATACGCCCTATCAGGCGGAAGTGAGCCAGGGCCGTCTCGAGGCCCTGCTCAATTTCCAGCAAATGGTCATCGATTTCACCGGGCTCGAGCTCGCCAGCGCCTCGCTCCTCGATGAGGGCACCGCGGCGGCGGAAGCGATGGCCATGGCCAAGCGCGTGGTCAAGACCTCGGCCAACACCTTCTTCGTCGACCGCGACACGCATCCCCAGACGATCGGTGTGGTCAAGACGCGCGCCGACGCTTTCGGCTTCGATCTCGTGATCGGCGATCCCGCCAAGGACTTGAACCCGGCGCAGATCTTCGGCGCGCTGCTCTCCTATCCGGGCTCCTCGGGCGAGGTCCGCGACTATCGCAGCATCATCGACAAGCTCCATGGCGCGGGCGCGCTCGCCATCATGGCGACCGATCTCCTGGCTCTGGCGCTGCTCACGCCTCCGGGCGAGCTCGGCGCCGATATCGCCTTGGGTTCCGCCCAGCGCTTCGGCGTGCCGATGGGCTATGGCGGCCCGCATGCCGCCTTCTTCGCGACGCGCGATGAATTTAAGCGCGCCATGCCCGGCCGCATCATCGGCGTTTCGGTCGATTCGCACGGCAACCAGGCTCTGCGCATGGCGATGCAGACGCGCGAGCAGCATATCCGCCGCGAGAAGGCGACGAGCAACATCTGCACGGCGCAAGTGCTGTTGGCCGTCATCGCCTCGATGTTCGCCGTCTATAACGGCCCCAGGGGCATCAGGAAGACGGCCGAGCGCACCCACCGCCTGGCCGAGATCTTCGCCGAAGCGGTGAAAAGCTTCGGCTATGAGGTCCAGACCAAGGCGTTCTTCGACACGGTCACCATCGTGGCGCCCGGCCGCGCCCACGCGATCCTCGCCCGCGCCAAGGAGAAGCGCATCAATCTGCGCTTCGTCGATGCCGATCATGTTGGCATCTCCTTCGACCAGTCGACCCGCCGCCAGGAGCTCGAGCGCCTGCTCACGGTGTTCAAGACCGATGCGATGGACAGGATCGACATCGACAAGCTCGATGCCAAAACGGCCGAGGTGATCCCGCCCGCCTTGCAGCGCAAGTCGCCCTATCTCACTCATCCGGTATTCGAGATGTACCACTCCGAGACCGAGATGCTGCGCTATATGCGCAGACTCCAGGCCAAGGATGTGGCGCTCGACCGTTCGATGATTCCCTTGGGCTCCTGCACCATGAAGCTCAATGCCACGAGCGAGATGATTCCGGTCACCTGGCGCGAATTCGCCATGATGCATCCCTTCGTGCCGCTCGAGCAGGCGCAAGGCTATCAGCAGCTCTTCGAGGAGCTCGAGCAGATGCTGGCCGAGATCACCGGCTTCGACACCGTTTCGCTGCAGCCCAATGCTGGAAGCCAGGGCGAATATGCGGGCCTGCTCGCCATTCGAGGCTATCATCACGCGAGAGGCGAGGCCAATCGCGATGTCTGCCTCATCCCGGTCTCGGCGCACGGCACCAATCCCGCATCCGCCGTGATGGCCGGCATGAAAGTGGTCGTCGTCGCCTGCGACGAGAAGGGCAATGTCGACGTCGCCGATCTCAAGGCCAAGGCCAAGCAGCATGAGGCCAATCTCGCCGCTTTGATGATCACCTATCCCTCGACCCATGGCGTGTTCGAGGAGAGCATCAAGGACATCTGCGCCATCATCCATGAGCATGGCGGCCAGGTCTATCTCGACGGCGCCAATCTCAATGCGCAAGTGGGCTTGGTGCGCCCGGCCGAGCTCGGCGCCGATGTCTGCCACATGAACCTGCACAAGACCTTCTGCATTCCGCATGGCGGCGGCGGTCCCGGCATGGGGCCGATCGGCGTCAAGGCGCATCTCGCCCCCTATCTGTCGGGCCACGCGGTCGTTCATGGCGTCAACCCGGCGGCCGGTCGCGACCAGTCGCAGGGCCAGGTCTCCTCAGCCCCCTGGGGCTCGGCCTCGATCCTGCCGATCTCCTGGACCTATATCGCCATGATGGGCGGCGAAGGCCTCAAGCAGGCGACGATCATGGCGATCCTCAACGCCAATTACATCGCCAAGCGCTTGGCGCCGCATTTCCCCATCGTCTATACGGGGCCTGGCGGCTTCATCGCGCATGAATGCATCATCGATCTGCGCTGGCTCAAGGAGCGCACCGGCCTTGCCGTCGAGGATGTGGCCAAGCGCCTCGTCGACTACGGCTTCCATGCGCCGACCATGTCCTTCCCCGTCGTCGACACGCTGATGATCGAGCCGACCGAATCGGAAGGCAAGCGCGAGCTCGACCGCTTCTGCGATGCGATGATCGAGATCAGGCGCGAGATCGCCGAGGTCGAGGAAGGCAAGGCCGACCGCACCGACAATGTTCTGAAGAATTCGCCGCACACCCATCAGCTGCTGCTCGGCGACTGGACGCGGCCTTACTCGAAGGAGAAGGCCTTCTTCCCGCTCAAATACATCAATGCCGACAAATACTGGCCACCGGTCGGCCGCGTCGACAATGTCTTCGGCGATCGCAACCTTGTCTGCACCTGCCCGCCGATGGAGGCCTATCAGGAGGCGGCGGAGTAGATTGTGTCTTGCCCTCTCCCGTTGCGAAGCAATGGGAGAGGGAACGCCGCTCCGCTAGTCGAGTATGGCCACGGCCTCTACTTCGAACAGCATGCCGTCGACCGCCAGCCTGGGCACGGGGACCAATGTCTGTGCCGGCAGCGCCTCGCCGAACATTTTCTTGACGTTCTCAGTCAACACCCCAAGCTTGGACATATCGTGGTCGACCACGAATGTCGTGAGCTTGGTGACTTGATTCGGTTTCGCACCGACTCCTTCAAGCGCGGTGCGGAGGTTCGCATAGGCCTGTTCCACCTGGCCCGCGAAATCGGGCGATAGCTTCCCGGTGGTGTCTTCTCCCCCTTGGCCAGCGATGTAGGCAATCCGGCTTCCGCCGGAAGCGATCACCGCGTGACTGTAACCGTTGGGGGCGGGATCGTAGAGACCCTGTGGATTGACGATGGTCAGCTTGAGGTCATTCTCATTCGCCGTCGCCGCAGTGGGAACTCCAATGGTCATGATGATTAGCCCTCCGATAAGATGCTTGATTGCGCGTGACATGATTTTCTCTTGCCCTTACGATGTATCGTGCGATGTACGATTCATCTCATAGTACGGCGTACGAGTCAATCACTGCCGGTCGGGAGTCGACGTTCTGACAGCAAGGAAGACGGATGGCAGCCAAACGTAGCGGCGCCCGGAGCAAACGGCCTCGACGGATAAGTAAGGGGGCCCGGCCCGCGCAGGAGCCGCGCAATGAACCGCCTCTCTCTCTGGAACGTGTCGTGGCATGCGCGGTGGAATTGCTGGACGCTCAAGGAGTCGACGGATTGACGATGCGCCGCCTGGCCGATCGCCTCGGCTCGGGCGTGATGAGCCTGTATTGGCACGTCGAAAACAAAGAGGAGGTCTTTGATCTGGCGCTCGACTCGGTGCTCGAATATCGCCGACCGCCGCAAATAGCTGAGTCTCAAGACTGGCGCGGAGAAGTCGTTCATATGCTCGAAGACTGGCGCGCCAGCATGCTGCGCCATCCTTGGTCGGCATCGCTGTTGCCGCGCCAAGCGCTCGGCCAGAACATCCTCAGTCGCCTGGAACTGCTCAGCAAGACCTTGTCGAGAGCCGGTGTGGCGGACGCAGATATGAACGTCGCAATATGGTCGCTCTGGAACTATGTGATGGGCGCCACCATCACCCGGGCGAGCTTCGACCTTTCGGATGACGAGAGGGCCGCCGCGCAGCAGCACCTCGAGCATCTCAGCGGACACCATCCGACAATCGAACGGACCCGGCTGCTGCTGGATGACGATTGGGATGGTGTATTCCGGAAGGGCCTCGGCTTCCTGCTCGATGGCCTCTTTCCATCTCCAAGATGAGGCTGAACGGTAGCTCGGGCTCAAAGCGACTATCGCGAAATTAAGCTTGATCAGTGCCGCAAGCTCTCATGGACATTGTAGGCCAGTAGAGCGAGCACGACGGCGAGGCCCAGATAAAGGATGGTGTATTCCATCCGCACTGCCGTCGGTACGTCGCGATAGCGCCGGGCTTCCGGCGAGTTCGGGTCATAGCGCCAGGCGGCGATGAGGCTCGGTGCGGCGAGGACGGCGATGAGGATCAACAACGGGCTCGGAAAATAGAAGAAGAGCGCGACGAGCAAGGGCACGCCCAGGAACCAGATACGTGGCGAGAGGATCTGTGTGATGCGCCCGCCATCGAGCGGCGACAGCGGTATCAGGTTGAACAGATTGATCATGAAGCCTGAATAGGCGAGCGCCATGAGGAGATCGCTCTCCTGGGCGCGGGCGAGGAAATAGACCGCGAAGGCGCCCAATGTGCCGATGAAAGGCCCAGCATAGGCGACATAGGCTTCGGTCTCGGCATCGACGAGCCTGTCCTTGAGCGTGATCCAGGCGCCGAGGAACGGGATGAACATCGGCAGGCCCACATCGAGGCCCCTTTGCCGAGCGGCGGCATAGTGGCCGAGCTCATGCACCAGGATGAGGCCGACGAAGCCCGCCGCGAAGGGCAGGCCGTAGATCGTCGTATAGACCCAGATGGTGACGAGCATGCTGCCGACGGACAGCAGCACCTTGCCGAGCTTCAGCGACGCCAGAAAGAGGAAGAGGGCCTTGATCAAGCTTGTGGTGTCGTGTTCTTGCGCCGGAACAGCTTGAAGATGCCGCCGCCGGCGACTGCGATGGCGATGAGGATGATTTTCCAGAACTTGACGAGGGTGACTCCGATCACGGCGAGGAGGCCCAGTTTCTTCGCGGCGAAGCCGCCGATGAGGGCGGCGAGCCCGTATTCCGCGACACGGTCGGTCGATGCGTTGAAATCCGTGTAGCGTTCGCCGGGCTTGTAATCGAGGGCAGCCAGAATGGCGCCGGCATGCTTCTTGTCTTCGGCGATATAGGTTTCGCCCGTCACCAGATTGAGCTCGAAATAGCCCTGCCGGCCGAGCGCATAGGTATTGTAGTTGATTGTGGCGCCCTGCGCCTCGTTGCCGCGTTGCTTGGCGAGGATCGACCAGACCAGACGGTGGGTGCTTGCATCATAGGCGGGTTTTTCGACCCAGCCGACGATATCGAGCGGCGGATAACCGCGTTCGGCACGGTCCTTGTTGCTGGCGTCGGTGGCGTCCTTGATCGATTGCAGGAGATCGTCGGCCTTCCACGACTTGGCATCGTCGTCCTTGATGTAGCCGCTGTCGGTATAGGTGATCTCGACGAACCAGAACTTGTCGTGCTGTTTCGGTATGACGAGGCCATGGAAGTTGTCGCCTGTCGTGTTGCCCAGCGCGCGCATGAAGGCAGCACCTTCAGTGACGGGGATGAAGCTGTAAGGGTCGGGCAGATGGATGGTCGCCAGATCGCGCAATGCGACATCCGCCGGACCATGCGTCGCAGCCTTGATTGCGGCGTCGAAAGTCTGCTCGATCCCGCTATTGGCCGGGGAAGCGTCCTGCGCCGCAGCGCTGGAAATTCCAGCGGTCAGCAGGATCGCCCAAAGGCGGAGATAGCGAAGAAGCATAACCTCCTCAAAATATCTTAAGTTGTATTCAGATGGAATACACGCGGGGGAGCCGTAACACAGGACCTGAACTCAAGGCAACAGCGGCGCTCAATAGCCCGGCAGGACGATGAGCGTCGGTTTCTCGGGCAGCGCCTTGGCCGACAGGATCACGGTCGGATCGGCCTTGTAGTCGACGGCGAGCGAGCCGGAGAGGCCGTTGATGAAACGCCCGAGTGTCTCCGGCCTGAAATAGTGCATCGGCACAACGATGCGCGCTTTCAGGTCCCTGAGCACGGTGAGCATATTGGCCTGGGCCATGGTGTAGGTGCCGTCGACCGGCACGAGCACGATATCGAGCCGTCCGATCGACCCCAATTGCGCTGGGCTCAGCTCGTGATGCAAATGGCCGAGATGGCCGATGCACAATCCGGCGATCTCGAAGATGAAGATGGAATTGCCGTCGGGGACCCGGCCGAGCGCGCCACCGCGGATGTCGGTCGTGACATTGCGGATACGCACATCGCCGACTTGGAGATCATGGCGCGCCGGCCCCCCATCGGGATTCCAGCCGCGCAGCACATGCTTGATTTTGGGGTCGGGGAAGTCGGTGTAATGCGTGCTGTGGGCGTGGTTCATGGTGACAACGTCGGGCACGATGCCGTTCGCATAGCCCGAATAGTCGGTCGCGATCGTGACACCGCCGGGGCTCTCGATCAGGAAGGTCGAATGGCCGACGAAGGTGAATCGCACCTGATTCGCTTCGAGGGCGGCTTCGACATATCGCGCGGGCTGCGCGAGGGGCGGCGCCTGCGCCATAGCCAGGCACTCGCTCACGGGCATTTGCCCGCGCGCTGCCGTGATGGGCAGCATCATTGCGAGAAAGACGAGGAGCCGAAGAGTGGTCATCGGTTCGGTGTTCCTGGGAGGATGCGATCCCGCAATAGACTACCCGCTCCTCCCCGTCACCCGGATCAACTTTCCGTCAGCCATGACGCCTCGTCAGCGCACAAAATAAAACCCCGGCGCGACGCCGGGGTTGGTGTTCGGAATGGAAGGTCGCTCAGTTGAGGCGCGACTTCACCGCATCGATCGATTCCTCGATGAGCTTGGCGCCCTTGGCGCCTTCCGCCGCCACGCCCAGGAGTTCGGTCGCGGCACTGATGGCGACATCGGTCGCCGCCGTGCGCACGTCCTTCACCGCCTGCTGTTCGGCCTGGGCGATCTTCTGCTCGGCCTGCTTGGTGCGCCGCTCCAGCGTCTCGGCAAGCTTGGCGCGGGTCTCATGCGCATAGGCTTCCGCTTCCCTGCGGGCGAGGGCCACGATGTCCTCGGCGTCCTTCTCGGCCTGGACGCGCTTCTTCTTGTATTCATCGAGAAGCGCTTGCGCCTCTTCGCGCAGCTTCTTGGCTTCCGCCAGCTCCTTGGCGATGCGCGCCGCCCGCTCGTCGAGCATGGCCGCGACCTTCGCCGGCACCTTCAGATAGATGAGCAGCGCCACGAAGAGCACGAAGGCGACGGCAACCCAGGTTTCCGCATGTCCGAACATGGTCAGTTCCCTTGCGCCTTGGCTACGGCCTTGGCCGCATCCGCTTTTGTCACGCTTGTGCCGGTGAGCTGGCTGACGATGTCGGCCGCGATATCGGTGGCAAGGTCGCTCACGCTGGCCAGCGCCTTGTTGCGCGTGGCCTGGATCGCCTTCTCGGCTGCGGCGATCTTTTCGCCGAGTTCGCCGTCGAGCTTGCTGCGCTCCTTGTCGACCTCGGCAGTGAGCGCATCGCGCGTCTCTTTGGCGATGCCATGCGCCTTGCCGCGCGCCTCCGCCAGCGCCTTCTCATATTCGGCGACCGCCTTGTCCGTAT
>Ga0187894_10002082_pt1 | contig 24408 bp, 19 predicted proteins | sample GBC1701081metaG_FD_136650 | JGI IMG/M metagenome (GOLD analysis project Ga0187894, IMG submission 136650) | White microbial mat communities from a lava cave in the Kipuka Kanohina Cave System on the Island of Hawaii, USA - GBC170108-1 metaG ... | reverse complement strand
TGATACGCATAGACATGAGCGAATACATGGAGAAGCACACGGTGTCGAGGCTCATAGGCGCGCCTCCGGGGTACGTGGGATACGAGGAGGGCGGTCAGCTTTCAGAAGCCGTGAGGAGACGCCCCTACTCCGTCATTCTGTTCGACGAGATTGAGAAGGCGCATACCGACGTTTTCAACGTCCTGCTGCAGATTCTCGACGACGGGAGATTGACGGACGGCCAGGGGAGGACGGTCGATTTCAAGAACACGATAATAATCATGACCTCCAACCTCGGGAGCGAATACATACACGAGTTCATCGACAGGCCCGAGACGATGGAAGAGAGGGTCATGGAGGTGGTGAGGAGCCACTTCAGGCCAGAGTTCTTAAACAGAGTGGACGAGATAATCATATTCAGGGCGTTAGGCCTGGCTCAGATAAAGGAGATCGTCGATATACAGATCGAGCACCTGAGAAAGAGGCTCGCCGAGAAGAAGATAGCTCTCGGTCTCACTGACGAGGCGAAGCAGTTAATCGCCGAGAAGGGGTACGACCCCGTTTACGGCGCACGGCCTTTGAAGCGAACAATACAGAAGATGATTCAGGACCCTCTTGCGAACGAGATACTCAAGGGCGAGTTCAAGGAAGGAGACCACGTGGTCGTCGATGTGGACAAGGACAAGAAGCTCGTCCTGACGAAGGAAGTCAAGCCTCCGAAGAAGGAAAAGGAAGAGAAGAAGGCCAAGGCGGCGAGTTGATCGAAAAGAACCCGGCACTCCCTCAGAGATGGGGGGAGTGCCCGGGGGATTCAATCTAGAAAATAATGAAACTTAAAATTAAACCTCTAGACATACCTGAAGATAATCCATTCCGATTTGATGCATTAAATCGTCGAGAAAGTGCGGAAATACTTACTCAGTTAATTTCTTCGCTAGACGAACCTTCTGTTATCGCAATTGATGCGCCCTGGGGACATGGAAAAACTACTTTTGTGAGGATGCTAAGGCAGCACATAGTTAACAAAGGTTTTCAAACACTGTATTTCAATGCTTGGGAGAATGATTTTGTTGATGATGCATTGTCTACACTGATTGGCGAAATCGAATTGGGTATAAAGGAATTAGAATTAGGAAAGGATGAAAAATCGAAAATTAAGAAGTCAGTTGGAAAAATAAAAGACTTGGGATCATATCTTGTTAAGAAGTCTGTTCCACTTCTAGTTAGTTCGGCTACCGGTGGTATTGTTAATTCGGATGCTATAGCGAAATTGACTGAAAGCATAGCAAGAGAACAAATTGATAATTATGAAAAAGCGAAAAGTACTTTTAAAAGTTTCAAGAATACCTTAAAGGAATTTATTGAGATCCTCCAAAAAGATAATGATAAACCCGTTGTATTTTTTATAGATGAACTTGACAGATGCCGTCCAACATTTGCAATAGAAATATTAGAAAAAGCAAAACATCTGTTTAGTGTTCCTGGTTTTGTATTTGTAATCGCAATTGATAAAGAACAAATCGGGCATTCGATACGTTCAGTTTATGGGCAGGGCATGGATGTAGATGGCTATTTAAGAAGATTTATAGATTTTGATTACAGACTGCCGGAGCCAAATAATCTGGAATATGCAAAATACTTATTTGAGAGGTATGAATATACGGATTATTTCAATAGAAGGGAAGCAAGGGATAATACATATGCTAAAGATGCAATTGTTGATATGTTCGGTGAATTAAACAAAATATTTAAATTCTCATTGAGAGTACAAGAACAATGTTTCTCACTCTTAACCATAACGCTTCGTACTAGTACCAGAAAGCAGGAAATTCATCCACATTTATTAATATTTCTTTTGTTGTTGAAGTTTGCAAATTCAGACTTGTATAAAAGATATGTAACAGATTTTGTAGAGGTAGATGAAATACTCAAGTATTTGAGAGAATTACATGGAGGCGGACAGCTTCTATCTGAACATACAGGTACATTATTAGAGGCTTATCTGATTGCTGGAAGAAATATTAACCATGAAATAAATACACACAAGCAAAGAAATGAAAGCATCATTCAAAGGCAGTCAGTCGATGAGAATACAAGGGATAGGTCACGAAGGATATTAAAAATTATTAATGATATGCAATTTTCTAGGGAACACGATATAGTTCGAAAGTTAGCAAAAAAAATTGACATATCAGATAGATTTCTTGAAGAGCCTCCAAACGAATGATTTCTTATTCGAAAGATTTAGGTAAATACTGGATTCCCGATTTACACATTCGGGAATGACACCCCTTTTCTGTCATCGCGAGGGAGGGAATCGACCGTGGCAACCTCTTTTTTTGTCATCCTGAACTTGTTTCAGGATCTCATCTTTGTCTTGAGAATTGATGCAATACCCTCATAAACAAACGCGCGGTGATTCTCTAGATTGTGTTAAGCATTAAATTAATCTATAATTTGTGAAATGATTGGGAATATCTTGAAAGTAGTGGGCAGTCTACTTCTTTTATTGTTGTTTTTAGCTTTTGTAGCATTTGTTTGGTATAAGGATTTAGTCGAACCATATATATGGGATGATGTTGTTAGAAAGGAAGCCGAAGATGCTGGTTGGGAACTTGCAATTGATTATAAATCAAGTTCATTGATAATGCCGTGGACATTATTTAAACCTTACTCATGGAACCTGGGATTTGTAGACCCTCTGTCTATTCGAAGTAATAATTCCACCGAAGTCGTAAAAGCTAAGATGCTCTGGATAAGACGTGAAGACAGCGGTGTAATCGAACAACACGTTGATGAATATTCTTTCGATTGTGTCAATAATCAATTTACAATACTTTTCACAGATTCGGAACCAGCTTCTGCGGAAATGAGTAATGAGTTACGAGGGTATTTCTGCAACCTTTAGATTATGATTTTGTCATCCAGCATTTTGCTGACCTAATTATATTTATGTTCTATAATTTATGAGCAATGTATAAAGAAACCATGGTTGAGAAAAAAGTGACTTATGTGCTCGAATTAGACAACAGGGTTATCATCATCGAGAACGTGCCTGCAAGGGTATGTCTTGAAACGGGTGAGAAGTATTTCTCTCCGGAAACAGTCGAAAAGATTCAGGAAACTGTGTGGAGTAAGGAAAAACCCTCCCGTCTTGTTGAAACGCCGGTTTTCAACTTTCAAGCTTAGTCTATAATAATCCGGTTTCAACGAATAAAGGATCGCGGCTGGCCTGTCCTGAACTTGATTCAGGAAAGCCGCTCCTACACTTGAGGGGGGGAATATTTATTTCTTGTAGGAGCACCATCTTGGTGCGATAGATTTTAAATCCACCATAGCCCTCCTTTACAAAGGAGGGAATTAAAGGATGAAAAGCGAGATTGCCGCGCTACGCTCGCAACGACAACTCTATCTGTCATCGCGAGGGAGAGAATCGACCGTGGCGCTCTCTTTTTTGTCATCCCGAACCATGTCCTGAACTAGTTTCAGGATCTATTCAGGATCTCATCTTTTTCATGAGATTGCCGCGCTTCGTTTCATAGTTTGTTTTTTGTGACTTTGGCACGATGACAAAGGTACCTATTTGCAATCAGCGGAGGGTGACCGATTCCTCCCTCGGTCGAAATCGTTGCTCGCAATGACAGGAAAAATATGGAATCACGAAATAGACCCCACTATCCCATCCACAACCGCGCCGGGATTTTCGGCCTCGGTGATTGCGCGGCCTATGACGAGGTAATCGGCGCCGCCGGCGACCGCTTCCACCGGGGTTACCACACGCTTCTGGTCGTGTGCGTCCCCTCCGGGGCGTATGCCGGGAACGACCAGCGTAAACCTGTCCCCGAACTCCTTTCTCAGCATCTCCACTTCCATACCGGAACAAACCAGCCCGTCCACTCCCGCCTTCTCCGCGAGTGTGGCGAGGCCCAGCACCGTATCTCTCGTCGAGGAATTTATTCCGATGCGTTTCAGGCTCGCCTCGTCGTGGCTTGTCAGCACCGTGACGGCGAGTACGAGCGGTTTCAACTTATTGCTCTTTCCTGATTCCTCACTCACTGCGTCTGCAACCGCCTTCATCATCTCGAAGCCCCCGAGAGCGTGGACTGTGAACATCTTGACTCCGTAGCGTACAGCCTGCCTCCCGGAGTGCTCGACGGTCGAAGGTATGTCGTGGAACTTGAGATCGAGGAATACCTCGGCCCCCATGTCGCGGAATTCCTTGATACCTATAGGTCCTGCGTCGAGAAACAGTATGGGGCCTACCTTGAACGTCTTTATCTTGTGTTTAAGGCTCTCGACCCAGAATTTAGCTATCCTCAGCTCGGAGAAATCGAGCGCGAGTATTATTCGTTCCCTGGGTTTGAGTTCGGGTCTCGCCATTTGGATAGAATTATATATCTATGAGAGGAGCGACTCTACTTCTTTCGCCACTTCTTCGAGTTTTACGTTCCTCGAGATACCGCCCTTCCGGAGCTTCAACTCCGCCTCCCCTTCCTTGATCGTCCTCGGCCCTACGGCAATGTGAATCGGAATTCCTATAAGCTCCGCGTCCTTGAATTTGAACCCCGGCCCCACGTCCCTGTCGTCAATTATGACCTCGTAGCCCTTTTCCGAAAGCTCTCCGTATATCTTTTCCGCCGCTGACATTATCTCCTCGTCCTTGATCTTGAGGGGCAGTACCGAGACCTGAAAAGGCGCGAGCGCTTTGGGGAATATCATGCCGTTCTCGTCGTGGTTCTGCTCTATAGCTGCTGCGACAGTCCTTCCTATCCCTATTCCGTAGCACCCCATTATGTAGGGCTTCTCTTTCCCGTCGGAGTCGATGAACGTGGCGTTCATCGCTTCTGAATACTTAGTGCCTAACATGAAGACGTGCCCGACCTCAATTCCCCTCGTCGCGGTGAGCGTGCCCGTCTTGCACCTGGGGCATTTGTCGCCTTCGGATGCGACCCGGATATCGCCCGTCTCTTTTAGCTGGAAGTCCCTTCCGGGGAGCACGTTGATTATGTGGTAGTCCTCTTTGTTCGCCCCCGTTACGGAGCTCCCCATCCCCACGACCGACCTGTCGGCTATGGTCCTTATGCCAAGCCCGACGGGGCCGCTGAAGCCCATCCTGCCGCCTGTGACCTCTTCTATGGTCGCAGCTGTGGCGAGCTCGACGACCTCCGCGCCGAGCGCTTTCTTCAGTTTCGTGAGGCTTAGCTCGTGGTCTCCTCTCACAAGCGCTGCGACGGGTTTTCCGTCAGCCGTTACTATCATCGTCTTTATGAGGTTCGACGGCTTTACCTTGAGGTATTCGGCTACTTCCTCGACCGTCTTCATCCCCGGCGTGTGTACCTCCACGACTACCTTGTCTTCCTTCGAGCCCTTTACCCCTTTCTCGTGCCAGTCTATCTCGGCGAGCTCGAGGTTAGCCGCGTATCCGCAGTTGCCGCAGCTCATCACCACGTCCTCCCCCGTGGGTGCCAACACCATGAACTCGTGGGAGAAGCTCCCGCCGATGTTGCCCGTGTCGGCGAGCACCGCCCTGAACTCGAGGCCGCACCTCTCGAATATGCGCACGTACGCGTCGTACATGAGCTGGTAGGATTTCTCCGCTCCCGCCGCGTCCGCGTCGAAGCTGTAGGCGTCCTTCATTATGAACTCGCGGGCGCGCATTACGCCGAAACGGGGGCGTACCTCGTCCCTGAACTTGGTCTGTATCTGGTAGAGGTTTACCGGGAGCTGCTTGTAAGAGCGTACGTCCCGCCTGACTATGTCCGTTACGACCTCTTCGTGCGTGGGGCCTATGCAGAATTCCCTGTCCGCGCGGTCTTTCAGCCGTAAAAGCTCCTTCCCGTAGTAGCCCCACCTTCCGCTTTCTTTCCATAGCTCCGCGGGCACGACCGCCGGCATGAGGAGCTCTATGGCCCCTGCCCTGTTCATCTCCTCGCGGACTATGTTCTCGACCTTGCTTATACACCTGAGGCCGAGGGGCAGATAGTTATATATACCGGCGGCTACTTTCCTTATCATGCCCGCCCTTATCATGAGCTTCTGGCTCACGACCTCGGCGTCGGCGGGGTCTTCCTTGAGCGTCGGAATGAAGTATTGGGAGTATCTCATATCGGCCTTACACGTTATTTTTTAGTTTAGATAAGTTACCGAGTCCGCTGTCAAATGCAACCCACACACACTAGTGTGTTTTATGATTCTAGTCAGGCCAAGGAGGTATAACGAAAGTCGTGCCTATGAAGTAAAACTGCGGCTCACCACCGCCGTTAATTAATCCGCCTTCTCCACCCACTTCGACCGCCAGTCGGGGGCGGGGAAAGGCTCGCTCCAGTAAGCGGTCTCCTTCGCAATCTTCCCGTCCCTGAGCTCGAATATAAATACCGCCTTGTAAGGCGAGGGGCCGCCGTAGTCGAGCGACGCCTCCGCCACGACCAGGTCGCCCTTGCTCACCATGCGCCTGGGCGTGATCGTCGGGAGCGCCGGGAACGCGCCGTATATCGCCCGCCTGTTGGCGGCGCCTACTATCCTCTCCCCCGACTGCGGCCAGTCCATGACTGCGTCGTCGTGGAAGAGCTCGTCCATTACCTCCACGTTTTTCTCGTTGATGCATTTGATAAGGCGTTCTATGACCTTCTCGTTTTTCGTTGCCATGACGTATGCCTCCTCTCCGTGCCGGAGCTCCGGTCTATAATGCATTTACACGCTTCCCCGTCCGCATCAACGGGGGGCGTGTGAATACCCCCGTTTCTAATATAGTAGATTCGGGCGGCAAATGGAACGGGTTTTTAATCCCGGCGCGGGACCAGTCCTCCGATTGACACTCCGTCGATACTTATGTAATTTAGCCTGCTTGTAAAATTCATCCTGTGACGAAGCCCGATTGAGATACCTCTCCTATCTAAATAACGCGGTAACCGGCTACTTCACGTTCTGGATTATCCTCTTTTCGCTGATTACTTTCCTCCGCCCGGAGCCGTTCGCGGGTCTGACGGGGCTTATAGTGCCCGTCCTCGGGATAATCATGTTCGGCATGGGCATGACGCTCACTGTCGGGGACTTCAGGAGGATAGCCCGGCGGCCGCGCGACGTGGCCGTAGGGGCTGCGGCGCAGTACGGGATAATGCCTCTCGCGGGGTTTATTCTCGCGAAGGCGTTCTCGCTCGACCCGATGCTGGCGGCGGGAGTGGTGCTCGTGGGCTCGTGCCCCGGGGGCACGGCGTCTAACGTGATGACGTATCTCGCAAAGGGCGACGTGGCGCTGTCGGTTACAATGACCTCCGTGACTACGCTCCTCGCCCCTCTCATGATCCCCTTCTTCATGTACTTATACGCCGGCCAATGGATACACGTCCCCGCGCTCGACCTCTTCATTTCCACTGTCGAGATAATACTCCTCCCCGTCGCGCTCGGCGCGGGATTGAGACTGCTTCTCGGAAAGCGTACCGAATACGTCCTGCCGGTGCTCCCGGGCGTCTCGTCATTGTCCATAATATTCATAGTCGGCGTTATCGTGGCCGCGAACGCCCCGTCCATAGCGAAAGTCGGGGCGGGCGTCGCAGTGATAGTTATACTGCATAACCTGACGGGTCTCGCGCTCGGATACTCCGTCGCAAGGCTCTCAGGCATGGACGTGACCAGGGCGAGGGCCGTGTCGATAGAGGTCGGCATGCAGAACTCGGGTCTCGCCGTCGCGCTCGCGAACCTCCACCTGAGCGCGCTCGCCGCCCTTCCGGCAGCGATATTCAGCGTATGGCACAATATATCGGGCTCCGCCATAGCTTGGTGGTGGAGGAGGCACACGGCGTAATGAACCGGGCTGCGGGCGATACCCTGAATAAGACGAATAGAAACGGAAGGGAGAAGTTCCCCATAGCGGGTTACCTCTATCTCGTGGGCACGGCTCTATTCACCGCCCTTTCCTACGTGTTCGGTAGGGCGATAGACAGGAGCTTCCACCCGGCGGCGATCACGTTCTACTGGTTCTTCGGCGCGTTCCTGTGCTCGGTCCTCGTCGTGCTCGCTATACCGTCCCAGAGAGCCGAGGTCAAACACCTGGGAAAATATACGAAGATATTCATATACAGCTCAATATTGACCGCCGTGGGCGCGGCGCTCTGGATATCCGCTATCAAGACGATCGGAATACCGCTCACGTCGTTCCTCATGAAGGCCCAGACCCTCTTCTCGCTCCTATTGGGGATGGTATTCCTCGGCGAGAGGCTCAATAAATGGGAGACGGTCGGGATCGTCATCACGGTGACCGGCGGAATCATAGTCGCATATCAGAGGGAATTTTCTCTCCTCGTGGGGACGCTGACCGCTATCGGGGCTGCGTTTTTCTACTCGAGCCTGTCGTTCATAGTGAAGAAGATGGGCCAGAGGCTCAATATGCTGACAGTGGCCAACCTGAGGGCGCTCGGCGTGTCGATTTTCCTCATCGCGTACCTCGTCCTGACCGGAACGCTCCAGACGCCGGGTCCGGTCGACCTCTTGTTTATGACTCTCGGAGGCATAACGGGGGCATACATAGCGAAGGCGTGCCAGTTCCAGGCGATAAAGCTCATCGACGTTTCGCGCACGACGGCTGTGCTCCCGCTCGAATCCATATTCGTCGTGCTCTTCTCTTATTTCATCTTCCGCGAGATACCTTCCGTGATAAAGCTCATAGGCGGGGCGGGGATAATAACGGGAGTAATATTCCTCGTGATATTCAGGGGAGAGAAGCCCGAGGACCTGGGCGAGGGGGAGTAAAAAGACACCTCTTTTCTGTCATCGCGAGGCTCCGAAGCCTTGCGCGAAGGAGCCGTGGCGATCTCTCCTTTCCTGTCATCCTGAACTTGATTCAGGATCTCATCTTTTTCGCGAGATTGCCGCGTCGCTTTGCTCCTCGCAATGACAAGATAAATAATACGTCCTTCGACACGCTTCCGTCTTCGCTAAAGCCACGCCGGATCACCCTACGGCTCATAGCCTACGGGCGACGTGCCGCAAGCAGGGCGAACGGGTTTGGCTGCGTCGCTGGTTTAAGCGGAAGAGGTAGGGTAGGAGCGTAAAACACACATTGTGTGTGCGCTACACCATCCTGAGGCGTATCAGGCTTATGAACGCGTATGCGCCGCAGCCGAAAATGAATAAGCCCGTCACCTTGTTCACTATGACGAGCCCCCTTTCAGAGAGCCTGCCCCTCAGATTTGAAATGACGTAGCAGAGGACTACCCAGAGGAACGCGCATCCGGTGAATATGCCGGCTACCAATAGCCCCGCAGTCCTGTAGTAATCCGCGGGCTTGTGTATCCCGATTATGGCGAAGAGCGCGAGGATCGAGAGTATGACCATAGGGTTCGAGAGCGTTAGAAGCAAAGCCGAGCCGAACGTCCCGAAATGGCTCCTCGCGGCTTTATTCTCCGAGTACGGCGAGGGCTTCGAGAAGTAGACCCTGATGCCGAATACGAAGAGGATTATCCCTCCTATCGCGTACACCCACGCCTGTCTCTCCATGAGCATCTCGGATATGAACGTGAGGCCGAACGCGACTATGGCGGCGTAGACGGCGTCGCCTGCCGCGGAGCCGAGGCCCGACACAATGCCCGACTTCCTGCCTTCGTTGATAGTGCGCTGTACGACGAGCGCGCCAACGGGCCCTATCGGGGCGGTTATGACGATGCCGACTATTATTCCTTTAACGAAGACGGTGAAATCCATACCTGAAACTCAGGTAACACTATACCCGAAGAGAAATAATTTTCACAAGCGGAAGATACGATTGAGAAAAATACTTATCCTGAAAGTAATTATCAATATTCACGGGGTTTAATCGGCGCGGATAATTCCGGACCTGTGAATGATCCCGAGTGTGGAATCCTGAGCCGGCTGGCGGTCGCGGTTTTTTTAGCCCGTGCGAGGGACCGGCGGAGAGAGGGGGCACCCACCCCGAATGGTCGTTTGACAATACGGCAGACGGATGCCCTTCGGTATTAAATGGTGTTAAGGTTTCGCTGCTCTTTCGTTCACATTCTTTACGGCGATAGCCGTAAGCTTCTTGTCGGCATTCTTCTCTTCGTCGAGCGTCTTATCGAAAATCGCAGCCGCCATTTTCTGACCGATCCGCTTTGCAAATGTCCTGAGGGTGCCGTACACCGCTATCTCGTAATGCTCGACCCTCTGCGCCGAGGCTATGAGTCCCGCATCGAGAACGTCCGGGTCGAACTTGTTTTTATTCTTGATAAATTCGTTCCCTTCCTCGATTATTCCCTCGATCGCCTCGCACTTCTTTCCCTTGACAGGGACGCCTATTAGATCGAAAACACGCTCCAGCCGGTATATATGCTCCTCAGTCTCCTTCAGGTGTCCTTCGAACGCCCTCTGCAGCTCCGAGTAAGAAGCCGCCTTCGCCATCTTGGGAAGCGCTTTCACGATCTGCTTCTCGGCGTAGTAAATGTCCATTAACTGGTCTTCGAAAAGCTCCTGTAATGTATCCATGGTAATTTTCTCCCGTAATAATTTATTAGTCACATATGCGCAATGTACGTGCCAGCCGCGTGCGAATTCGGCGCGTATAAATTATTGCGTCATTCCGGCTGATTATAGAAGGGCAGCAATTCAAGGCCGGCGGGGAGTTGGTATATCGACCGTCGGAGATGTAGAAATGCGTGCATGGAATATAACACAGGGCATGGAAGCCGGAGAGAAATTATCGGTATTCCGGCCGTCACGAGTCCGCGACTATCTCCGTCAGGAAATCCGGAGGGAAGGAGTCCCCCCATTTTTCTATGAGCGATTTTGACAAGCGTTCCCTTATCTCGGGCCCCGTTTTAAGGCGGAGGCATGCTTCCGTGATCTCCCTCGATTCCTTCTCGGTAATAGTGTTAAGGAGCTTCTTCACCCTGGGTATGGAATGGGTGTTCATGCTGAGCTCGTCGACCCCCATCCCCACGAGCAGCGGCACGCACGGCAGCTGGCTCGCCATCTCCCCGCACACGCTCACTGGTATGCCCTTCGAGTGCGCCGAATCTATAACGCCCTTGATGAGCCTGAGCACCGCCGGGTGGAAAGGGGTGTAGAGATAAGAGACGTGCTCGTTTACCCTGTCGACGGCCAGGGTGTACTGTATCAGGTCGTTAGTGCCGATGCTGAGGAAATCGACCTCCTCCGATATGTCGGAAGCCGTGATCGCTGCGGACGGGGTTTCGATCATCACCCCTATAAGCCAGGAATCTTCGCGCCCGAGCTCGGCCGCGATCCCGGAGATTATGGACTTCGTCTCGGCTATCTCGGCCATGTCCGAGACCATAGGGATCAGTATCCTGACCTTCCTGCCGTCTGCCGACCTCAGTATCGCCCTTATCTGGGTCCTGAAGGCATGCTCTTCCTGGAGCGAGAACCTTATGCCCCTGAGACCCAGAGCGGGGTTCAATCTCTGTGAAGGCTCCATGCCCGAAGGGAACTTGTCCCCTCCTATGTCGAGCGTCCTTATCGTCACGAGCGGGGAGCTGAGCGCGGTAACCACCTTCCTGTAATTTTCGTACTGCTCCTCTTCGTCCGGGAAATAATCGGACTTCGTGAAGAGGAACTCCGTCCGGTACATCCCTATGCCTTCTGCGCCGAAGCAGACGGCGTGTGCAAGCTCTTCGATTATTTCTATGTTTGCGTTTACCTTTATCATCCTTCCGTCGAGAGTCCTTCCGGGGAGCTTCGCGTACTCGAGCAGCTTTTTCTCGAGCGCCGCGTGGCTCGACTTCCGGCGTCTGAACTCTTCCTGCTCGGCGGGAGCGGGGTCGAGAATGGCTACTCCCCTGAACCCGTCTATGTATATCGTGTCGCCGGGGCTCGCCCGAAGCGTGATGTCCTCTAGGCCCATGACCGTGGGTATCCCTAAAGACTTCGCCACTATCGCGCTGTGCGACGTGGAAGCGCCCGTATCGGTGGCTATCCCAATGGCGTTGTGCTTCGCGAAAGCGACTACGTCCATGGCCGATATGTCGTGCGCCACAAGTATGGAGTCGTGTCCCAGGTCGGGTATGTCTTCCGCGACGCCGTGGAGGTTCCTGAGAATCCTCTGGCCCATGTAATAGATATCGGCGAGCCTTTCCTTCATGTACTGGTCTTCGACCTTCCTGAAGGCCTCGCTCTTTCTCGAAAGGATATTGTTTACGGCCCACTCGGCGTTTACGCGCTCGTTTTCAATGAACCTGAGCACCTCGTCCGAAAGGAGCTCGTCCTCGAGCATCATAATGTTCAGGTTGAGTATCTGGAGGTGGTCTCCGCCCTCGAGCGGCTCGAGCTTGTCCCTGATAGAAAGGAGCTGCTCCTTCGACCTCCTGAGCGCCTGGAGGAACCTCTCCTTCTCCGCGTCGATGAGGTACTCGTCGACCTGCAGCCTCTCGACGATCATCCTCGAGCGGTCGAGGAGCACGACCCTGCCGAGGGCTATACCGTTTGATATCGGGATGCCTTTTCTTTCGACCCTCATACGCCCTCGCCGAACCCGCTCTCTATAAGCTCTTCGATCTCGGCCATCGCATTCCCCGCCCCCTCGCCTTTCGTAATCACCTTTATATCGCTCCCTTTGGCGGCCGCGAGGGACAGCACTCCCAGAATGCTCTTGCCGTCTACCTCGTATCCGTTCTTTACGAGCTTCACGTCGCAGGGGAACCTGCTCGACAGCCTTACGAAAACAGCCGCAGCGCGAGCGTGGAGACCCAGTTTATTCTTTATTATGAAAATCTTAACCACTTCCGAATCAGGCAACGGCTGATAACCTCAAGCGATATGTGAATTAAATTCTGCTGTACGCGGCCGGGCATGAGAGCGAATCGTCATACCCGCTAATTATAATTTTGAGCGCCGGATTTTTCAATCGCCGCCTGAGGAGTGAAGAGCGACCTGTCTACTCCCCCGTTAATCTCGACGTCCGGCTGGTACACTATTGTAATCGAAAGCCGGCCGGTATCAAAATCGATAGTCCGTGGGAAATAATGCCCGTCGACGAGCCCGTCGAAATATTCATAGGAGAGGCTCGCCCGCTCGCCGTTTGAGAGCGCGAACTCGGCTTTCTCGACCCTGTAATTGCCGCTGTTGACCCACATCGCGTTCTCCCCGCCCCTCCACGTGAGCTTTATCAGACCCGCGTCCGCCTCGATAACCGGCTCTGTCTGCGATTCGTAGATCCTGTACGGGAGACGCCCCGTCACGAGGCTCACCAGGCTCTCGGCGGTTATCCGTATGTCAAGACCCGGATAAACGTAGGAGAGGTCGAATTCCTCCCCGGCGTCGTATACGCCCCTCTCGGCCGAGGATATGATATATATCTGTTTCCCGTCCGAGGAAATGAACCCTACCGTGCTGCCGAACGGGTTCAAAGCCTCGAGCCTGAGCAGGTTGGGCCTCTCCGCGATTGTGACCTGAGTGTATGACACCTTGTCGGCGGCCGTCTCTATCCTGACCCGCGCGAGCCCCTTCACCGACCGTACGCCGCCCTCGAAAAGCTCGACCTTTTCGATTATTTCCCCGGGGTCGGCCCGGGTAAGATCGACCTCGGCCGCCTTCCTGGCGCAGGAGGCGGCGAGCAGGAGCATCAGGACTAAGGAATATATATAACGGTAGTTTCTCAATTCTAGCTTTCTATCTTCGGATTTTTCGAGAGCTCGTTTATCTTTTGCCTGAGCCTCTCCCTGAGCTCCAGGTCTTCGGGGTTGTCGGACTCCGCGTCGTTCAGCATTTTCAGGCCCTTGTTGTAGTATTCGAGCGCGCTCTCCGTGTCGCCCATGTCCCTGTAAACGTCCCCAAGGTGATCGAGTATGGCGGGGTCGTCCGACTGGAGCGAGGCCGCTTGCTTGAGGAGCTTTATAGCCTCCCGGTAATTCCCCCTCTTGTAGTAGACCCAGCCCAGGCTGTCGAGGATGTAGCCCTTGTTGGGCGAAATGACGAGCGCTTTTCTAATGAGGGACTCCGCCTGGTCGAGGTTGACCCCCTGCTCGGCGTACGAGTAGCCGACGAAGTTAAGCGCGTCCGCGTGCCTGGGGTTGAGCTCAATGAGCTTAGTCATCGTAGCGATCGAATCCTGCTCGCGGTCGATGAGGTAGTACGTGACTCCGAGCGAGTAGTAAATGGTCTCGCTCCCGGGGTTCGATTCGAGGAACTTCTTATACAGTGTTACCGCGTCGTCGTTCCTGCCCGACTTCCTGTAAACGCTCCCCAGGTAATTCACTATTACTTCGTTATCGGGCTCGCGTCCGTAAACCTCCTCCATAAGCGCCATGGACCTGCCGAGCATGTTCTGCTTCTCGTATATGTACGCCTTCTGAACGAGGCTCTCGTCGTAAAACTCCGAATACTGCGGTATGGAATCGAGCGTGCTCACGGCGGTATCGTACCGCCCGGACTCGATGTAGCAGAGGGCGAGGTAGTACTTCGCCCGGTCGTCGTCCGGATTGCCCATGAGGATGAGCCTGAATTCTTCTATGGCTTTATCGTATTCGCCCGACTCGATGTAGAGGAGGCCGAGCCTGAGCTTCAAGTCGGGGTTCTGGAAGTCCATGCCCTCCGCCTTCTCGAACTGCGCCTTCGCGTCTTCCATGCGATTGACCCTGAAAAGGAAATTCCCGTAGCGCACGTACGACTCCAGGCTGTGGGGGTAGAGCACTATCACGTCCTGGTATATCCTCTCGGATTCCTTCATCCTCCCCTGCTGCTCGTATATGAGCGCCAGCTCGAGAAGGGCGGAGGCGAAGCTCGGGTTCAGGTCGAGCGCTCTCTTGTAATTCTCTTCCGCACGGGCGTAATCCCCCTTCTCGTAGTAGAGCTTGCCGAGGAAGAAGTAACCCTTTTCGTTGTCCGGGTAGAGCTCCGTTATCCTCCTGAACTTTAACTCCGCGCCGGCGTAATTCCCGGACTCGGTGTCCATGATGCCCAGGAAAAGGAGCGATTCCGCGTCGTCGGGGTCGAGCTCGACGGCCCTATTCAGTATCTCGACCGACTTCTCCCTGTCGCCCGGCGCCTGGGAGGACGCGTATATCTTTCCGAGGAGCGTAAAGGAAGGGGCGAACTCCGGGTCGGTCTCTATAGACTCTTCCAACTTCGCGAGCGCGTCCTTCATCCTGCCCGCGGACATGTACATGAGGGCGAGGTTGTATTTCAGGTAGGCGGACGAGGGGTCGTGCTGCTCGGCGAGTGCTAATTCGGCTAAAGATTCGGGAACCCTGTTGTCGAGGTAGAGCATCCGTGAAGCCGCGAAGTGGTAGTATGCCTCGTTTTTGGCCGCCTCCGACGATATGAAGGGCTCGTCGGCCTCTGCGTGGTCGCTTTTGACCCCCGCCGTATGTGCGCAGGAAAACAGCGCCGGCAGGAGCATGACGAGCGCGATAAACGATTTCGAGCATGCAACGGTTGTGAGCGCGCGAACAATCGGACGCCCTATCCTGAATATATCAAGGAAAGTGTCTCGCCCGACAGTAACAGAAAACAAAATAAATCGGTCGCTTTTGGCTGAATGCAAATAAGTACATTTGTCATAGTACTTAAGCAAAAAAAGCCAAATTAAGGAGCAGATAATTATACTTTTTAATTTCATTTCAAGAGGCTTCCAGGATTTTGAGATTTATTTTACCCGCTGCGTTCATGATGACGGAGCTCTTGTTCAGGTCCCCTTCGACGAGCTTCAGGTGCGTCGCGTCGGCCGGGACCTGACCGAATGTGGGGTCGACCGCCACCCATTCTCCTATGTATACCTCGTTCCACGCGTGGTAATAGAATCTCCCGTCGAGATATATTGTACCTGACACCGTTTTCGTAGGGATTCCCGCGGCCCTGGCGAGCGCCGCGAAAAGGGCCGAGTGCTCGTTGCAGTCGCCAGAGCCCGTCCTGAGCACGTCCCTGGCGTTGGGAATGCCGGCTGTGCCCGTCTTTTTGAGATAGGCGAAAACCCAGCCGTTAAGCATACGGACGGCCTTGAGCGAGTCCTTTTCCCCCCCGAGTATTTCCCTCGATCTGGATATTATCTCCGGTTGGCCGCTCTGTATGAGGGTCTCGGGAGCGAGGTACGGGGCGAAGCCGGGGTCTTTATTTGGAAGTTTGTAAGTTTTCACTGACGACATGTCCCCCGCCCTTATCGAAACGTATTTCCCGTCGAAGGACTGCCTGTAGGAGTCCGACAGGTCGAACCCGTCTTCGGGGACGATGCCTTCTATCTCGGCCTTCATGTACGCGAGGCCCCTCGGGTCTTTAATCGTGATGTTTGACTGAATGGAGGTAGTCCCTTCTACGTCGAGCGCGGAAATCCCGTCCTCCGACACCCTGCCGCTATCGTCCCTGAGCGCGGTCATTCCCGGAGGGATCGACTGCCTGATAAGCTCACCGCCGTCCGTTATCCAGGAGGTCACTTTTACACCGGATAGCACGGACTCCACCCTCCACGCGCCGACTACGCCCAGGGAAGGGGCTTCCACACTCTCCCTCCCCGCGATCTTGTGCCGGGTCTCGAAGTTCCCCGGAGATGACGCGGCTATTACAGTCACAGGGTCGAGCACCGGGACGGCGTACTCCCGCCCCTTCTCCGGGGACTCCGCCATGAGCACCGACGGGAGCATCGATGCGGGTATGAGGTCAGGAGGGACATCGAAGACGATCTCGGATTCTCCCGACAGGGTCTTCATCTTCACCCGCATGGTATCCCCTTCCCTCACGCCCCCGGCCGTCACTTTCCCCGACGGGGATTCGAACCTGAAGTCGAAGGAGAGGAGCTTCCGCCCGCTAAGCCTGTAACGGGCCTCGGTCTCGACGTCCTCGGTATTATCGAGGAGCTTCACCCTTATCCTCGCCTTTTCCACGGCCTCAGTTATTCCGCCTTCGGTTTTGACGGAGTCGTACGAGTAGCCTATCTTCCGGCCCCCGGAATATATGTAGAGAAGGTTTTCGCTCCGGGAGCCGGCATAGACGTAAGAAGCTGAAAGGAATGTGAGCAGGATTACGGCGGCCTGAATTAAAGCGCCTCTCTGGTATGTCATGGTACGGGAATAATCTACACACGTTTATCCCCGGTAACAACTCTTTTGTTGAACGGGTATGCGGACACACAATGTGTGCTTATTTACGATCCTTTCATAGCTCTACCGCTAAAACCAGCAACTAGTCCACCCCGTTCGTCCTGAGCCTGTCGAAGGACGGAAAAAACTTAAATCCTCCCTAGCCTATTTTGCCTTAGGCAACGAAGAGTCGTAAGTTAATTTACTACGGTGCCTTTGTTATCATAGCGTCCGAATACTCGCTTGCTCGCATTCGTTCTTTTTCTAAGGAGGGAATTAAAAACTACAATCCGCCATCCGCCGACCTTCCCGCCCTATACCCCCGCGGACATAGCGGAATGGCGGAGAGTCCGCAAGAGACAAATACTCCCTTATACGGGAATAGGACATATCGGACATTTTCCCGGACATATACCCCTGCGGAATGTCCGAAACTATCTTATATTGCTGTAATGTGCTTCTTAAATTAACCCAACATCCGACAGATCCGACAAACGCACGGAGTATATACCCTGCGGGTCTGTCGGATCTGTCGGATGATCGTGCTCACTTAGATGAAACGGGGTTTGGGTCTATATATCCCCGTTCATGAATCTCCATTCTGGATTTTGACTCTCGATAAGCCGGTTCTTTTTCTCCCTTCTCCATTTCTTGATTTCTTTCTCGCGCATGATCGCATCCCCTATGTTTTCATAAATTTCGCAGTATACGAGATTGTAGCAGTGGTATTTCCCGGCGAAGCTGTCTTCGTCTAATCTGCTGTCCTTATGTTCCTGTAGTCTTCTTGCAAGATTATTCGTTATGCCGACGTATAGAGTGGTTTTGTTAAAGTTGGTAGTGATATAGACGTAATAGTTATATTTAGGCATATAAGGGAGAATATATATAACAATTGCTTCTTTTTACACCGAAACTCCCCCTTTGTTGTCATTTCGACCACTGCTTCGAGTGTGCGAGAAGTAGGACGCCTCATGCTAATTACATGTTCACTACCTACACACCGTATATCAGCATATTAAAACAAAAAGGGAGAAATCTGTTATTTGTATTTGTTCTCAAGAAAAAAGACTAACAATAGATTTCTCACATGCGTTCGAAATGACAAGGTGGAGGAGGATGCGACACATCCGACACATCCGCGGGGGTATATGTCCTGCGGGTCTGTCGGATGTCGGAAAGTCCGCAATGTGACTAGTGACAGACGTGCAGGGGTATATACCCTGGACATCTGTCACTAGAGGAAAATACTCCCTTATCCGGCAATCGGACATTTCGGACATTTCCCCGGACATATACCCCTGCAGAATGTCCGAAAGTCCGAAAGTCTTATCATATCCGGAAATACATAAATCCTCCCTAGCTATTTGGACTTTAGCAACATTCTGCCGAAAGTTAATATCCTGGGGTAGGCATACAAGGTTGAGTGTTTGGAAAGAGAATTCTTATTGACAGTAGAATGTTTATGGTGTGATAAAATGTATTATGCACAAATCATGATTTGAGAGAAGAAGAGGGAACCATGATAAACTATAATCTGGAACACATCTTTTCCTACAGCGCCATGTCTCACCCGGAAGTTATCGGTCCTGTTCCGGAGGGAATCAGGGCCAACTTTTATGTTGACGGCGGGGAGGTGAGCGGTCCGAAGCTTCGCGGAAAGCTCCGCCCGGTAGGAGCGGACTGGTTAACCATTCGCACCGACGGGGTGGCAATCCTCGATGTGCGAACCACAATCGAAACGCACGATGGCGCCCTGATTTATCTGACCTACACCGGTATGATGGATCTCGGAGAGGATGGATATCAGAAGTTTCTCAGGGGTGAGAGTGCTTCCGGCAGTTTACCCATTCAAACCAATCCGCGCTGTCACACAGCCCATCCCGACTACCAATGGCTCAACCGCCTCTTTTGCCTTGGGATCGGCCAGGCATTTCTGGATCGCGGCGAGGTAGTCTACGACGTGTACGCGGTCCGGTAAGAGCTGACAAGCTACGGGGAAAGGGCAGACAATGTCTGCTCGCATTCGTTCTTTTTCTAAGGAGGGAATAGAAAAACACGATCCGCCAATCCGACACATCCGCGGGGGTATATGTCCTGCGGGTCTGTCGGATGTCGGATTCTTCCCTTACCCCGCCGCCAAAGGGACGATTCTTCCGATTCTCCTCTACCCTCTCAATTCTCCCGTATGTCAGCGGCGACTCGCCGCCCCGATTGACACCCATGCTCATATTAGGTTCACTAGAATATATGGAAGTGAGGGATATATTCGGAAAGGTATTTGCGGGTGAGAGGATAGGCAGGGACGAGGGGCTCCACCTTCTCAAAAACGCCGACACCACCCAAATGGGCTCACTCGCCGATTACGTGAGGCGGAAGCACCACCCGGAGGGGGTAGTGACCTTCGTCGCCGATACCAACCCCAACTATACGAACGTCTGCGATACGGAATGCCTCTTCTGCGCTTTCTGGCGTCCTGCGGGGGCCCATGACTCTTACACGCACAGCGTAGACAAGGTCATAGAGATGATGAGGACGTCCTACCACAACGGGGCCACGACCGTGCTGCTGCAGGGAGGGCACAATCCGGAGATCACGCTCGATTACTACCTGGAAATAATAACGAGGACGAGGAAGGAGATACCGGGGCTCCACCTCCACGCGTTTTCCGCTCCCGAGATAAGCGCCATAGCGAAATACTCCGACCTCACGACTGAAGAGGTGCTGAGGAGGTTCTGGGACGCGGGTCTGAGGACCATTCCCGGAGGGGGGGCCGAGGTGCTGTCCAACCGCGTAAGGAAGAAGATAAGCCCGCTCAAGATCGACGCCGACAAGTGGATGAAGGTCACGAGGGAGGCGCACCTGATCGGGTTCAAGACCACCGCGACAATGATGTTCGGCCATTTCGAGGAGGACGAGGACATCCTCGAGCACCTGGAAAGGATAAGAACGCTCCAGGACGAGACCGGGAATTTCCTCGCGTTCATCCCCTGGACGTTCAAGCCCAAAAATACGTTCCTCGAAAGGAAGCTCCCCAACGAGACGGGCGGCGACAGGTATCTCCGGGTTCTTGCGCTCTCCCGCATATACCTCGACAACTTCACTCACATCCAGGGCTCGTGGTTCACCCAGGGGGCTAAAATTGGCTCCCTGTCCATGTACTACGGCGCGAGCGACCTGGGCGGCACGCTGTTCGACGAGAACGTCCTTTGCTGTGCCGAGAACAAGCTCAGGTCGACAGTGGACGAGCTCGTGCACATGATAAGGTCAGCTGGCTTCGTACCCGCCCAGAGGGACACGTACTACCAGGTGCTGAACCGGTTTTGATGATCCTTTTATTAGCCTTGGAATAATACAATATATTAAATCCCCCTTTTCCAAAGGGGGAAAATGTTTTTAATTCCCTCCTTAGAAAAAGGAGGGGTAGGGAGGATTTATGTATTTACGTAAATGATTAGACATTTCGGACATTCCGCAGGGGTGTATGTCCGGGGATATGTCCGAAATGTCCAAAACCGCCGCCCGGTCAGTCGCTGACTACATTCTCTACCCTTATACGCCAGGCGTTCCCCGTGAATTCGATATAGCAGTCGAATGAAGACAGGTATCCGAGGATGAAGTCGAAGAACTCACAGGCCGAGCTCGTATAGACGGGCCTGCCGATATAGAGCCCGGCGTCGTCCGGATCGAGCCCCCTGCACTCGCAAGAGGAGAGCTCGAAATCGATACTCTCCAATGCGGCGGGCTCAGGCGGGGTCTCCGTTTTGGTGAAGGAAACACCGCCGTCCTGGCTTTCACGGCGTACCGAAAACGAGAGCGGGCTTCCGCCGCCTTCGAGAAACCGCTCGGCCAGGAACTCGTCCACGATCGAAACATGTATGACGAAACGGTTTTGTGAGGATACGGTCACAGGGGGGATATGATAACAGAAGGGGCGCCCGTTTTCACGGCCGCCCCTTCTCTCGTATCTATATTATTCGAAAGCTTTGCGCCCTTCCCTATCTTCTGCCGGAGTTCTTTACCATGGAGCCGCTGTTATAGGACCTCGTATTCCCGGAATTGAAATTCCTCGTCCCGGTGTTCATCGACGGGCTCGTATACTGCCTCGGGGCCGTGCTCACAGAGCGGTCATTGTTCGAGGAGCTCGATTTCCGGTTCGTCGAGACGTTGCTCGATTGCTTCCGGCTCGGCTGTTTATACTGGGCAGCCGGCTTCTGCGCGTTGTAGCTGCCGGCGTTGTAATTATTCCCGGGCTTTACCGGCGCCCGGTTGTACGTCTGTTTGCTCCCGGAATTCTGATACGGGTTCATCGCCCTGTTCGTCGTCGTTTGGTAATTATACGGGTTTTTGTTAACGGACTTTTGCTGTATGGCCGGGGCCTTCTGCTTTTTCAACCCTTCGTTTACGGAAGCGTTGCTCCTCACCCGGTTTTGATTACCGTCATACATCGACGGTCCGTTATACGTATTGTTTTTCCTGGTTGTAACCGTGGAAGGCTTTCTGTCGTTAATAGCGGGTTTGTTGACCGGTATGTTTGTATCCTTCCGGGTCTCTACCTGTTTACGCGTGTCGAGCGCGGGTCCGCTCTTGAGCTTCCCGGGGTCCCTCTGTATTACACCGTAGTCGTCGGGCTCGACGTTTCCGTAGGGTTTGTTCTTCCCCGTATTTACGGTCCTCTGCTGCACGAGGCCGTTCCCATTGTTCCCGTCGGGCGAGGTAAAACTGTTTTTGATTCCCGAGTCCTTGTTTACGTTCGCGCTCTTTACGCCCCTAAGGACGGAGCTCCCGCTGGTAAAGGGCGTTTCGTCCGGCTTCTTCTCTATACTCGGCCTGAAGACCTTGTAATTATTTTTGTCCACATTCTTCCCCGCCCTCAGTGTGGAGAGGTCCGAGTCGACCAGTCTGACAGGGTCGAGCTTGCTTTTAACCGCCCGCTCTATCCCGGTTTTGTCGGGGCCGTAGTTGTACACCTTGTTGTTCTCGGTCTTGATGTTCGTGACGTTCTTAACGTTCCGCATGACGGTGAGGTTCTTATCGCCGTCGATCTTGACGAGCTTGGCGTTCCTGTTAGTGAATTTATCCTCCGGGACGAATACGCAGTGCTTCCCGGGGGCGTAATAATCTTTGTGGTGATGCCCCTTCTTATGCTTGTGGTGCCCGCCGCCGTAGTAGCCGTCGTAACCGCCGTAATATCCGCCGTAGTAGCCGTAGTTGTAATTGACGAAGCTGATGCCTATCTCGAGGAAGAAGTTATTGTCCGGGGGCAGAGGCGACCAGCCTACGTAACCCGGCGACTGGTACCAGGAGACGTATGCGGGGGCCCATGTCGTACCGGGGATCCACGTCCAGCCGTAGTAGCTGTCGTATATCCACCTTCCGTAATGGTAAGTAGCCCATCCCCAGGGCTCGTAGGACACCCACGTCCACCCCTGGTCGGACCATACCCACTGCCCGTCCGTGTAAGGCTGCCATCCGGGGCCGGCCTGGGCGGGATACCACCCGTACCCGTAACCGCTTATAGGGACCCAGCTCCCATACGGGGAGAGCGAATTGTAAAAGAGGCTGAAGCTGAACGCCGAGTCCGCGTGAGCCTTCTTCTCGAAATCAGCGACCGCTCCGCCCGCGAATAACGCCAATGCCAAAGCGAAAATTGCCAGTTTATGTTTCATAGTTTTTTTACTCACTCCCTCTTTTTATACCCTACCATATCAAACCCGGGCGGAGTATAAAAAGTTGCGCATACAATAAAAATGTATCCTATTGCACACTTGCGCCGGATTTGTGGAATATCACACAGTTGTCCCGCGGGGGTGATCCGGCATCGGCCGCGCCGGAATGGTCAGTTCTTCTGGCTGGTTACGCGTTTCTTTTTCTCGAGAAGCTCGCCGTAAATCTTGAGGTACTCCCTGCCCGAGCTCCTCCATGAAAAGTCCTCCCTCATACCCCTCGAAATGAGCTCCCGCCATTTGCCCTTTTCCTCGTATACGGAGATCGCACGCAGGAGCGCGTCGAGCATGCTCACCTTGGAGAATTCGTAGAAGACGAAGCCGTTGCCCTTCTCTCCGTCCTCCGTATAGTCCTTCACCGTATCGAGGAGCCCCCCTGTCCCCCTGACGACGGGTATGACCCCGTACCTGAGCGCGATAATCTGCCCCAGGCCGCACGGCTCGAACCGGGAAGGCATGAGGAACATGTCGGAGCCCGCGAAGACCCTCCTTTCGAGCGCGTTATCGTTCACGGCTATCGTGACGGAGAGGTTCTTCTTCCACCTCTTCTTCGCCTTCTCCATCAGGTGCTCGTACCTCTCCACCCCCGCCCCCACGACCGCCGCCTGATAACCCAAGTCGAGTATCTGGGGTATGGATTCGAGGAAGAGGTCTATGCCCTTCTGCTCCGTGAGCTTGGATACGACGCCCAGGAGGGGCTTGTCCCCTTCGGGGTCGAGCCCGAGCTCTTCCCTGAGCGCTTCCTTGTTCTTTTTCTTGTCGTCTATGCTGTCGGGGCCGTATCTACTCGGGATAGCCGCGTCTTTTTGAGGGTCCCATTCCTCGTAGTCTATGCCGTTCAGTATCCCGATGAGGTTGTCCTTGTTCCTGGATACCCACTTGAGCACGGCGTCGAGGCCGTAGCTGTATTCCTTCTTCCTGAGCTCGGAGGCGTAGGTCGGGCTTACCGTCGTGACCAGGTCGGAGTATATGATCCCGCCCTTGAGCAGGTTCGCCCTGCCGTAGAATTCGAGCCCCTGCGAGGTGAAGAGGAATTCGGGGAGCCCGAACTTGTCGAGCACGTTCCTCTCGTACTGGCCCTGGTAAGAGATGTTGTGTATGGTGAACACCACGCGCGAGTCCTCGAAGAACGGGTCGTCCTTCAGGTGCTTCCTCCACCTGAGGCATATCGGCAGGAGCGCCGTCTGCCAGTCGTGGCAGTGGATGATGTCGGGCTTGAAGTCGAGCGCCTTCGCTATCTCGAGCGCCCCGAGAGAGAGGAATCCGAACCTGAGGTCGTTGTCCGCGAAGTCTCCCTGGGGGGTGGAGTATATGTATTTCCTCCCGAATAATTCGTCGTTCTTGAGGAAGTCGACGTATACGCCGTTGAATTCGATCTCCTTGATCCTCCCCCTGACGGGGAGCCAGTCGAGGCAGAATACCAGCTCCTTCGATATGGTCCTGGGCTTTATGCCGAGCCTCGAGAGGTTCGCCCTGACCCTCCTGTAATAGGGTATGACCACCCTGACCTCGCATCCGAGCGAGGCGAGCCTCTTGGGCAGGGTGCCGATGACGTCGGCGAGGCCGCCCACCTTGGCGAATGGGTCCATTTCTGAGGCTACGAACAGTATTTTCATTTTTTCAGATAACGCAGTGACAATAAACCCTGAAGACCGCCCGAAAATATATTACCGGCGGCGGTCCGTTCACCCCTT
>Ga0187894_10002081_pt1 | contig 24413 bp, 13 predicted proteins | sample GBC1701081metaG_FD_136650 | JGI IMG/M metagenome (GOLD analysis project Ga0187894, IMG submission 136650) | White microbial mat communities from a lava cave in the Kipuka Kanohina Cave System on the Island of Hawaii, USA - GBC170108-1 metaG ... | reverse complement strand
TCCATTTCTTCAGCAGCGTGGCCGCTCGATTCATCCAGTACCAGGCATCGAACGTTGGTTTCAACGTCGCGTAATCGATGACGCTGGACGTAGCGACAAATGGCCCGGTCAGATGGGCCATGACTGTGTCGGGCAAAAGCGGGTATTCGGTTAACAGGAAGCGTGTGACGGCTTCAGTCAAAGCAAGTTGAGCGCTGCTCTGTTCAATGACCGCGTTTTGCGATCGCGTTCGTGAGAGGTAGGTCAAAGCTCTGTTGATCGTGGTGACGAGGTTCCGGGCGAGATTGTCATTCGCGGGAACGTTTTCATCGCGCAGCGGGAAAAGCAGATCGGCATCCATCAGCCAGATGCGTTCGTCCGGTGGAGCGATCAAGCCGGGCAGGGTGAACAGGCTATTGACAGCGTTGCGGTAATCGAGGTCCGCGGAGAGCGCGTCGAGCTGCGATCTTTCCGTTTGCGAGAGGATGCCGTTGAACTGAAGTTGGCGTTCTTCAGCGTCGTAAGAGATCTTCGCCGCCAGCGCTGGATCCGTTAGCGACGTGAAATCCACTGCCGCCGGTAAGACTTCGAGTGGGGCGGTGAAAACGGGTTCAAAGAACTTCAGCGCCAGGCGCGGGCGCGTAAAGAATTCGCTAATCGCATCCTGGTACTCGACGATGCCCGTCACTGCCGCGAGAGACGCGTCGCTCAACAGGGTCGTTTGTTGGGCATTGAGCATCAGGCCCTTGAAGCGCAATACGGCATCGTACCTGATGGGGATGTTATTGGGCGCGCCCGTGATTGCTGCCGGAAATAGAAAGCCGGATGGTAGACCGGTGACTGTGGCGGGTTGGCCGGGTTGATCGAAGAGTTGCTGGATCGCGTCCTGGTAGGAAACGATTCCGGTGACTGCGGCGAGTGAAGGATGAGTCAACAGCGTGTTGCGCTGTGTTTCAGTCATCGCGCCGCTGAAGCTCAGCGTGGTCTGATAGCTGATCGGCACGTTGTTTGGCGGGCCGGTGATTGCGGCGGGAAAACTGAAGCCTGCGGGCAGCGTCGAGATCGCGCGTTCCTGCACGATGTCGTCTTCCAATGTGTCGATGAAAGACTGCGTCGCGGTCTCGTCACGATTTAATTGTTGCAGCAGGGAAGTGAGCAGCGCCGTAAGCGAATTGACATCGGTCGGCGGTGTCGCGTTGAGAAATGCGAACTGCGCCGGATCGAATTGATCGCGAATGCTCTGCAACTCTTTCCGCAACGCGGCGAGAAAACGGGTGCCGTCGGCTTCTTTGACCGCTGCTTTCGCTGTGCGATCTGCGGCGAGCACCCAGTTGAGCTCGTCGGGCGTGAAGCCGTGCGTCTTGATTCGATCAACGTTTTGGACGAACTCCCAGGCTGCTTCGGTATTTGCGAAGTTGAGCACGTCCTGATTGAGAACCTTGAGGAGCGTTTGCCATTCGGCGGCCTTGTACTTCAACAGTTTCGCCAGCCACGAATGGCGCCAGAGGAACGAGAGGTTCGCGAGATTCAGGTCGTCATTAATGTATGGAAGACCATTCGAGGCGCGGGTCAGTCCTTTGAAGATCGTGAGGTCCGCTTCGCGAAGACCAAGCGCAGCCATGACCACCGGCTGGTGATCGGTGATGGTTTCGCCGCCGGGCAGATCTGCGGCGCCCGGTGGAATTTCAAACGCTGCGTCGAGCGGATTAAAGAGACGGCGATTGAGAAACGTCTTTTGATAAAGCGCGTCCTCGCGTTTCTTGTAGAGTTCGGTAAAGTGCGTCTCGGTGTTGAGATTGCCGAAGAGCGCGGCGGCCTGTTCGACCGTGACCTTTGCCCCGAGCCGCTTTCTCAGTTGCTGGAAGAAGAAGAGATTGACTAGAAACTGCTCGCTGATCGCGCCATTGCCGATCTGCGAATGGCGGATCACAAGATCCAGCTCCCACATCTTCCAGCCTTTCAACTTACGCCAAAGCCGCAGGAACCGATGGAAGCGATCGAGGATCGGCGCGCTCAGCACCTGGATGACTTTTTGGTCCAGGTCGCAGGAAGGATCGAGATGATTGATAACGATGTCGCCTGCCGGATTGATGAACCGCAGATCCAGAAGCGTCAGCACATCGTTGTATTCGAGCCCGGTCTTGTTGAGAAAGTTTTTGACATTGCCGACGTCGGTCAGCCAACTCGCCGCTGACTCGCCCCAAACGGCTTGTTGCCCGGCGATTGTCGTATCTGCCACGAGAATCAAGCGAAACTCATCGATCGCTGCGCCCGGATCGACGCTGATGTCGAAGTATTCAGCCGCGATCTGTCCCGTCGTGGGATTGTTTGGCGCCGCTGGACCACGATAGGTCTCCATCAGGTCCCAGCGCTGAAGGTTTGTCTTCTGACAAGCGGCCCGTACTTCTTCCGCAAACAGATCGAACGGCAGGCCCATCGGAAAGCGTTGCGTGCGCAGCGTCTCATACGCTATCGGATTCACGTACTGCGGATAAGCGCGCAACTCGTCGGCAGTCGTCTTCGTGTTGCGCAGAATCTGCGCGAAGAAGTCAGCACCGCCTTTCTTCAACAGCAGGTAACTGACGTCGTCACCATGAACGACCCAGCGATTCGGATCCGCGGCAGTGACCTGCGACAACGTGAAATCAGCGCCGAGCGCGATCTTCTGTTTGCCGTCGTTCACCGGATCTGCGAACGCGTCGGTGAATGCCTGGGCCACGCCGGCTTTGGCCGCCACAGGATCGGCGGGAATCGCCGTGAAACCGGTGAGTCGCAAGTCGTTTTCGCCGGTGGCGTCGACGACGGATTCAAGCACCTCGCAAACTGTGTCGACATACGGAAACGGAGTGAGCGCGTTTTCGCAGTTGAGCTCGATAAAACCGAGGTCGGGCCGGCGGCGGAAGAGAATGTCTTTGACGGTGAAGGCCGGATTCTCCGCGCGTCGATCGCGCACAAACATCAGGAGGTCGGCAAAATAAGCAGCCGGACTTAACACCGAGCGGCAGTGCTCGCATTCGCAAAGGTCGCCGGCTTTGAACAGGTTGTTCCAGTTGGGAAACGTCGAGACGCCGTCCTCGGCTGTCTTGAGCGCCAGCGGCAAACCTTCGGCATCGAGTGACTGCACATCGCCAACGATCGTTACCACGGCAGCGTGTGTGTCGGCCGCGCGGTTCCACGTCAGCCTCGCGCTTTCGACCGTGAAGCCAGGTTTGTCGGCGAAGCGTTGGACGAACTGGTTGCGCCCGAGGCGATAGATCTGTTGGGCCGAGTGAAGATTGTCCGCCAGCAACGCGTCAGTCGCTTCAAACGATGGCGCGAGCTTGAACACGCGTTGTACGGCTTTGAGCTCCTGGCGAAACGCGTCGTCTCTGCCGAGTGGATCACCCGCCGCGTTTGGACCATCTTTGAGGAAATCATCAACGGGCGTGCGCAACAGTTCGAAGTTTTCGTTGCGTTCGAGAAACTGACCGATCTGGCGGGCTTGTCTCAATCCTTTGGAGCCGCCGTTGCTCAGCGCGCGTTGCAGACCGCCGGCGAAGGCAACAGTCGGAAACGCGTTGCGAAACTCGCGATCAAGCAGCTTGCCGAACACTTCCGCTTCCGGCACTTTTTCGCGGCCGGCGATAGCGCCGACTTCAAACGGCAACTTGATCGCGCCTTCAGCATGTTTCTTCTTTGCAAACTCAACCCATTCCTGTTCGCTTCGGCGCGCGAGCTGGCGAATCTGCTGTGGCTCCCGCACTTTAAAGTCTTCTTTCAAAGCCTTCACGACCGAAAAGTCGCTGTTTGTCAGTTGGGCCAACTGAAACGACGTGCGTAGATCGTCAACTTCCGGTTTCGTAAACGACTTGTCCTTCGCCAATGTTGACAGCAACTCAGGCGTCAGCGCCTTGTGCTCGAGAAAGAGCTGCGCAAACTTCTCCTGTTTCTTGGTGTCTTTGATTCCGGCATGGTCCAATGCGGCTTTAACAAACGTCGGCTCACCTTTGTCGCTCAGCGTGCGGCTGGCAACAAAGCGGACAAATGCTTCAACCCAACGTTCAGTCTGCTCGGCAAACGACGACGCAATCTCGTTCTCACCAAGCCCATGACCGATCGTTTTCCGTACCGCCGCGGCATCGAGGGTCGAAAACTTATCGACGACTGCGCGCAACTGTTCATCCAGGTTCTGTGCGGGATCGAATTGAAACACCACGTCGCTGCCGAGCAATACAAACCAGAACTGCGGTGGTAGTTCGCGCGTCTTCATGCGATGGGCCAGGACAAATCGCGCCAGCACTTCCTTCGCAAAACCGGTTTCACCCGAGAGAAAAGTGATGTCCTGATGGTCTTTGTTTTCGTCGAGTTGCTCGATCGTCAACTGGCCCAGCAACGGCTTCAGCGCGTTCTCGATCCGCTCAAAGAGCGGGGTCGGCGGCAGTGTCTCCCTGGGCACCGTGAGATTTATTTCGGCACTCAAAGGCGCATTGAACAAGACAGGCGATTTCGCCAGCACTGTGCCGTCTTTCGCAAACACCTTCACCATCAGGTCTGCACTGCCGGTTTCCAGCGCCTGAACCTGCTCGAGCGTGTAAGCAATCCGGTAGAAACCCTGCGCGTCGGTTTGCGCTTTGCCGAGCTCCTGTTCGCGGCGCAGATCCCGATCGAAAGCGCTAATGGCAAAACCACTCGCCGGAAAACCGTCCGCCATGAGGATCGTGCCGTGCACTTCGGGAGTTTGGTCCACACGAGTGATCGCCGTGCGGCCTCCGTCGTCGGTGATACGTTCGTTAATTTCGACTGCTTTATCTTTCTTAGCCATGAAGACTTCTCCTTATGAGACTAAAAACGTCCGCCCAGAATCGGTGTAGTGTCTGGTGTGCTGGGGTTCCAGCCCGGGAAGAATTGAACTCGCGCGGGTCTGCCCAGTATGTCTCGAGGTGCGCCAAAGATTTGTACAGCTGGCGGCGGCGGTGGCGACAACTGTAGCCGGAAACGACTCCAGCTATCGGTCCTGAGACGCGACTGCAATGTGTCGTATTCCGGATTGCGAACGCCGTTGACAAATTGAGGCTCACGACCGGTGTCAGTTGCGTCGAGTTTGAAGCCTCTGATGGCGGCTCCTCTGATGTCCCGGCCATTTGCGACATACGCACCAAACCTGGCCGCCTGCTCGCGATGACTACGATCCATGCCAACAGTGATGTGGTCATCAACGCCCATAAAATCGTCTTCAAAGCGTTCGTGTGAGATGGCGCCTCCTCCTTTGACCGGGGAATTGCGTTCATCGAATCCCAACGTGTGACCGATCTCGTGGATGAGAGTTCTATACATCTCGTCTTCGGTCGAGTTTCCGCCGCGATCAAGCGCTACCAGGGCTCTCCTTGTTGGGGGCGGGAGAGGTTCCAACGCGGCCTGGAGACCTGGATGCAATACAAAGGTCCTGCCGAGAGGTCTGTCATCCGGATTGTCCGGATTGGCTGACGGCAAGTCGCGAAGGGTGATCACGCTGTCGCCCGGTCTGAATCCGGGCACCTGACTAGTCGCGGTTTCAAAACTTCGCTGGTGTGACTCGCTGTAGAGTGAAACCAGTCCGGGTGCCTGTTTGAGTTGTCTCCTGATTTCCGGATCTTGCAACTGGTTCATAATGGTGTCGAAACCACCCGGGAAAGCTGTGGTCGCGGTGTCGTGAAATTGAAACTGCACGTCAAACTCCACCCGCCACGACTGACCGTCGATGTTTACCGACCCGGATTGATTCTGGAAAAACTCGGTCGCGCGTTGTGCAGCGGGCCTGAAGTTAGCGATCTCCTCCGCGGTACCGTAGAAGTGAAGCGTGGTTTGGTAGGTAATCACATGATTTCGCTGGTTGACTGAAAGCCTCGCGTCAGTGCCGGAGCTGTCGGAATAGGCCACCGGGTTGTTTTTACAATAGGCATACAGATTCAACCCGTCGCCGACGCCGATTGGATCCGCACTGAGCCATCTGGCGAGCCATGGCACGCAGTAGCGCGCGTTGTGATAATTCAGGCCCGACTCTTCGTCGCGCTCTTTGCCTGAGTAGCGATAACGTTTGGGAGTTTGGGTTTGACTGCGCACCGCCTGATAAGAAGTGCTGCCGTAGGGCGTGTACTCCTCGTACGAAACAACCTGCGCCTCCTGATCCAACTCGAGACAGGCTGAACCTAGATGGTTGTCGTATTGAAAACGGATTAACTGTTCGGGAACGCCGGGTTCGTTTCCCTGCGTGCGTGTTTCTACGAGCGCGACACGCTGTTTGTCGTCCATGATGTGGAGCGTCTCGCGCACCAGCGGATTGCCGCCGCCGCGCCGGTAGATCTCAAATCCGCTGAGATAGATCCGCTCGTCTCGAAGCTGACCACCGGCAAGCTCGGTTACTTTGCGCACGCGGAGACCGCCCGAGTCGTAGACATAGAAGGTTCGTTCGCCGTCGTGCGCCACGCCGTCCGCATCGGTGGGATTCACTGCCTGGCGCCGTGACATGCGCAACTGATCTTTAAAGTCCCATTCGATCGCTTGCAGTTGCGGCAGACGAAGCATGTTGCCGTGTGCGTCGTAACCGTTGCCGGCTGTGCTGTAGGTTTCAACAGGCAGGGCGCCGACGGTTGTGCTCGTGAGACGGTTACTGTGCCGCAGAGCTTCTAACTGACTGAGTTCATCGTAGACGTAGGTGCGCGTCCAGCCGGGATTTGCTGGATCAGTGCCGCGATGGGCCATCTCACCGATGTTGCCGGCTGCGTCGTAGGTGTAGCGTTCGAGATAACGGCCCATTGCGTTGCCGTCGCTGGTTGAGAGCAGTATGCCGAGTCGAGGCACGTCGTTGTATGAATGGGTTATCGGCGTACCGCCAACCTGGCCCAGGTGTTCGCGTCCGGTAGCTTCGAGCAGGCGATAGATCGCGTCGTAGGTGTACTCGGCGCTCGGCTCGACGCGACGATTACGGAAGTAGACGGTTTGTTGAGCGTCGTCGCGAATGTGTGTGACGTTGCCGATTGGATCGTAAGTGTAGTGAAGGTTCTGTACGTCGCAGCCGGGCCAGCCGGGTAATGGTGGTTGCGGACAATCATCGGGAAAAGTCACGGCATCGCGCTGCGTGTGGAGACGCGTGAGACGGAAAGTGAAGGGATCGTACTCATACGTGGTGCGAGTGTTATTGCCGTAGTCGATATGGACGCGTTGGCCCTTTGCGTTGTAGTCGATGTCGGCAACAAACACAGTCCAAACAAGCTCTCCGTTTTCCTCAGCGCCACGCAGATTTACCTCGACGCGTTCGAGCAGCGCGGCTTCGTTGAACTGTGGCCGAATGATGCTGTTGTCGGGCGGACGCAGTTCGACGGGCCGGTTGAGCGCATCAAAACTCGAGCTCGTCGTGAAGATTTCCGGCTCCAACCCCACTGCCGCGGCCCAATTCAAGTCGGCGGCATATTCAGCCGCGAGCTGGCGTTGCACGCGCAGTTGATTGCCTTTGAAGCTGTAACGATCGGTGGTAACTACACCTGCCTGATCGAAGGTTTGGAAGACGCGCCGGCGCAGGTTGGTCGCTTCAGGATTGGGTTGTGAATCTCCATAGACCGTGCGTCCAACAACGATCTCCGGTCCAACACCCGGTTGCATAAAAGAATCCGTGGGACGGCGCAGAGAATCGTAAGTGGACCGCAGGCGATGCCCGCGGCTATCAAAGGCATAAAGCGGTTTCCCGACGACGTCGTTGAACATCCAGCGCTCACCGGCCTCCATGCTCGCCTGATGTATGCGATTGCCGAGCATGTCGAAGTCGTAGCGCATGACGAGACGGTCCAACGCGTCGAAAAGATTGCGCTGGTTGCCTTCGATGTCGAGATCGACGCGATTCAGATGAAATTCTTCAACGGGTGGATCCGCAGGCGGTGTGTTGCTGTATTTGAACCGGTTATGCGCGACGGTGAGAAAAGCGCGGGCCAGTGAATCGGCATGGGCCACCGACGGCGTGGTGGCATGAATAGCGGCTTTCGCCGCGGCGGCTTGTTCCTGTGGTCCAAGTGCACCACCCTGGCGTTGGGTGTGCCAGGTCGGAAGAAAGTCAGCGGTTGCGAGACGGGCAAAGAAGTTGCCGACGTGCGGATCGGTGCGTGGATCAGCGATCAGGACAGTATCGTTTACGTCCCACGTCTCTTGTTGCCACGGGTTGAAGACACTCTTTTCCCAGGTGTGATTGGGATGCAGAGTTCCGACTGTGCGCTCAGTGGGATCGTAAAAGATGATCGGGCTGACACCGATGCGTACATCAAATTCGAACCGGTGTGTGTCGGTGAAAAAAGGTTCGAACTGACGCACCGGTTTTCCCTTGTTGTTGAATACCGTCCAACCCGTGCCGACCCAACGAGGCGTCACGTCGTTTGCGGTCATCTGTGGCTGGCCATCCGGGCCAATGATGATGTTTCCGGCAAAGTCGCGCTGGGGAACTGGTCCAGGTTCAGCCTGCGTTTTCTTCTGAATCTCGCGGCCGAAGCCGTCAGAGTATGTGAAGTTGTGCTGGAACCTGAGACCCCCCGGAGGTGCCGGCTCGCTCGTGTGCGTTTCGCGCGCTAAGCTGTAGGTCAGCGGGCCCTGTGGTTCAGGTTGCGCTTGCGTTCGTTGATAGGCGAACAGGTCGTAGATGATTCTTTGCGTGGCGCTGGCGAGAACCGTAGCGGGCGCAGCGAGTGGATTTGCTATTTGAGCGAGTATTTCTGCTTCGGTTAGATCGGCGGTGAAGCCGGTTAGCGAATCGCCCTCAACCGGTGCGGGCGCAGGTTTGCCCCTCACGGCTGAACCCACCAGTTGGCCCAGGGCATCGAACGCGGCCGTGGAACGGTTGCGATTCGGATCCATGACCAGCCGTGGTTGCAGCACGCGGTAATCATTGCCCTGCACAGTAATGGTTCCGCCCGCATCGCGCTCGCCGACGGTGATGCGGTTGTCCAAAGCATCGCGCGACTCCAGCAGCAACAGGTGATATGCGTCGTAAAGAATGATCGTCTCAGTGCTGACGAGGTTTGTATGAAACTGCGTGCGATAGCGATGAGGCAGGAAGAAGTTTGCCTGCGCGTGGGCCAACTCCTGCGCGGGCGTGTCGGCCGGATTGGTCGAATAGAAGATTTGACCGGAGGCAATCCACCAGTTTGCGTCGCCTTCCGAATGAACGTAACGCGCTTCGTCGGCGAGCATCGCATTCGTGACTCGCGGGCCGTAAACCGCCGTGATCAATCCCGGCGTGAAAGCTTGCTTGTAGACTTCATAAGGGAGGGCCAGTGACTGGAGTTGATTGAGTGGCAAAGGTCCGCTGAGATCGTTGCGGCGATACAACGTACGCACGTGTTCGATTGAACGCTTCTGTAAGACGCCGTTGGTGGGCGCGGTTTCGTAAGCAATGGTGACCGCGCCGGTGCTCGCGATGAGGATGTTGTCCAGTGTGAAACGTATTTGGCCGGGCGGGAGTAACAGGCCGGTAATCTCAAAGGTTTGGGTCGCGGACGGAAGTGGAGTGCGATAGTTGTCATCCGTGTCGATTACGTTCGTGACATCGTTTTCCGTGTAAGTGATCAGGAGCTGTTGTTTGCGTTGGTCGCGCAGGTCGAGAGCTGGATCGGGCACACGGCGGCCATAATTGAGCGCCGCGCTTTTGAGCACGTTGCCAAACTCGTTGACTTCCAACGTCAGTGAATGATCGACGCGTGGATCGTCAGGATTGCGTTCGTAGTGATAGTTGATGGCTTCGCGCGGATGAGTGAAAAACACTGCGTTGCGGTTTTCGTTTTGCGGTTGGACGAGCTCGATCGTGAAGTTCTGTTCCGTGACTGTGTACGGATGGATCTCGCGACTCGTGCCATCGAGCGCGTAGACTTCCTGACGCAGCATCGAGCCTTTCAATGCACGGACGGCTTCGCGTTCTTCGGCAACCGTTAGTCCTCCCGGAAGAATCGTGTCGTCGAGCAACAATCGTGCGGCTTGCGCGTCGGTCAGACCCGGCTCGCGGTAGTACTCGCCAACATCGCTTCCGTCCAACAAACCGGCAAAGAAACGAGAGACGCGATCGCGACCGAGGTAGACGCCCGTGTGAAACCACGTGCGCGTAAGCACCGGCGGCACGTGCGACGCTTCGTCGATATTGGTTGCGGGCGAGAGTTCCTGCGTGGCATTGAGCGCGCCAAACTCTTCCGTGTCCCATTGGTCGACGCGGCCAAAGCCACGAAACTCGCGTTCGACGCCGTCGAAGTAACCGTGGTGATACGCGTGGCGAGTCACACAACGGTTCTTGCTGATGCGGTCCTCGCTGATGATGCGTTCGACGACGTGGACCGGAAACGGAATCCTCGTGATCCACGGTGTGCCGGCTTCTTTATCGGCGAGATAGAACTTTGTCGAAGCTGCATATTGGATCGTTGTTTCAGCGCCGAGATTGTTCCGGATCTTCGTCAGCAGGTGTGGCTTCTGGCCGCTCATTAAATCGATATAGCGAAGTGGGCGCCGTGAGCGCACGGGCAGGGAAGTGGACCACACGAGACAGGCGGCGCCGTTGCCGAGCAGGTCCGCGGTGGTGACCGAAGAAAAGCTGTCAAACTTCGGAAACTGCTCGAGCAAACGCGCGTCGCTCCAGCGATTGCCTGACTGGTTGAAATAGATCCGTGCGCCGCGCTGGTTGTCGAGATAAATGATGTCGGTGACACCTGAACCGTCGATATCCGCGAGACGAATGCGTTGCTGGTTAAACTGGTCGGGTCGATCGAACATCGGCGCGTTGTCCATCGCGACCTTCGCGCCGAAGTGTCCGTAACCGAGATTGGGCCAGTAGCAGACTTCGCCGTTGCGCACTCGAACCAGATCGGTGAGCCCGTCGCCGCACATGTCGGCGAGGTAGATCGATTGTGTACCGTCGGCAAATACGAGACGCGGACCTTTTTCTTCGTCGAGCGCTTGCCGCACTCTCTGTGCGGGACTAAATCCCTCTTCGCCTAATGACGGATACCACGTGATCGCTTCGTGTTCAGTGATTAGCACGTCGGCGTGGCCGTCGCCGTTGAGATCGACGAAGCGCAGGTTCGGTTCGTCCCACGAGATGTTTAGTTGCGCATTGAAGGGTTTGAACGGTTCCCAGTCTTCTTCGGTGGTTCGTTCGTAGAAGCCGGGTGTTTGGGGTCGAAACTGGACCAGGTCGAGTTGTCCGTCGCCTGCGAGATCGATGAGTTGTTGTTGCCCGGCGTTGAGGTTTGCGAGTGACGGCTTGGTTTCGAGTATTTGAATCTCACCAAACCTGCCGTTGCCGAGATTCGGTTTGTAGAACCAGCTGGTCGCTTGTTCGGTTAAGACGCCGGAAATGCCTTCGCCATCGAGATCTACGAACTGATACGAAGAGCCGTCGACTCCGATCGGCAGGTTTTCGACACTGCTTTCGTCGAGCTCGCGAACATCGTCGTTGATAACCGCTTTGCTGTATTCAAATTCCAGCGGCGGCATCGATTTCCCGAGATAAGTGAAATAGTTGATGCCGTTGCGTTGGACCGCGGGCTGCGCGTCGTCGCGGACGTAGCCTGATTGATGAATGGCCCGGATGAACGAAGCGAAACGTGTGCTGCCCTGATGGTTGAGCTCGGTTTCGATTGTCGTCGGCTGTGTGTAGTCGAGATCTGCGTAATCAAATTCGACCGAGCGTACGAGGTAAGGTTCTGGTCCGAGCTCGTCAAAACGATGAAACATGAGCGCGCGGCGGCAACGGCGATAGGTGCGTACTTCGAACCCGGAACGGTGTGCGGAAAACGGATCGGGCCGCACCGCCCACGGTTCACCCGAAGCAGCGGCAGCCCGCACGAATTGGTGCTGTGCGGCGGCGGGAAGATTCGGATCGAGCGGCAGGACTTCGAAATGGTCCTCGTCGTAGTCGAAAACCAGTTCAAACAACCACTGGTTCAAACTCAGGTCCGGTTGCACGAGGTGGGATGTGCGGTTTCCATAGCGAATTCGTTTCACGTACCGATTAGCAGTTCGAAACCGGTTTCGTTCGTTAACTAAACTGAGATCGACGTTGTCGTCCGTCTCTGCCGCATACTCGTAGACAATGGCGTTACCTTTGTCGTCAAAACTTTCGGAGACCAGCCAGCTAAAGATTTTCTTCGCTTGTTGCGGGTCGGCGTCGGCGAAGGAAAAGATGCGTGAATTATCGGTATTTCCGTAGATCGTGGTGACGTTCGTGCGCGTAATCGAGCGCCAGTGTGACTCGCCGGTTTGCAAACTGGTCCAACGTTCGACGCGCGCAAAAAGCCCTTCAATGCGCGGGCGATAGCGGTGAATGCGAAACTCTTCGCCGTCGACATTGCGGTTTGGCAGTGTTTGCCGCACCCAGCCGCCGGGTGTTTCTTCCAACACGGGAACGAGATCTTCAGCGCCGGAAATGATGAAGACGTCTGATTCATCGTTGTCGAGATACTGCGGCAGTCCCTTGTCCGTCTTGCGCGTGATGGATGGCAATGAAAGAGACCAACCGATGCCGAATGGGCCATTCCCTGAGCCGGAGTCGTAGGAGAGTTGGAGTTGCGGGCCGAAGTTGGACCGCGCAGGACTCACCGGCAGCGGAATTGTTAACGATCCAGTGCCGGTAACCGGATTAGCCGAAAACTTTTCGCCGATACCGCGAATCGCGCCACCACCTTTTGGCAGTGCGATTGCCGGCGGCGTCGACATTGCGCTTGATGATTCGTTAGCTGTTCCGTTATCCGCGGGTACATTCGCTGCTGCGGGAGCGTCGGGAGCAGTGACCTGCGGTGAGGCGTTAGTGTTATCGCGATCTTTACGCACAGAGATTTACCTTGACCTGATGGGGGGTGCAGGTTGCTCGAGGGCGTTTAAGTTTTAACCAACCGGGGCTTGGCAGCCTTTAACTAGGATTCCTGAGATTGAGTTCTAATCTGAAACTCCTTGCGGAAGTAAATACTTGATGACAAGTAGCTGAGACAACGGAGAGGAAACTCGGACGAGCAATACTCTCGGTGGAGTCTGTTTGAAACGCGGGTGAGACTAAACCTGTTTCTGTTTCTCGTCAAGAGAAATTTTTGTTAGACAGGATGCCAGAATTTACGGGAACGCGGAAAAGACCTTCTGAATCCTGTTACTTCCGTTCATCCTGTCTACTCGCCTACATCAGTGTCGCTTGAAGTACTGCACGGCGCGTTCGTGCTTCTCCGCTGCTTCGCGCGTATCAAAGGTGCCGAGGTTTTTTCGTTTACGAGTTTTCGGAGCTACTTTGCGTGAGTAGAGCCGGTACTTGCCTGACTTTAACTTTCTAATCATTTCTTTCCTAGTTCACCGCTACTTCATGCAGCTGGCTGGATGTTCGAGGTCGATGAACCGCCAGGATGCAACTGTTTCGACGCTTGGCTGACCAGATGACTAAAGTCAGTGTTAGTGATCGCGCGCGTGGTTAGCAGCAGCCCCGCCGCACCGAGTCCGGCGCCGAGCGCGTTGCGTCGCGTGCCGCCATAAAGTGCGAGGGATGCTCCGGCTGCGCCGGCGAACAGTCGCGCGGTTGGTGACCAGTTTTCGTGGAAAAGCTCAAAACGTCGGCCGTGGCGTTCGCGCCCGCCTTGCAGTGCGGGATGATCACCTGGTTCTTCATGAACTTCGAGCTTGTTGTTGACGCCTTTCACGCCGTGGATCCACTTCACGCACGACAAAAGATGCGCTACTTCGTTCGCGAGAATCGCTCCGCCGAGAGTGACGTTGCCGTTCTGAGCCGTGACTTGAATCGCCGAAGGGTGCGAAACGATTCTGCCCATCTTCGAGCGCACCCGATCGACGAGCACCGCGTCGTCTGTTTGTTCTGAAGAAAACCTTGATTGGATGGCTGCGATAGTGCCGCGCGTCCGATTGCGTAGATCGCGCGCGGTTACTTCCATGCATTCGCCGGTTTTTCGGGTTGCTAAAGCAAACTTGTCGCGCACTAGCGCTCGACGTCTCTTGCCGCGATCGGGATCGAGCAGATACATCGCGGCGGCCCCGAGCCCGACGCCAAAAAACAGTGCCTTACTCATACGTGGTCTTTACCTCCTTAGCACAGTTGAGTCTGGCAAGAGTAATGCCCGAAGCGCTTGGCGGTATACGTCTTGCCTAATCGCATCGAGATGAAGGTGTGGCTGTGTGCTAGTGGTACGGACGCGTACGGTCGCGTTTTGATTTCGTGCAAGTAGCAGCGCGGGAGAAAGGAAAGAGCAGTGCCAGAGAAAGGGACAATCGAACGAGCAAGGCAGGACAAACGTGAAGGGAAAGCTCCGAGCACGCAAGCGGGCGAGTTTGTGCGTGAAGAGATCGAACACATTCGTGAAGGAAAGCACGGAGCGCGTTCAACGAAGCAGGCGATTGCGATCGGTCTGTCGAAAGCGCGGCGGGCGGGTGTCGAGCTGCCGCCATCGGAGACTGCTTCGGAGGAGACTCGCGAGCAAGCCGAGCGCGACCTTCGTAGAGCAGGGAAGAAAACCAAATCGACTAAACGTTCGCGCGCGACCTTGAAAGCATTGAAGAAAGAACCACGCAGCGTTGTGTCGAAGAAAGCGCTCTCGAAGCAGGCGCGCAGCGCGGCGAAGAGGCGGCGCAGGAGTTCATCAAGAACCACCTGACCATCCACAGATTACGCAGATTAGCTTAAAGAATCCGTGTAATCTGTGGATGGAAAACTTACTCGCGGGAGCGCTTCTTCCATTGCCACAGCCCACCTGTGACTTCGGTTGGCAGTTTGTGTCCTAACTGCCGTGCTAACAGGCAGAGTTGTCCACGATGATGCGCTTCGTGGGCGACGAAGTAACTGAGGAAGTGGACTAGATCCGTGGGGAAGTTTTGCCACGCCGCCGGCGGGATCGTGCCGCCGCGAGCGACTCCGAGCTCAATCAACGCAACCATGCTGTCGCTGCTGCGTTCGAGCGCGCGCAACAACTCCGGCGGCCGAACAACACGAGCGTTAACAGTCTTCGGCACTGCAACGCCGTGGCGCGCGCCGATCATTTTGATCCACGCGCATCTGGCGTTGTGAATGTGCGCAGCGATGGATCGAACCGTACGTCGCGGCGAACCCGGAACAATCATCGGCCACAACTCGGGCGGCAGGTTTTCGATCAGATAAGCGGTGACGCGATTGTTCGTCCGCCACGCATCGATCAGCTCTTGGCCATGTTCGTCAGGTCTATTCACGGATTACGTAGTTATCCTAATTCTTCGATACTAATTATCATAGACCAGGAACTGTGTTATGGTGCTGTAGAACTATCCGGGATCGACGAAATCCTATCTTGATCCGCTCAGATTCAATCCCGCATCTCGCGAATTCAAGATTGTTCTGGCGCGATTCAATCTGCAATTTCTGAAAGTGCTAGCATCATCACACTCAGATCCTAAATAGGATCCGGCAGACCCTAGACGCAATCCGCCGAGTTCAAGTCAGTCCGCGCTTAGATCAAAACCTCTCCTGGTGGACCGAACAAGTCTATCCACAGATTACACAGATAATCTGAAATTCAGAATTCAACTTTGAGGGTTCCTAAAGGCCGTTTAAAAACAAGAACAAGGTTCCCATGTCGAAATCTTAAACGCCGAAGGCGTTGGCTAGTTTCAGCCCAGGCTTGTGCCAACCCCGGGTAAGAGGGATGAGAAAGATTGCCACCGTCGAGATACGCTAGTTCCCAGGGTTGCGCCAACCCTGGGTAAGAGGGATGAGAAAGATTATTACGCTGAAAGCGTTCGCTCTCAGGCGTTAAGATTGACGTTACTCAGGCGTTAAGATTGACATTACTCGGGGGTTAAGATTGACATTACTCAGATTACAGGTAGTGCCTCAGGTTGAAATTTATTCCTCGAATTTCAAACTGAGGCACTACCAATTAACTTTCGTTGACAGTTTTTGCACCCGCAGGCTAAGCTGTTATCCCGTGAATCAGACGGGCGACAATCCCCAAAACATCCCCAAACATACAACAGTCGCCATCATCCCCGCTCGTTTCGCTTCTACTCGTTTGCCCGGAAAAGCGCTGATTGAGCTTGCCGGAAAGCCGATGGTTTGTTGGGTGGCTGAGCGTGCAATAGCGGCACGAAACGTCGATCGGGTGATTGTGGCCACGGACGGTGACGAGATCGCGCAAGCGGTTCGTTCAAGAGGAATTGAGGTGATGCTAACAAGCGAGCATCACACGAGCGGCACCGACCGCGTGGCAGAGGTTGCCGCGACGATTCCGGAGGCCGAAATCATTGTAAACGTGCAGGGCGACGAGCCTCTGATCTCGCCGCAAACTATTGAAAAAGCAGTCGATGTCATGGCCGCAGAAATGAGTAAATCCAGCGGTGGCGCGGGGATCGTCACGACCTGGGAACCGATCGAGTCGAACGCCGATCTGCTCGATCCCGATCTGGTAAAAGTTGTAGTTGACGACGATGACAATGCGGTCTACTTTTCAAGATCGCCGGTGCCTTATCCGCGCGACGCCGTTAAGCGACACGGCTCGGCTGACGTTGCCCTCGAAAAGGAGCCGGATTTGTTAAAGCTCTTTCGCAAGCACACCGGCCTATATGTTTATCGGCGCGACGTTTTGCTCGAGTTCACCAAGTGGCCGCAGACGCAGCTTGAGCGGATCGAAGCACTCGAACAACTGCGGGCGCTCGCGCATGGCGTAAAGATCAAAGTAGTCGAAGCGTGCTCGGCCTCAACCGGCGTCGACACGCTCGCGGATCTTGAGAAAGTAAGAGCGCAGTTTTTGCAAAACGTATGAGCGACTGGATCGGACTGGCAATAATCGGTTTCCTCGTTTTGTGCGGCCTGTTTGCTCTGTCGCGACTCGGCAGGCCTTACGACGTCTCGACCGAAGAATTCGAGCGGCGTGCGCAGGAAGGACCGGGATTGCTCGGCGCGAGTCTCATCGGTCTACAAGCGGCGCTCGATCCGTCGAAACAAAAGTCAGTCGAAGTGACAGAGGATTTGAAGCAAGGCCGTTTCGACGGCGAACAGGGATCGGGCGAGCCACCCGAAGCGGGAGCGGCAGCTAACGAAGACGAAAACTCCGAAGGGGAGAAACCGAATGCCTAAATACATCTTCGTCACTGGTGGTGTGGTTTCGAGTCTGGGCAAGGGCCTCGCGGCTTCTTCGATCGGCTGTCTGCTCGAGAGTCGCGGTCTGCAGGTGGCACTCATCAAACTCGACCCTTATATCAACGTCGATCCCGGCACGATGTCGCCTTTCCAGCACGGCGAAGTCTTCGTTACCGACGATGGCGCCGAAACAGATCTCGACCTGGGCCATTACGAACGCTTCACTCACGCACATCTTTCGCAGGCAAACAATTGGACCACCGGACGCATTTATCTTTCAGTCATCGAAAAAGAACGCCGTGGCGACTACCTCGGCAAAACGATTCAAGTGATCCCCCACATCACGAACGAGATCAAGGAAGCCGTACGCAAAGTCGCGGAAAAGGATCAGCCAGACGTTGTCATAGTTGAAATCGGCGGCACAGTGGGCGACATCGAATCACTGCCGTTTCTCGAAGCCATTCGCCAAATGGGTAACGAGGAAGGCGCCGGCAACGCGCTCTTCATTCACGTCACGCTCGTGCCTTACATCGCCGCAGCCGGTGAACTGAAAACAAAACCTACCCAACACTCGGTGCGCGATCTGCGCGAAATCGGTATCGCGCCTGACATCCTGCTGTGCCGTTCGGAAAAACCGTTGTCACGCGATCTGCGCAGCAAGATCGCACTCTTCTGCAACGTGAAAGAGTCGGCCGTGATCAGCGCGCAGGACGTGGACACGATCTACAACGTGCCGCTCGCGTTTCACGAGCAGGGTCTCGACGATCTGATCGTGATGCAACTTGGTCTGCACGGGCAGGCGCCGCAGGCCGATCTGACCCATTGGCGCAATCTCGTAGCGACGATTCGCGAGCCCTCCGGCGGTGAAGCGTCAATCGCGATCGTTGGCAAGTACGTCGAACTTGAAGACTCTTACAAATCCTTGCGCGAAGCGTTGACACACGGCGGCGTGGCCAACAACCTGCGCGTCGATGTTAAGTGGATCGAGTCGGAAGAGTTGATGGACGACGACTACGAAGATCGCCTACGCGACTTCGACGCGATCCTCGTTCCCGGTGGCTTCGGCAAACGCGGTGTCGCGGGAATGATTCGTGCGATCAGTTACGCTCGTAAAACCCGGACACCGTACTTCGGTATCTGTCTCGGCATGCAAACAGCTTGTATCGAGTATGCACGCAACGTTTGCGAGCTCAAAGACGCCGACTCGACCGAGTTCGACGTCGAAACGCCTCATCCGATCATCTTCAAGTTGCGCGATCTGGTTGGTGTTGAAGAGTTGGGCGGGACGATGCGCCTCGGCGCGTGGCTCTGCCGGCTCGCGCCTGGTTCACTCGTGCGCGACATCTACAGCGGTGCTGACGAGATCAGCGAACGTCACCGTCATCGTTACGAATTCAATCCTGAATACCGGCAACGACTCGAGCACGAAGGACTCGTGTTCAGCGGCGTGTCGCCCGATGGCAAGTTTGTGGAGATGATCGAACTGCCGCGCGAGACTCATCCGTGGTTCGTCGGTTGTCAGTTTCACCCGGAATACAAATCGAAACCGCTCAATGCCCACCCGTTGTTTGCGTCGTTCGTCCGCGCTGCCTACGAAAATCGTTTGCAGTCAGAGACCTCGATGGAGAAGAATGGCGAGGTCGACCTGGTGATGCACGAGCGTGTTACTGCCACCAGTGGTGATTGATTGCAAACACATAACGATCCACTCATCGATCAAACCCTCGACAACAAGTACCACCTCGAAGAGCGTCTCGGCGAAGGCGGCATGGGCACGGTCTACCGTGCGCGCCATTTATTGATGGACCGGCCGGTTGCGATCAAGGTTTTGCATCCGCAGTTTGTTGAGAACGAAGCGGCGCGCACTCGTTTTCAACTCGAGGCGCGCGCGGCGGTGCTGTTGCATCACGCAAACGCCGTTTCGGTAACTGATTTTGGTCAGACTGCGGACGGCCTGGTTTACATCGTGATGGAATTGCTCAATGGCCGCACACTGCGCGAGATTCTTGCGAAGGAAGCTCCACTCGAAACTGCACGCGCGACTTCCATCATGTTGCAAACTTCTGACGCGGTTGCTGCGGCGCACACGGCCGGAATTATTCATCGCGATCTCAAGCCGTCGAACATTCTCGTGACGCAGAGTGCAGCCGCTCCGGCAATCGTGAAGGTGCTCGACTTCGGCATCGCGAAACTTGCGGCCGACATTCTCGACGACGAAGACGCCAGTGCGGTGACGTTGCCCGGCACGCCGATCGGCACGCCGCGTTACATGGCCCCCGAACAATACGAAGGTCATGACTTAACACCCGCGGCTGATGTTTATAGTCTCGGCGTGATTCTTTACGAGATGTTGACCGGCATGGCGCCGTTCACTGGAGTGTCGCCAGTTGAGATCGCTATCAAGCACGCGAATAATCCGCCTCTTCGCCCGCGCGAAATCGTTGCCGCGATTCCGGAAGACGTGGAACGTGTCGTATTGCACGCATTGGAGAAACCGCCGGAGGCGCGGCCGGCAAACGCGGCTGAGTTTCGCGGTGAGCTACTTGAGACCGCTGAGCGACTCGGGTTGGAACACCAGGCGATCACCAGCGCGCCGGATGTCGAAGCTTTGCGCGGCGCGGCGTTGGAATCTCCGTCGGGCCGGTTGGTGGTGGACATCGCAAAACTCCGGGAAACACGTGCCGGCGATAAGAACGGCCGCGATTAATGCCGCAAAGAGGCACAAAATGCACAAAGGATTTGCGGCTCCACCTGTGCCTTTTGTGCTTCTTTGTGGCTATACTCGGGTGAGATCATGAGTGGGGTGAAAGCATTCTCCGTTGGTAACGCCACGTTTGGAGACGGTCGGCTCACGATCATCGCCGGACCGTGCGTGATCGAGAGTCCTGAGCACGCGATGATGATGGCGCGCGAGTGTTTGCAACGTGCACGGGCGGCTGGTCTCGATTACGTTTTCAAGTCGTCGTTTGATAAAGCGAATCGTTCTTCGATTCACAGCTTTCGTGGTCACGGGATCGAAGCGGGACTCGAAGTGCTGCAACACATCAAGGAAGAGCTCGGCGTTCCGGTGCTGACTGACGTGCACGACGTGTCGCAGGTTGAGCAGGTGGCTGCGGTCGCGGACGTGTTACAGATCCCCGCGTTTCTTTGCCGGCAAACGGATCTGATCGTAGCGGCGGCGAAGTCGGGAAGAGCAGTGAACGTTAAGAAGGGACAGTTTCTAGCGCCACTGGATGCACGAAACATCGTCGACAAGATTCGTGAAGCTGGTTGCGAAAGGCTTCTGTTGACGGAACGCGGCGCGAGTTTCGGTTACAACAATCTGGTCGTCGACATGCGTTCGTTGCCGATCATGCGCAGCTTCGGCGTGCCGGTGGTGTTTGACGTGACGCATTCGCTGCAACTACCGGGTGGGCTCGGATATGCAACCGGCGGTCAATCGCAATACATCGAACCTCTCGCGCGCGCGGGTGTAGCTTGTGGAGTGGACGCTGTTTTTATGGAAGTTCACGATAACCCGGAGAAGGCGTTATCGGATGGTCCGAACGCGTTGCCCTTGCAGCGTCTTGAACCGTTGCTATTCATGATTCGCGACATCCACGAACTGGTTCGCAGCGCGGCGCGAGATTAATCCACATTAGTTTCTCTTCATCTATGAAAACGTTTCTTTCACTGATCCTGCTGCTGTGCGTCTGCGCGCACGCCGGAGCGCAAACAACTGCGCCCGTGATTTGGCAAGTTAATTCATTCGATATCGCGGCGACCGTGCAGCAAGCCGAACGCGTGCTCAATGTCGTCGCTACCTTGAATGCGACAAACGTCGGCGGCAGTGCCGGACGAACGCTCACCGTGCGCTTGAATTCGAAAGCGAGTGTGAAGTCGGTGGCGGTTAACGGAGCGACATCGACATCCCGTCCGGGCACGGAACCGAGAGGCGATCTGCAACGGGTCGAGATAGCGTTGCCCGCGACAGTGGCTCCGAACGCGTCGACATCGGTGAGCGTGACTTATTCGCTTCCTGTGGAGAGTAACACCGGACTCCTGGCTATCAGTCCGATTGCGACGCAGTTTCTGCCGCTTTCGTTTTGGTATCCGATGCCAAACACGCCTTACACCGTGCGTGGAGCAGATACGGCGCCGTTTCGTTTGACTGTGAACCTGTCAAACGTGATCTCCTCAGGTGTCGAAAAGAGCGGGGCCGGTGGATCGGTTTCTTTCGAACAAACACTGCAGAGTCAACCATTCTTCGTCCAAGGCGATTGGGACAAGGTTGAAGGCGCTGGCGACGGCAGCAGAGGCATCATCGTGTTGATGGAGAAGGGCATGGGCGCTGAGGAGCGCAAACATGCCGAGGCGTTGATTGCTTTCACCGGCGCGGCGCGAGCGTTCTTCGCGGGGATGTTTGGTCCAGCGCCGGATGTGCCGTTGCGTTTGGCTGCGGTCAGACGTGGTGCCGGATTCAGCGACGGCGGCACGGTGCTGATCGACGCTGACGTGTTGCGCCTGCCGAAGATCGATGCCGCTACGGCGCTGTCGGTGGCGGAGGATGTGGCGCGTCTGTGGATCGGCGGACAAGCGCCGGTGCGTGGCGAGGGAAGTGGAGTGTTGCGTGATGCGCTGGTGCGTTTTCTCGCGACGCAGTTTTTAGAGAAACAGTTTGGGCGCGAGGCGGTGCAGTCGGAGCTTTATCGCGAACGAATTGCGTATGCGGCCGTGGCGCAACGTGATGGTCCACTGGCGCGTGCGAGCCAGTTAGACAGTACGTACTTCGGATCGGTGCCGAATCGTGGTGCGATGTTTTGGCGTCTGGCTGATCGAAAGTTAGGTCATGATGCGTTTGTCGGTGTTCTGAAGGCTACGGTGCAGGCTGCGAAGACAGATCAGAGCGGATTGACCCTGGTTGGTTTGCGGGAAGCGCTGGCGGCGCGTGGTGGTGAGAGCCTGAAGAGCTTGATGGACCAGCAGCTCGACCAGGTGATCGACACGGATTTGATGGTGGGGTTGCCGGTGCAACGTGGTGCTGATTGGGTGTCGGCATTGCGCAACATCGGATCGATTGACGTCACCGTGACGGTCGCGGCTTTGACGGATCGTGGTGAAACGGTGACGGCCGAAGCGACTGTGCCGGCGAAGAATTTTGGCGAAGCAGTGTTCAAGACGCCGGCGAAGATCGTGCGCGTGGAAGTGGATCCGGAGAAGTTTTATCCGCAGATGGACTACGGCAACGACGTAGTGCCGCGCGCGAAGGATCTGCCGGATGCATTGAATGAAGCAACGTTGCAACTAGGTGCACAGGACTTTGTCAAAGCCGAAGCGACTGCGCGAGCGATGCTGAATGTCGCGCCGCGTTTTCAGGAAGCGCGTATTCTGTTGGCGCGTGCGTTGCTGGGCCAGAACAAACTCGACGAGGCTGAGAAGCTGTTTCGCTCGGCGCTCGATGAAGGATTGCCGTTTCCGGCCACGCTGGCCTGGGCCGACATCGGGCTCGGCGAGATCGCGATGAAGCGCAATCAACCGGCGGAAGCCGCGAAGCGTTTTAGCGATGCGGTCGTGGCGAGCCGTGATTATCCGTCGTCGCTCGCCGCGCGTCTGGCGCGAATTCGCGCAGAGGCTGCGGCGAATAGTGCGCCGCCGGTCGATCCGGCGGTGCAAACTTTTGCGACGCAGCTCTCGCAGGCGTTGGTGAGTAACAAGAAGCCGGATTTGGAAGCGCGGATTGTTTCGGGCGAATTGGTGAGGTTTATCAATGGAAGCATCGGCACTGAGTTGTGGGAGACGAAGGTAGTGCGAACCGAACAGCTCAGCGCGAATTTGATCGCGGCCGACGTGCAGATCCAGTTGAAGAAACTCGGTGCGACCGGTTCGGGCACAGCGGTATTCTTGCTGGCTCGAACACCTGCGGGATTGAAACTGTCGGGCATCGATCTTTTTGAGGTACGGTGAGGCAAGTCTTTTAGCCACGGATGACCACGGACAACACGGACAGAAGGTGATTCAGATTTGGGTCGCAGCACTGCTGGGTTTGTCCGTGTCGTTCGTGTTCGTCCGTGGCAAATATGAGCACGAATCGGAATGATGAAGGATTCTGATGTTCAGGCGCGAGCTGCGCGCATCAAGCTGTTTTTGATGGATTGTGATGGTGTGCTGACCGATGCGCGGATCTGGGTGCTCGAGAACGGCGAAGATCAAAAAGCATTCAATACGCGCGACGGACTCGGGCTCGAGCTGCTGCACCGCGCAGGACTGAGGTCAGGAGTCATTTCCGGTCGCGTCTCGAGCGCCCTAACACGACGCGCTGAGACACTCGGAATGTCTTATGTGCGCCAGGGCTGTGAAGACAAGCAGCAGGCGTTTGCCGAGATCGTCGCCGACGCTGGAGTAACAAACGCCGAGGTCGCCTTCGCCGGTGACGATCTCACCGACATTCCCTTGATGCTGCAATCAGGTCTCGGCATCGCCGTCGCCGACGCAGTCGTCGAAACTCGCGAACACGCTCACTACATCACCGAAGCACGCGGCGGTCACGGGGCCGTGCGTGAAGCAATCGAACTAATTCTCAAATCACAAGGGCGGTGGGACGATCTGATTCAGCGTTACCTCAAGAAAGAGCACTGAATCATTTTGGTGTTCTTGTCATTCTGTTGGGGGTGGCGTTGGAGTTGGCGGGGCGTTTGCCTCTTGTGTGCTTTCCTCACTCTCCACCGCATCGGCATCAGGACTTGCCGGATTGATCTTGATGAAGTTTTCGACCGAATCGAGGCGAGTGAGTGCCTTCTTAATACCGGACGCAAGTTCTTCTTCTTCGAATCTCAAAATTACTTCGTTGCCGTCCCAACCACCTTCTACTGAGATACGCTCTGAATCCGTGCAGTATTTTTCAAACGAGATGAGGTCGACCAGATGACGCTCTCCGGCCGGGAACCGGTCCCACTTCTGAAGCTCATCACAAAGAACGCCAAGGTATAGTAAGGGGTTCTTATCAAACACGAGTGGATCGATGTCCTGCGCATGAACACCGATGATGTTATGTGCGCCGGCAGCAAAGCAGGCGCACACGACGTCGCCTTTGGGATAACCATCGTCCTTGAATACCGCAAACGACCCTTTGAATCCACTTCTCTTGGCAATCCAGAACCAGAAAGTGGAATAGCGAAAGAGAAATAGTCCGGAGGCCACCGCGTGATCCACTGTGCCCTCTGAGAAGCCGTCGTAACCACTTGAAGCAACACGGTACGCGTAATCCTCGAGCGAGTTGGCGGTGACTTGTTGTCCTTCTCAGAAACTTTGCAATACCCTCTCGCAGCGGTGCGCACGCGAAAAACAAGTAAACGCCCAGGAGAAACAGATAAAGTGTATGAGC
>Ga0187894_10002080_pt1 | contig 24428 bp, 24 predicted proteins | sample GBC1701081metaG_FD_136650 | JGI IMG/M metagenome (GOLD analysis project Ga0187894, IMG submission 136650) | White microbial mat communities from a lava cave in the Kipuka Kanohina Cave System on the Island of Hawaii, USA - GBC170108-1 metaG ... | reverse complement strand
GAAGCCGGGCCCCTTCACGCCCGAGAGCCGGCCGAGCCGCAGCACGACGCCGCGCTCGTACTCGGGCAGCACCTTCGCACCCATCAAGAGCAGCACCACGCCGATCACGAGCACGATCAGAATCGGTGAGAACATCGTTCCTCCGCTGCTTGTTACGGATTCGCGCCGCGCCGCGGCGCGCGCCGCACCTGGAGCCGCATGCCGTCGATCGCGATCACCTCGACCGCTTCGCCCTTCGCGATCTCCGCGTCGGCATCCGCGCTCCAGAGCTCGCCGCGCAGCGCCACGGTGCCCGAAGGCGCGAGCGCCGTCGATGCCACGCCGCGCATGCCGAGCAGCTCGCCCTCGCCGAGCTTGCTGGGCGAGCGCAGCACCCGGCCGACGGCCCAGGCAGTGAGCGCGCCGAACGTCGCGAAGCTGCCGACGATCGGCACCACGACGCTCCAGAACGGCACGTCGAGGTCGGAGACGTCCGGGCGCTCGAAGATCATCGAGCCGCCCAGCAGCATGCACAGCACGCCCGCGGCGAACAGCAGCCCGTGCGTGGTGACGAACAGCTCGGCGGCGATCAGCGCGAGACCGCCGATGAAAAGCGTCAGTCCGAGCCACGAGAACGGCAGCACCTGAAGTGAGACAACGGCTACTAGCAAGCAAGCCACGCCGAGGATGCCGGGCACCGATGCGCCGGGGGTGCTGAACTCGATCCAGAGCAAGATGCCGCCGGCCGAGAGCAGCATCAGGGCGATGGTCGGGTTCCAGATCGTGTGGAGAAATCGCGCGAGCATGCCCATCGAGAGCTCGCGCTGCTCCGCATTCTTCAGCGTGAGCTTCACCGGACCGCTGTCCAAGTCGACGGTTCGACCGTCGATCGCTGCCAGCAGCTCGGCGCGGTTGCGGGCAACGATGTCGACGACACGTAGCTCCACCGCTTCCTCCGCCGACACCGCGACGGACTCGCGGACCGCTTTGATCGCCCACTCGACGTTTCGGCCGCGTTCCTGCGCGATCGACTGGATGAACGACGCGGTGAAGTTCTCCGCCTTCTCGAGGTCGATGTCCGCGGGCGGTGGCGGAGCACCCTCTTCTTGGGATTCGGCGGGCGCGCGCTCGTTTCCGGCGAACGGGTTCACCGGATGTGCGGCCCCGATACTCGTCCCGGGCGCCATCGCGGCCACGTGCGCCGCCATCGTGATGAACGTCCCCGCGCTAGCGGCCCACGCGCCTCGCGGCGCCACGTAGACAGCAATCGGCACATCGGCGTCGAGCATCGCCTGCACGATCCCTTGCGTGACCGTGAGAATCCCGCCGGGCGTATCCAGCTCGATCAGCAGAAGACTCGCCTCTTCCAGCTCGGCCTGGCGGATCGCGTTCTCGAGGAAGTCCGCCGACGCCGGATTGATCGTTCCAGCGACGCGCGCGATCAGCACCGGTCCCTCGCGCAGCTCCGCGTCGGCCGCAGGCGCCGCGTCCTGCGCGCTCGCTCCAGTCTCTAGCGCGAGCGCCAGCGCGCAGCCGAGCGCGAGCCAGAGCTTCACGACGCCCGCTTCCCTTCGCGCAGCTTCTCGATGCGGTCGAAGATGCGCGCGGCCACCTCGCTCTTCGGCAGCAGCGGCAGCTCCTCGACCTCGCCGTCCGGCGTCAGCAGGAGAACCGCGTTCGCGTCGCTCTCGAAGCCGGCGTCGCTGCGCGAGATGTCGTTGGCGACGAGCAGATCGCAGCCTTTGCGCGCGAGCTTGCGGCGCGCGGCGGCGAGCACGTCGTGGCTCTCGGCGGCGAAGCCCACGACGATCCGCGCGCCCCGCTCGCGGCTGATCTCGGCGAGGATGTCGGGATTCGCGACGAGCTCGAGCGTCAACCGCTCGCCCTCCGCCAGATCTTCCTTCTTGATCTTTCGACTCGCGGCGCTGCTTGGGCGAAAGTCGGCCACCGCCGCAGCCATCACGACGATCTGCGCGTTCGTCTGCTCGCGCAGCACCGCTGCGCGCATGTCGAGCGCGGATGCGACGTCGACGCGCGTGACACCCATCGGTGTCGGCTGCGAGCTCACGCCGGCGATCAGCACGCACTCTGCGCCGCGCAGCGCCGCCTCTGCTGCCAGCGCGAAGCCCATCTTTCCGGAGGAGCGGTTCGTAATGGCACGCACCGGGTCGAGCGGCTCGCGCGTGCCGCCGGCGGTCACGACCACGCGGACGTCGGCGAGGCTCTTCGGCGCGAGCAGCAGCTCGAGCTGTCCGGCGATCTCGGCCGGCTCGCTCATGCGCCCGAGCCCTTCCCAGCCGCACGCGAGCTCGCCCGCGTCCGGGCCGATGACGTGCACGCCGCGCCCGCGCAGTGTGCTGACGTTCGCCTGCGTCGCAGGATGGCTCCACATGTTCACGTTCATCGCGGGCGCGACGACTACCGGCGCGCGCGTCGCGAGCAAAACCGTCGAGGGCAGATCGTCGGCCAGACCGTGCGCCAGCTTCGCGAGGAAATCCGCGCTGGCCGGCGCGACCAAGGCGACTTCCGCCCAGTCGGCGAGCTCGATGTGACCGATGCGGCTCTCTTCGGTGAGGTCGAAGAGCGCGCTGCGCACCGGCTCACTCGACACGGCCTGCAGCGCCAGCGGGGCGACGAACTGCTGTGCCGCCTGCGTGAGCACGCAGCGCACCGCGTGACCGGCCTTCACGAGCGCGCGCACCAGCTCCGGCGTCTTGTATGCGGCGATGCCGCCGCTCACGACGAGGAGGATGCGCCGCTTCGCCATCGCTGCTTCGCCTTCGCGAAAAAACCTGACAACTGGTCCGGAGCCCGAGCAAGGTAGCGGGCAAGCGGCGCGGCCGCGCCGGACGCCGCCCGAGGCCTCGCTCGCTGCGCTAGCCGCGCTAACGCAGGCGCGCGAGCCCTGCCGCGAGCCGTCGCGAAAGCTGCTGCGGGGACGGCGCTTCGGCATAGACGCGAACGACGGGCTCGGTGCCGGACGCGCGCCAATAGAGGAAGCCGTCGTCGAAGCCGACGCGCACGCCATCGCGGACGACCGCGCCGCGCACCGCTGCGCCGGCTACGCGCGCCGGCGGCGCTGCGGCGAGCCGCGCGAGAGCGCGCAGCGCGGCTGCTGTCGCCTGCGTCGCGGTCCGCCCGCAGGCGCTCCGCCCATGCTCGCGGGTGAGCCGCGCCTGCCGCTGGTGCAGCGGCTCGCCGAGCGCGACCCCCTCGAGCGCGATCGCTGCAGCCGCGATCCCGTCCTTGTCGAGACCGAGCGCGCGCCACGCGAAGCCGCCGCTCTCTTCGCCCGCCAGATCCGCGCGCCCTTCCCGCAGCGCCGCGGAGAGCGGCGAGAAACCGATCCCGACGCGGTGCACGGCGAGGCCCCGCGCGCGCGCCACGCGCTCGGCAACTGAGCCGGTGGCCAGCGAGATCGCGAGCCCGCGCGCCAGCCGCCGCGTCGCCGCGAGGTGATCGATCAGCAGCGCGAGCGCATCGGTTTCCGAGAACAGGCGGCCACGCGCATCGACGAGCACGAACCGATCTGCGTCGCCGTCGCTTGCAACACCGAACGCGAAGCCGCCGGCGCGCACCGCAGCGCCGAAGCCGCGCAGCCGCGCCCGCGTCGGGTCGGGCGCACCACCGCCGAAGCGAGGATCGATCGCGGCGCGGCGCGTCTCGACGTGCGCGCCGAGCGAGCGCAGCGCGCGGTCGAGAGTGCCCGCGCCAACGCCGTGCATCGCGTCGTAGAGGACGCGCGGCCGCGCGCGCCGAATCGACGCGACGTCGAGGCAGCGTGCGAGGCGCGCGATGTAGGCGCGCGGCGCGTCGCGCAGCAGGCGCGGTGGCGCTCGCAACGCCGCGCGCGTCTGCGGCGTCGCATTCGCGCGGGCGGCGAGCCGATCGACGAACGCGCGCGGCGCGCTCTCGCCGCCCGCGGCGAAGATCTTCACGCCCAGATAATCGGGAGCGTTGTGGCTCGCGGTGACGACGTAGCCGGCAGCCGCGCGCCGGGCGCGGACCTGGAACGCGGCGACGGGTGTCGCGGTCGGCGCGTCGCACAGCAGTGCGTCGGCTCCGCCGCCGGCCAGCACCGCGGCGGCGCGGCCCGCGACTGCCGACGCGTGCGCGCGCGTGTCGTACGCGACGATCACCCGCGGGCGCCGAGCGGGTGCGCCTAGCTCGCGAGCGAGCGCCAGTGCGAGCCGCTCCGCACCCTCCGCGCTGAAGCCCGCGCCGAAGATGCCCCGCCAGCCATTCGTCCCGAAGCGGATTTCATCCACGGCTCGCAGCCCGGCGCGAGGCCTTCGCTACTTCGCGTGCGCGCCGAACTTTTTGCGCAGATACGACTCGACGATCGGCGGAACCCATTCGGAGACATCCGCGCCAAAGCTCACGAGCTCCTTGAGGCGAGAGGAGCTCACGTAGAAGTACTGCTGACTCGTCATCAGGAAGAGCGTCTCGATCTCGGGCCGCATGTGTCGATTCATCAGCGCCATCTCGAACTCGTACTCGAAGTCCGCGTTCGCACGCAGTCCGCGCACGATCGTGCGCGCGCCGATGCGCTTCGCATAGTCGACCACCAGCCCCTGGAACTCGGTCACCTCGACACCCTTCATGCCGCCGACGACGGTGCGCAGCATGTCGAGGCGCTCCTCGACGGTGAAAGTCCCATTCTTGTTGACGTTGTGCGCGATCGCGACGACGAGCTTCGGGAAGACGTGGCTCGCGCGCTCGACCAAGTCGAGGTGCCCGTTCGTCAGCGGATCGAAGCTCGCCGGAAACAGCGCCAGTCCCGATTCGAAGCTCATGCGCCTTGCTCTCCATTCTCAGAGGGCTGCGAATTCGCGATGCCGTACAACGAGATGAGTGTGTCGCCGTAACGCCGTTCGATCGCAAGCGCGAGCCCGGCGATCGGGCCGGGAGCATGCCGGCGATCCGATTCCGCCACCAGCACGGCGCGCTCCGCGAGCAGCGTGCCCGCGCCGAGCGCAGCGAGCGTCGCGGCCGCGAGGCCGCTCGCGTAGGGCGGGTCGATGAAGCACAGGTCGAAGCGCTGCTGGCCGCCCGCGAGCGAACGCAGGGCCGACGCGACGTCGTGCTGCATGATCCGCGCCGACGCGCTCACACCGAGCGCGTCGATGTTCTGCGCGAGCACGCGCGCGACGCCGCGCGACTGCTCGACGAACAGCGCGCTCGCCGCGCCGCGCGAGAGCGCCTCGAGCCCGAGCGCGCCGCTGCCGGCGAACACGTCGAGCACGCGCGCACCCGCGAGCGCGCCGCGATGCGCGAGCATCGAGAACAGCGCTTCGCGCACGCGCTCGGCGGTCGGGCGCACGTCCCCGCGCGGAACACGCAGCACTCGACCGGAGAATTCTCCGCCGGTGATCCTCACGCTTCACGCTCCGCACATCCGCAGCGTTCCCGCCGGGGCGCGAGCTTTTTTTTCTTCCGCGCGCCGCACGTTTTGGATTGCTCGCCCAGAACCGCTCGCATAGAATTCGCCCCTCTTCGGCGACTTATTAGGGAGCCGAAGCCCCGCGAGAAGTTTCTCACACACAGAACACAGTGAGCGTTCGACTCGGCGAGCCCCCTCCTCGCTCTTCGCAATCGCATCTCGCGATCGCCCTGGCGTCGGTTGGCGGCAAGTGCCGAACGAACCCCGACCGAGACGGAGGGCGGATGTCAGCGCCGGCGTTGGATCGAAAGAAGAAGCGCGTTGCCGAGCGGCTCATTCGAGTCCGCGGTATGCGCTCTCAGCGCCAGTTCGCGCGCGAGCTCGGCGTCTTTCAGCAAAATGTGAACCGCTACGAGAGCGGCACCACACCACACGCCGAGTTCCTGATTCAGCTCGCGATGAAGGAAGCGATCTCGATCGACTGGCTGCTACTCGGCCGCGGCCGCATGCGCCGCGAGCGCTGAGCGCGCCGGCATCCCGGCTGGCGACCTGGCCGCCGGCTCGACGTATGCGCGATACGCCTTCGCCGGCGGCCAGGCCACCATCCGGGCGCCGGCACGCTCAGCGCGCTTCGGTCGGCGAGAGTAGGAAGCGAGGAACCGGAAGCGGAGAGGCGGTGGGGTTCGCGAAGAGGGAAGCGCGCTACCCCGAGCTGCCGCCGCGTGAGGGCATCGCACGGGTGCAGGGCGTGGGCCAAGTGCGCGCGCTCGCAGACGTCTCGCGTGCCTTCGCGCGCTCGGGCACGGCGCTTGCTCGATTGCCGGCCATGTTGCATCTGCTCGCCGGGCTGGCGTTGCTGATATCGCTCGCCGACCACTGGACGACCTATCTGTGCCTGCGCGGCGCCGTGGCGGGCTGGGAAGTCACCGAGGCCAACCCGCTCGCCGAGTGGCTGTTCGCGCGCGTCGGCCTCGCCGAAGGGCTGATCGTCGACACGCTCGTCACCGCGCTCGTGCTCGTGTTCGTAGTGCACACGCCCCGGATCGCGCGCTCGCTGAAGCTGACCGCGCTCTCGGTGCTGATCGCGATAACGAGCTGGGCCGTCGTGAACAATGTCCACGCGGTGCAGCAGCTCGGCCTCTCGCTGACCGGGAGCGCCACCTAGCGGCGAGCGCTCTAGCAGCGACTCGCCGCTTCGCGGCGAGCGCTCTACCGACTCGCCGCTTCGCGGGGGCCGTCGTGCACGAGCGCAGCGGCGAATGCGTCGACCGCATCGATCGCGAGCGAGTCGCCGTGCCGGTGTCCGTTCGAGATCACCGCAAAGACGAGCTCGCGTCCGCTATCGGTGCGCGCCCAGCCCGCGAGTGACGTGACGCCATCGAGCGTTCCCGTCTTCGCGCGCACGAGCCCACGCGCGCCATCCGCGCGTTTGCGCAACGTGCCGTCCTCCGCCGCGATCGGCAGGCCCGCGAGCAGATCCGGCCCGATCGCGAACGACGCGTCGGCGCGCCGCAACGCAGCGACCAGCAGCCTCGCGCTGACTCGGTTGTCGCGCGAGAGGCCCGAACCATCGACGAGCGTGATGCCGTCGAGCGGGAGACCGAGCGCGGCGAGCCGCGCGCGCAGCGCGACGCTGCCGTTCGCCCAGCTGCCGGGTGCGCCGCTGTCGAGGCGGCCGAGCTGCTTCAGCAGGGTCTCGGCGATGAAGTTGTTGCTGTACTTCAGCAGCAGGTCCGCCTCGGCGCGCAGCGGCATCCCGTCGAACGCGTAGAGCAGCACACTCTCTGCCGGCGCAATCCCGGGCGCGACGCTTCCGTGCACGCGAATGCCAGCGGCCTCGAGCTGTGAGCGCAGCACTGCCGCGGCGTATGCGGTCGGATCGATCACCGAGCGCCAAACCTCCGAGCGGTCGCTTCCCAGTGCGACCGCTCCGGTCACCGTCACGCGTTCGCCGCCGCCCGGCTCGCGCGCGCGCTCGACTTGGAGCGGCGGCCCCGCGCCACGCTTCGCTGTGCGCGTCGCGTTCGTCAGCGGAAAGTACGGAAGCGGCGGATCGATCTGGACGTGCCCTGGCGCGCCGAGCGCTTCGCCGGGCGAGATCACGACGCGGAACGCTCCGTAATTCGCGGACATCGCGCCGATCGGCGCGTGGTAAGCGCGCGCCGAGACCGGAAACCAGCTCGGGTGCCAGCGCTCCGCATCGAGCAGCGAGTCGTCGAGCACGACGTCGCCGGCGACCTCCGTGACGCCGAGAGCGCGCAGATCGTGCGCGAGTCGCCACCAGATCTCGCCGGTCATCGCGGGATCCGCCCCGCGGATCGCGAGCGACGCCACCTTGCCCTGCGCATCCGGCGTCGCCGGCGCGAGCACCTCGGTCTGGAATTGATGGCCTGCGCCGAACGCTTCGAGCGCAGCCAGCGCCGTCAGAATCTTCTGCGCGGAGGCCGGCGCGAGTGCGCGCTCCGGGTGGCGCGCGAACAGCTCCGCACCGCTCGCGCGCTCGACGACGAGCATCGACTGCACGCCGCCCTGAAAGCCGCGGGCCCGAGCGGCCTCGCGCAGCCGCGCGAGCCACGCGGCATCGCCGCGCTCGTCCGCACTCGCGGCCGCCGCGAGCGCGATCGCGAGCGCGCATCCCCCAATAACTCGAACCACCCACCGCACGTACGACGTCACCGAGCCTCTCACGAAGTTCCAAGAGAATCGACGGGTGGGGGCCGCCGGTTGACTCGTCCCAGCTTATCCAGGAGGTTGCGCACCCGCCGGGGCTCACGCGCGCACGTGCGTGCGCCGATGCGTGGCACTGCGAGCGCGGGGGGCGTCGCATGCTCAATTGGATCTGGGCGGTTCTATTGCTCGGCGCAGTCGCGACCGCCGCGATCAACGATGCGCGCGGCGGGTTCGTCTGTGAGACGCTGGATACCGCGGGGCTCGCAGCCCAGGGCATCGACGGCCCGCGCTCGTGCATGCAGCTCGTCACGAAGGGCGCGCTCGACGGCGCGAACGACGCGATTCAGCTGCTGATCAAGCTCGTCGGCGGGATGATCCTGTTCCTCGGCCTGGTGCGCGTCGCCTCCGATGCGGGCCTCCTGCGCGTGATCGTGCGGGCGCTGCGGCCGATGCTCCGGCGCGCGTTCCCGGACATTCCGCAAGAGCATCCTGCGATGGGCGCGATGGTGATGAACCTGTCCGCGAACATGCTCGGGCTCGGCAACGCGGCGACTCCATTCGGCGTGAAGGCGATGATCGAGCTGGATCGCATCAACCCGCACCCCGGCGTCGCGACGAATGCGATGGCGCTGTTCCTCGCGATCAATTCGGCGTCGATCGTGCTGATGCCGCCCACAGGCACCGCGATGATTCGATACGCAGCCGGCTCGAAGGATCCGCTCGTGATCTGGATCCCGACGCTGATCGCGACGGGGATCTCGCTGATCGTCGCCGTGAGCGCGGCGCTTCTGCTCCAGCGCCTGCCGATGTTCGCTGCTCGTCCGCTCGCTCGCGGCGCTGGCGAGCGAACGCATGGCGATCTCGCCGCAGCAGACGCGCCGCTGGAGCCGCCGACGACGATCGCGCCGGCGAGCCCGTGGGCGCTCGCATTCCTGGTCGCGTGCGGGCTCGCGATTGTCGGCGGGCTCGCGCTGAACCTCGCGGGCCAGCCGAACCTCGACGCCACGCGCGAGTTCCTCGGCAGACAGCTCGCAAACCAGTGGCTGCTTCCGCTGCTGATCTTCGCGCTCGTCGGATTCGGGGTCGCGCGTGGAGTTCGCGTCTACGAGGTCGCGATCGAGGGCGGCAAGGAAGCGCTCGACGTCGCGAAGCGCATCGCGCCCTATCTCGTGATGATCCTCGCGGCGATCGCGATGTTCCGCGCGTCCGGAGCGCTCGGTGCGATCATCGCCGCGCTGAATCCGCTCACCTCGGCGCTCGGCGTGCCGGCGGAAGTGCTGCCGATGATGTTGCTGCGCCCGCTCTCGGGCTCGGGCGCGTTCGCGGTGATGGCCGAGACCGTCAACACGTACGGTCCGGACTCGTACGTCGGCCTGCTGGTGAGCACTCTCCAAGGATCGACCGAAACCACCTTCTACGTGCTCGCGGTCTACCTCGGCGCAGTCGGTGTGCGAAACGCGCGGCACATCTTGCCGGCATGCTTGCTCGGCGACTTCGCGGGCTACGTCGGTGCCGTCGTCGCCTGTCGGATCTTCTTCGGCGGATGACGCCGGATCTGCCGCAGCGCGTCTCGGGGCTCGCGCGCGAATGGCTCGGAGAAGAGATCGCCAGCGTGCTCCCGCTCGCGGGTGGGCTCGGGCTGCGACGCTTCTTCCGCGTGCGCACCGCCGGCGGCCGCAGCGCGATCGCGCGCGTCGAGACCGAGGAAGATCCTGCCGGGCGGCCGCCTGGCATCCCGCCGGAGCCGCCGCTCGAGCCGATTCGCGCGCTACTCGAGCGCGCCGGCCTGCCCGTGCCGAAGTGTCATGGACGCGCACCCGGAATCGATCTGCTCGAGGATTTCGGCGACGACTCGCTCGCGGCGTGCGCTCGGCGCGCGAGCGCGAGCGAGACGCAGCGGCTCGTCGCGCGCGCGCTCGATCTGCTGCCGCGGCTGCAGCGCGTCGCCGACGACGGCGCGGGGATAGAGGCCTTCGCGCGCAGGCTCGACGCGCCGTACTTCGCGTACAAGGCCGACCTGTTTGCACGCTACAGCCTGCGCGATGCGCTCGGCCGCGCACCGCACGCTGCCGAGCAGGCCGCGCTGCGCGAGGCGTTCACCTGGATCGGCGAGCAAGCCGCGCACGCGCCGCAGCGGCTCTCGCACCGCGACTTTCAGAGCCAGAATCTGTTCGTGCGAGCCGACGCCGCGTATGGGCTGATCGACCTGCAGGGGGCCTTTCTCGCGCCGCCGGAGTACGACTTCGTCTGCTTGTTACGGGACTCCTACCTCGAGCTGGAGGAGAGCTTCGTCGCGAGCGAGCTCACGCGCGTGCGTCCCGCGCTGCCGGATCCACCGAGCGCTGCCGAGTTCCGCGCGCGCTTCGATCTGCTCACGCTGACGCGCAAGGGCAAGGACCACGCGCGCTTCCTGTATGCCGCGCAGGAGCGCGGCGACTCGCGCTACCTCGCCTTCGCGCCGCGCACCGCGCGCATGCTCGCGCTCACGGCGCAGCGCGCCGCGCCGCTCGATGCGCGCATCGCGCGCCTCGCGGAGCTGCTCGTGCGCTGGGCGGAGAGCTGATGCGCGGCATGATCGTGGCCGCCGGCCTCGGTACGCGCTTGCGGCCGCTCACCGACTGGCTGCCGAAGCCCGCGGTCCCCGTGCGCGGCCTGCCGCTGATCGCGTACGGCCTCGAGCTGCTGGCGTCGGCCGGCGTGTCCGAGGCGGTGATCAATGTGCATCACCACGCAGATCGCCTGATCGATACGGTCGAGCGCTCGCGCCCACCCAAACTGGGGATTCGCTTTTCACACGAACGTGACTTGCTTCACACTGGCGGCGCGATCCGCCGCGTAGCTTCGTTCCTTCGCGAGAGTGAGAACTGCGTGATCCTCGGCGGCGACATGGTCGTTGACCTCGATCTGCCCGCATTGATCCGCGCCCATCGCGAGTCGGGCCGCGCAATCACGGCCGCGCTCGCGAAGGATGCGCGCATCGCGAGCTTCGGCTCGCTCGGGCTCGATGCAGAGGGGCGTCTGCGCCGTGTCGGCCGCCGCCAGGATCTCGGCGGCGAGACGCAGTGCGGGCTCTACACCTGGGTCAACGTGCTGTCGGCGCGCGCGTTCGATTCGCTGCCGGAGCGCGAAGTCTTCAACCACCTCGAGGAATGGTGGGGGCCGCTCGCGGCCCAGTCGCCGGACGCAGTAGGAGGTGAGCTGCTCGATCCGGACGAGTGCACGTGGGTTCCGGTTGGAACTCCGTCGGAGTACCTGGCTGCGAACTTCGAGCTGCCGCCGCTGCGCTACTTCGACGCGGCCGAGAAGGCGCGCGCACTGGGAGCGCGGCTCGACGAGCGCGTGGTCGCCAGCCCGGGCGCGACGATCGAACCGGGTGCCGAGCTCGAGCGCGTCGTCGTTTGGCCCGGCGAGCGCGTGCCCGGGAACGCGCGCGCCTCTCAGGGAGTGTTCGCCGGCGGCCGATTCGTGTCGTGCGCCGCTGGCCAGGGGGAAGCGTGAGCGAGCTCGTGCTGATCGGCACAAGTGATCACTTCAGCTCCGGCGCGCGCCGACAGTCGGCCTACCTGTTGCGCGCGGCTTCCGGAACGGCGCTGATCGACTGCGGGCAGACCACGCTCCACGGCATGGCGGCGCTCGGCATCTCGCGCGACGAGGTGGACGCGATCGCGGTCTCGCACTTTCACGCCGACCATTTCGGCGGGGTTCCCTCGTTCTTGCTCGCGACGCTCTACGAAGACGCGCGCAGGAAGCCGTTGCTGATCGCGGGGCCTCCCGGTGTCGAGGAACGCATCCGCCGCGCCGCGCGCGCGGGCGGGCATCCACTCGAAGATCACCACTTCCGATACGCGCTGCGTTTCATCGAGCTGCGCGCAGGCACCCGCGCCACCGAGATCGGACCGGTGAAGATCCAGGCATTCGAGACGCGTCACTCTCCCGAATCGTGCCCGCATGGGATGCTGATCGACTGCGGTGCACGGCGGATCGCGTACTCGGGCGACACCGGCTGGTTCGACGCGCTGCCTGAGATCGTCGCCGGCTCCGAGGTGTTCCTGTGCGACTGCACGCAGGTGCGCCCCGACTACCCGTTGCACCTCAGCTTGCACGAGCTCTCCGAGCGCCGCTCGCGTTTCGACTGCGGTCAATTCGTGCTGACGCACCTCGGCCGCGAGATGCGCGAGCTCGGCGGCGCGGACGGTTTTGCGATCGCCGACGACGGGCTCGCGTTCAAGGTCTGACGCTCGGCGGCCGGCGGCCGGCTCCGAGCGCGATCTCGCCGAGCACGCGCGCTGCCGAAGCGCCAGTGCACTGGGGCAAGTGATTGGGGATGCCGAGCAGCGCATTGCGCGCGAGCAGAGAGAACGCCATCGCCTCGGCCGCCGCCGCCGGCACACCGGCTGCCTCGGTCGGCTCGACGCGCGCGCCAGGGAAGTGGCGCTCGAGCGCAGACATCACTGCGGGATTCTTCGCGCCGCCGCCGCCGACGAGCAGGCGCCGCGGCGATTCCGGCAGGAAGTCGCGCGCCGCACGCGCGACAGCGGCGGCCGTCCCCTCGACGAGCGTCGCGACCAGATCGTCGGGATTGCGCGCGAAGCGCTTCGCGAGCGCCTCCGCTTCGGCGATCCCGTAACGCTCGCGCCCGGTCGACTTCGGCGGCCTGCGCGCGAGGAACGGATCCGCGAGCAGCTCTTCGAGCAGCGCCGGAATCACGCGGCCTCGCCGCGCGCGGGCGCCGTCGCGATCGAAGCGCTCGGCGCCGGCCGTGAGCGTCGAGACCACGCCGTCCACGAGCGAATTCGCGGGGCCGACGTCGAACGCGATCGCGTCGTCGCCGCTGCCGCCGCGCGGGAGCCAGGTGACGTTCGCGATGCCGCCCAGGTTGAGCACGATGCGCGCCTCGCTCGGGTCGCCGAGCGCGGCCCAATGAAAGAACGGCGCGAGCGGCGCGCCCTCGCCTCCGGCGGCGACGTCACGCGGACGGAAGTCGGCGACGACGGTGCAGCCGGTGCGCTCTGCGATCAACGACGGATCGCCGATCTGGAGCGTCGCGCGCAGCTCGGGATGGTGCGCGACGGTCTGCCCGTGAGAACCGATCGCGTCGATCGCAGTGAGCGCGATCGCCGCCGCTTCGGCCGCCCGCATCGCCGCCGCCGCGAAGCGCTCGCCGAGCGCGACGTCGAGTGCGGCGAGCTCGCGGAGCGCATCGGCATCGGGCACGCGCCCCGCAGCCAGGCGATGAATGCGAGCTTGGAGCTCGGGCTCGTAGGGGCACTCGACGTGCGCGAGCAGCCGGAACGGCCGCGCAGCCTCGTTCGCGGGCCATTCGACGAGCGCCGCATCGATCCCGTCCGCCGAAGTCCCCGACATCAGGCCGATCACGAGCATCGCCGCAGCATGACGGCGCAAATCCGCCGAGGAAACGGGCTCGGCTCGATTTCCCGGGCGGCCTCGCGTTGACACCGATTAGTGACGCCTCGATACTGCGCGCCCTTTGGGCGCCGCCCCGTTCGCGAGCCGCGGCGCGGACTTCGCGCGCCGAGGAGAAGCGATGCAGGACTCCGGAAGAGCTCAGGGAGTGTTGATCTGCATGCTCGCTGCAGGCATCGGCGTGCTCTTCCTCGCGGGCCTCTTGTCCGGCGCTTATTGGGCGGTCGCGATTCCGGTCGCGCTGCTGCTCGCGGTCGTGCTCGGTCTGACGTTCTGGGTCGGCTACACGATCGCGACGATCCGTGTCGAGCCCGAAGCGCCGCCGGAGCCGCCGATCGAGAGCGCGCAGAAGCGTTAGGGCGGCGCGAGCGCGAAGACAGAACCGCCGAGCGAGTGAAGCCAGCCACCAGGGACGTTCCAGCAAGCGACCAGCACCGCGAAGCGATGCAGGCCGCGCGCGGCGAGCCGCACGCGAGCGGAGATCGCAAAGGACCGGCGCAGCGAGCCGCAGGCGAGCGGAGTTCGGAAGAGAAATGCGGATCGCACTGCTCAGCTACCGCGGCAACATGTATTGCGGCGGCCAAGGCATCTACGCCTCCTACCTCGCGCGCGAATGGCAGAGCGCCGGCCACGAAGTGCACGTGTTCGCGGGCCCGCCCTTCCCTTCGCTGGCGCCGGGCATCGCGCTCCACAAGCTCGAGAACGAGAACGTCTTCGGGCTCGCGCTCGCGGAGTGGGCGCGCGCGAAGGACGCACGCCGGCTGCTCACGCCGCTGAACCTCTGGGAGCTCGGCGCCTCGCGGCTCGGCGTGTTCCCCGAGATGCAGACGTTCGGTTTCCGCTTGTTACGGCGCTGGCGCGCGCTCCACGAGCGCCACCGCTTCGACGTCGTGTTCGACAACCAGTCCCTCGCCTGGGGGCTGCTCGGCATCCGCAAGCTCGGCGTGCCGGTCGTCTCGGTGATCCACCACCCGCTGCACCTCGACCGTGAGGCCGACTTCGCGGTCGATCCGCGGCTCGTCAAGAAGATCAGGCGCACGCTCTATTTCCCGCTGTTCATGCAGCAGCAGGTGGCGCCGCGACTCGACAAGATCGTGACCGTCAGCGAGGCGTCGCGCGCGGAGATCGAGAAGCACTTCGGCATCCCCGAAAAAAAAATTGCGGTCGTCTACAACGGCACCGACGCCGAGCTGTTCCGTCCGCAGCCCGAGGTGGCGAAGGACGCGGAGCTGATCTTCATCGGGCGCACCGAGGATCGGAAGAAGGGGATCGGCACGCTGCTCGAGGCGCTCGCGCTGCTGCCGGCGCAGGTACGGCTCAAGATCGTCGACGGCCGCATCCCGCCGAATGGCCTCGTGCCGCGGCTGATCCGCAAGCTCGGGCTCGAGGCTCGCGTCGTCTTCCAGCCGAAGTTCCTCGAGCTGCCCGAGCTCGTGCGCGAGTACTCGACCGGTCGCGTCGCGGTGGTGCCGTCGTTCTTCGAGGGCTTCGGCTTCCCGGCCAGCGAGGCGATGGCGTGCGGCCTGCCGGTGGTGGCGAACGCCGCCGGTGCGCTGCCCGAGGTGATCGGAACCGACGGCAGCGCTGGACTGCTCGTCCCGCCGCGCAACCCGCCCGCGCTCGCCGCTGCGCTGGCGCGAGTGCTCGCCGAGCCGGCGCGCGCCGAGCGCATGGGCCGCGCCGCGCGCGAACGCGTGTTGCGCCTGTTCCGCTGGGACGAGGCCGCGGCGCAGCTGGTGGGCGTGTTCGAAGAGGTGCGGCGTGTTGCTCACCGTCGATCTCGCGCGGCTTGAGGTCGCCGCGGGCGACTTGTTACTGGACGCCGGCTGTGGCGAGGGCCGGCACTGCTTCGGCGCGCTCGAGCGCGGCGCGCGCGTGGTCGGCCTCGACCTCGACCTCGCCTCGCTGAAGAAAGCCGCAGGCCCACTGCGTTACCGCGCCGGCCAGAAGAGATCCTTCGGCGCGATGCTGCAGGGCGACGCGTTCCGGCTGCCGTTCCGCGACGCCACCTTCGACAAGGTGATCTGCGCGGAGGTGATGGAGCACGTCCACGACTACCCCGCCGCGGCGCGCGAGCTCGCGCGCGTCACCAAGCCGGGGGGGCGCGTCGCGGTGACGATCCCGACCGCCAGCAGCGAATGGCTCTACCTGCGGCTCGGGGACGACTACTTCGAGAGCCCGGGCGGTCACATCCGCATCTTCACGCCGCGCCAGCTGGCCGAGGCATTAGGGGCGGCAGGCCTGCGCACCGAGGGCTGCAGCTTCGCGCACGGCCTGCACACGCCTTACTGGGCATTGCGTTCGATCGCCGGCCTGCCGCGCGCCGACGAGAGCCGCTTGGTGCGCGCGTATCGGCTGGGGCTGATCCGCGCGACCGCCTCGCACTTCGCGGCGCGCCTCGAGAAGCACGTGCTCAACTACGTCTGCCCGAAGAGCGTGATCCTGTACGCCGCGAAGCCACGCGAGCGAGCTGTGGAGCGGAGTGCGGAGTCGAGCGACCCCGCGCCGCACGCGCACACGCGATGACTCGCCCGCTGCGTATCTGCTTCACCTGCTACCGCGGCAACATGCAGTCGGGCGGCCAGGGGATCTACCTCTGGTTCCTGGCGCGCGAGCTGGCTCGTCTCGGTCACCAGGTCGACGTGCTCGTCGGACCCCCTTACCCCGACGCAATGCCCTTCGCGCGCGACGTCGCGCACCTCCCGAACGAGCGCTTCTGGGGCAAGTGGTTCTTCCGCGATTGGCCGAACCTGCTGCCGAAGCCGAACCCGCTGCGCGTCTTCGAGCCGCTCAACTTCTGGGAGTTCGGCGCGTCGGCGTTCGGCTTCCTGCCGGAGCCGTTCGCGTTCAGCGTGCGGGCTTTCGGCGAGCTCGCGGCGCGCCTGCGCAGCGGTCGCCGCTACGACCTCGTGCACGACGTCCAGTGTCTCGGCTACGGGCTCTTGGGAGTGCGCGCGCTCGGCGTACCGGTCGTCACGACCGTCCACCACCCGCTCAGCATCGACCGCCGCATGTCGTTCAAGCGCGATCGCAGCCTGCGCGAGCGCCTCGGGACCTGGGAGTTCTATCCGGTCGAGATGCAGGCGTTCGTCGCGCGCCGGCTCGATCGCGTCTTCACCAGCAGTCGCGCCAGCGCGGAGCAGATCGCGGCCGATTTCGGCGTGCGCAGCGAGCGGCTGGCAATGGTCGCCAACGGCATCGATACCGAGCTGTTCTCGCCGGACGCGAGCGCGCCGCGGGACGAGCGTGAGATCCTCTGCGTCGCGCGCGCCTCGGACCCCAACAAGGGCGTGCGCGTCGCGCTGGAGGCGCTGGCGCTGCTGCCCGCGGAGGTGCGCCTGACGCTCGTCGATGACGCGAAATCCGAAGCGCTCGCGTGGGCGCGCCAGCTCGGCCTCTCGCATCGTTTCTCCGTAACAGGTCGCCTGGAGACTCCCGAGCTGGTGCAGCGCTATCGGCGCGCGGCCGTCGTGGTGGTGCCGTCGCACTACGAGGGCTTCGGGCTGCCCGCGGCAGAAGCGATGGCATGCGGAACGCCGGTCGTCGCGACGCGCGCCGGTGCACTGCCCGAGGTGATCGAGGCCGGGGCCGGCGGAGTACTCAGCGCCGTGGACGATGCGCCCGACCTCGCGCGCGCGATCGGCGCGCTGCTCTCCGACCCGCGCCAGCGCGAGGAGCTCGGCGCCAAGGGCCGCGCAGGTGTTACGGCGGCGTACGGCTGGCCGAGCATCGCGAGGCGCACGGCGGAGGAATACCTGCGAGTCATCGGGGAATCGCGCAGGCGTTGACGGCCTACTCAGTCTCCAAGCTCGGATGCGCCGCTGCGTTCCGCGATGGACGGCAACTGCCTCTCGATCTCGAGCGCGTCCGCATCGCGGCCCAACGCGCGCAGGGCTCGCACGTAGCTCCGGTGTGCGTCGAGCGTCACGACCTGGCTGAAGAAGTCGCTGCGCGAGAACGCGATCACGGGCTCCAGGATTTCCAGCGCATGGGCAGGGTCGCCGGCGAGCAACGCGACGTGCCCTGCCACCTCGCGCGCCCAAATCGTGTCGGGGTCCGGCAGGGGCTTTGCGAAAACTGCACTTGCCTCGTCGGCCAGGACGCCCGCTTCGGCGAGAGCTTTCGCGTCGCGCCGCTCGGCATGCGTGAGCAGCGCCGCGAGCCTCAGCTTCGAGCCCGCGGTCTCGTCATGTGCCTCCCCCAACACCTGCGATCGCACTGCCAGCGAGCGCCGGAACAAGGACTCGGCCTCCACCGAGAAGGCATCGCCCGCCAGCTCATCTTCGACTACCCCGAGGTCGGCCAGCGCGAAAGCCGTCTCGCGATGAAGCTCGCCGAGCAAGCGCTCGCACAGCTCGAGGCGTTTGACGAGGAAGGGCTTCGCCTCCGCGAAGCTGCCGGGCTCCGCGAGCGCGATACCGGCATGAAGCACGGCCTCTGCGCGGGCGAGCGACAGCGAGCCGCGCTCGCGCGCGATCGCATCGACCTCGGCGCGCAACCGAGCGGCGAACTCCTCCGCCGGCACGCCAAGCCCACGATTCACGACGCGCTCGATGCGCTTCTCGATTCCCGGCACGGGCGACGCCAGCTCGGCCGGCGCCGGGAGCGCCTCCGGCGCTGGCCAGAGTCGCGAGAGCTCGACACAGCCGCATGCGATGAGAGCCAAGCATGCGAGCGACAGCCGGACCGGACTAGTCCTCACGAACACCGTGCTTCCGCTGCCACTCGGCCGCGAAGCGCTCGGCCCTTTCGCGCGTGCGCTCGCTCGCCTCGGGCAGCGGCTCCGCCGAGGCGCCGGCGCGCACGCCCGCTTGCTCGGCGAGCAAGAGGTAGGCGTGGCCGCGCACTTCGTCGCGCGCACCGCCCTCGCCGCGCAGCAGCATCTCGCCGAGGCCACGCAGCGCGTGAGCGTTGCCCTGCTCTGCTGCCCGCGCGTAGAGCCGGCGCGCCTCGCGGTCGTCCTCGACGGTTCCTCGCCCGTGCGAGAGCAGATACGCAGCGCTCGCGTCGCCGCGCGGGTCGCCGCCCTCGCCGGCACGCACGAACCAGTCGTACGCGAGCACGTCACTCTCGGGCACGCCAGCGCCGCGCAGATGCGCCATCCCGATCTGCCACGCCGACTCCGCATGCCCCATGTCCGCGGCGCGCTGGAAATAGCCGAGCGCGCGCTGCGGCTCGGGCTGGCGCACGTCCCAGCCGCGCTGGTAGGCGCGCCCTAACAGGAAGAGTGTGCGCTCGTCGGCGTCGCCCTGCGCGTCGGCCTCTTCGAGGTACTCGACGCCGCGCAGCACGTCCTGCGCGGCTCCGCGCCCGAGCAGGAATGCGACGCCGAGGCCTGCGGCCGCGATCGCGCGCGTCTTCTCGCTGACGGCGGGATCGGGCGGATCGTTGTGGACGTCTATCAGCAGCTCGACCGCGCGCCGCTGGTCGGCTTCGAGCTCCGAGTTCGTCAGCCGCAGCCCGAGATTCAGCTTGGCAGCGACCGACCCGCGCTCCGCAGCCTGCTCGATCAGCTGCAGCGCCAGCGCCGAGTCGGGCGCCGCGCCGACGCCCATCTCGGCGAACGTCGCGAGGTTGTTCAGCGCCTCGGGATCGCCCGTCGCCGCGGCCTGCTCCATCAGCGTGCGGGCGAGCTCCGGCTTGCGTGCCGACAGCGCGGCGTGCGCTTGCTGCGTCAGCGCATCCGCTTCGCTCGCGGACGCCCCGGCGGCCGGCGCGCGCAGCACGCCGAGGCAGAGGATGCACAGCGCGATCGATCGCGACCTCGACATGCGGGCTCCCAGTTTCGCCGGCCGGGGGAGCGGCTCTCGCGTCTGCTGTACCGCTCGATCGACGAAGCCGCGAGATGCGCGCGAAAAAAATCCGCTCCGACGCCGCGCGCGGTCACGCGTTGCGAATCGTCAGCCCGCCGTCGACCGGAAGCACCGCGCCGGTGATGTAGCGCGCCGCGGGCAAGCAGAAGCTCAGCGTCCCGTGCGCCACTTCCTCGGGATCCCCGTAGCGCAGCAGCGCGGTGCGGCGTTTCGCGAAGAGCGCCTTGTGCTCGTCCTTGATCGCCTGTGTCATGCCGGTGTGGATCGGTCCCGGACAGATGCAGTTCACCGTAATGCCTTCCGGTCCGAGCTCGACGGCGAGCGAACGCGTGAGGCCGACGACCCCGGTCTTCGCAGCGGTGTAGGGCGAGCCGTACTTCGTCGCGCCGAGCGCCTCGGTCGACGCGATGTTCACGATGCGGCCCGCGTCGCTCTTGCGCAGATACGCCAGCGCCGCCCGGATCACGCGGATGTGCGCGGTGAGCAGCACGCTCAGCGAGTCGTTCCAATTCTTCACGAAATCCGCGTGATCGATCGGCGCGAAGCGGCTGATGCCCGCGTTGTTGACGACGATGTCGAGCCGGCCGAACGCCGCAGCGATCTCGGGCACGACGCGCGCGACCTCGGCGTCGTCGCCGACGTTCATCACCCAGCCGCGCGCGCTGCCGCCTGCGGCGCGGATCTCGTCGACGACGCGCTGGACGCCCTCGGCGCCGACGTCGGTCACCGCCACCTGCGCACCCTCGTCCGCGAACAAATGCGCGGTCGCGCGCCCCATGCCGCTCGCGGCGCCCGTAACAAGCGCGCCGCGACCGGCGATCGAGCGCGAGAGCTGGCTGAGACGGGGCAAGCGAGGCTCCTTCGTGCGCGAAGGGGCGATCCTACCGCGCTGCGCCGCTGCGATCGCTGACCCTCCAACCGTGCGCCGTGCGTTCGAGCAGAAGTGCGGAGATCCCGTAGCCGGACTCCTCTGCGTACTTCTTCGCGAGCAAGGCGAGTTGGTCGATTGCCTCCGGATCATCGCTGCGCGCATAGAGCAGGAGATCGCGCGCGGGAATCGCCGCCGTAATCGGTCCACCCGCATCGCTCTCTGCATCGGTCCAGAAGCGCTCGTCGAGCAGCAGGCTGCTCTCGAACGTGCCTCCCGCACCCACCATCGTGACGCGCCCGACTGCGTGCCGGGTCGGCGGCTCCAGCGCGGCGACCAGCGTTTCGGTCGCGACGCGGCGAAGGTCCGCCTCGGGAATGCCGAGCGTCGCGACCTCCTCGCGCGAGAGAAAATGCAAACCCCTGCCCCGGTCGGCGACGAAGAGCAGCTCGATGTCTCCGGCGAACGACTGCCGGAGCAGCGACTGCTTGGAACCCCATCGCGTCGCGATGAAGTCGCAGAACTGGCGACTGCGCAGCACGGGGCGAAGCTGCGATCTCTCGAGCGCCGACTCGGATTGTGCGGTCAGTGCGGCGCGGAGGAATCGCTCGACCTCGTCGGCGCGCGCGTCCCACTCATCAGGCAGCGAGCGGTAGAGATTGCCGAGGTAGATCTCATACGTTCGGCCCTCCTCCTCCCGGACCTCGAGCCCGAGAGGTTCGGAGATCACCACTTCTGCCCCGCCCGCGACTTCGCGTGCGGCCTCGGCGGCAGCTCGCGTGAAGTCTTCTGTCGAGATCTCTGCCCTTGCGAGCGCCGATCGCCACGACTGCTCCGCTCGGACTCCGGGCGCCGTAGCGACCATCGCCGCGAACACAACGGCCGCCGCGAACCTCATCGCCGCGGCCTGCCCACCAGCACGACCACGTCAGAGAGACGCGGCGCGAGCCGCGCGAACGCATCGGCGGTGCGCAGTGCGCCGCTCGCGAGCAGCGCGGGCACGCGCTCGACGAAGCGCGTCCAGCTCGGCAGACCCCACGCCAGCGAGAGGCCAGTGATCGTCTCGAGCGCGAGCGAGCGCTCGGCGTGCTCGCGCAGCAACGCGAGCTCGAAGCGCGTGAAGTGGTCTGCGGGCACGTCGTAATGCCTGCGCCCCCGGCGCGGCTCGCGGCCGAGCACGCCCTCCCGGAAGCGATCCTGCGCGCGCGCGGCGCGGCACGCGAGCGAGTCGAAGTTCGCGACCGCGAGCACGACGCGGCCCTCTGGCTTCGTCACACGCGCCATCTCGGCGATCGCGCGCTCGGGGCGATCGAAGTGATCGAGCGCGCCCTTGCAGAACGCGGCGTCGAAACTCGCGTCGGCGAACGGCAGCGCGTCGGACCAGCCGCGCACCCAGTGCGGCACGGCGCCCGTCGCCTTCTCCGACGTGAGGCGCGCCCACGCGCTCATGCGCGCAGAGGGCTCGGCGCCGATCACCCGCGCGCCGCGCGCGCTGAGCTCGAGCGCGTCCTGCCCGAATCCGCTCGCGACGTCGAGGATGCGCTGCGCGGGCCCTGCGCGCGTGGCGGCGAGCGTCTCGCGCGTCATCCGCTCGAACAGGAACTGGCTGTCGCGCGTCGTGCCGGTGGGAATCACGTCCGACATGTCGCGATCCAGATCTGTTACGCGCATCGCGGCGCACGGTAGCGGCGACTCGCGGCGCGCTCGCGTCGCCCTCTCGGCGGCTCGGGCACCGCCGACACCGAGCGGTGTCTCAGAGGGGCTGGCCCGCTTTGCTAAAGGAGCCTCCGCGGATGGGAGAGGTGGTGGCGAGCGATCCGACAGGGCTGGAGCGGCCGCCTCTGCAGTCGGAAGCGGAGCGGCCGACATCGGCGCTCGAGCGCCTCGCGAGCTTCCGCTTCGCGTATCTCGCAATCTTCGCGTTCCTGGTGGCGTACGTGTTCACGCTGCGCGGCCTCGAGCGCGCGCTGACGGCGCATTACGGCGGCGCGGTCACGGCGGCGGCGAGAGTCGACCCGAAAGCGGGCCCGGTCGCGACTCAGATCGATGCGAAGCTGCGCGCGCTGCTCCGCGAGTCGGCGTGGGTACGCATCGGGCAGGTGCGCGTTCGCCCCGTCGTGATCGCTGCGGACGGGCGCACGCTGCTGTTCGTGGGCGACGGCGGCCTGCCTGCGCTTCCGCCGGTCGCCGACGCCGGCAGAGACCTGCTTCCCGCGAGCGCGGACGTGCAGGTTTCGATCCCGTACAACTCGCTGCTCGCGAACGGCGTGCTGATCGTCTACGCGAGCCTGTTGATTGCGACGTTGGCTTTGCACACGCGCCGGCTCGCGCAAAAGGAGCTGGCGGAGCTCGCGGCGCTCACGCACGCGCGCGATGCGATCGCGCTGCGCGCGCAGGGCATCGAGCGCGAGCTCGAAGACGTGCGCACGCGGCTCGCGAGCGCCCCGCCCGAGAACGACATGCAAGCGCGCGAAATCGCCGCGCTCGGCGAGGAGCGCACGGCGCTCTACGAGCGCTTAGGGGAGCTCGAGGCGCGCGAGGGGGAGCTGCGGCGCACGTCGGCGCGCGCGGGCGAGCTCGAAGAGGAGCGGCGCGCGCTCGAGCAGCTGCTCGACGAGGCTTCGCGCGAGCTCGAGACGAAGGACGGGGAGCTGACGGAGCTGCGCGCCCAGGTGAAGCAAGCGGGCAAGCTCGCCGCTCGCTCGGCGAAGGACTCCGAGCTGCTCGGCCGGCGCTTCGCGGCGCTTTACAAGCAGCTCGAGGTCGACGCGCGCGCGCTCGATGACATCGTCGCGCTCGGAGACGAGAGCCTGCGCCTGCGCGCAGAAGAGGCGCTGAAGCGGCTCAGCGACGACCCTGAGAGCACGCTCGTGCGCCGCAAGGTCGGCGGCCTGCCGCCGCATCTCTCGATCTTCGAGCTCGGCTTCGCAGGCAAAGGCCGCATCTACTACACGCAAGGCGCCACGCGCCGCTTCCGCGTGCTGGCCGTTGGCGCGAAGAACTCGCAGAACGCGGATCTCGAATTTCTGAGTCGGCTGCCGAAGGGGACCTGACAAGCCTCGCCCGGCCGCTCAGCCCGCCACGCACCTCGCGAGCGTCGCCTTCAGCTGCGCCTCGTCCCACGGCTTCGGAATGATCGCGTCGAGCTTCGCGGCGTCGCGCTCGCGCTGCGCGATCTCTTCGGGCCAGCCGGTCAGCAGCACGCGCTTCGTCGCCGGGTAGCGCGCGGCGACCTCGCGCAGCAGATCGATGCCGCTCGCTCCGGGCATCTTCTGGTCGGAGACGACGACTCGGATCGGGCGCGCCGCTAGCCGCGCCAGCGCATCGGCCGGATTCGAGGCGGTGACGAGCTCGTACGGCTCGCGCCGTAACACCCGCTGGAGCGCCGAGAGGATGTGGTCCTCGTCGTCCACGAGCAGCACGACGGGGCGCTCGGGCGGCACGTCACGCTCCGCTCTCGTCGTCGAGCGGAAGCCACAGCGAGAAGGTCGTGCCGACGCCGCGCTGGCTCTCGAAGCTGAGCTTGCCGCCGTGGCGCCGCGCGATCTGGTAGCTCGTCGAGAGCCCGAGCCCAGTGCCGATTCCGACCTCCTTGGTCGTGAAGAACGGGTCGAACACACGGCGCTGCACGTCCGGCGCCATGCCGATGCCGTTGTCGGTGACCGCGATCCGCACGCCGCCGTTCGCGAGCTCGGTGCGCAGCCGAATCTCGCCGGGCGCGCCGTCCTGCGCGCGGCGCTCCTCGATCGCCTGATAAGCGTTCATCAAGAGGTTCATGAACACCTGCTGCAGCTGCATCGGGAAGCACAGGATCGGCGGCAGCTCCGCGTAGCTCTTCGAGAGCCCGACCGAGTGCTTCATCATGGTCCAGACGATGTTCGCGGTGGAGTCGAGCGCCTTGTTCACGTCGGCGTGAACGCGCTCGCCGGTGTCGCGATGCGAGAAGGAGCGCAGGTCCTGGACGATCGCGCGGATGCGCTGCGCGCCCTCCAGCGACTCGGCGACCGCGGTGCCGAAGTCTCGTAACAAGAACTCGGCGTCGACCTCGGCGATCAGCGCCTCGGCGGATTCGGCAGCCTCGCGCACCTCGCCGCTCGCGCCGAGTGCCGCCTTGCGCAGCGCGGCGACGCGCTCCCAGACGCGCGCGAAATCCTCGAGGTACTCGCGCAGCTGCGAGAGGTTCGCGTGGATGAAGCCCATCGGGTTGTTGATCTCGTGCGCGACGCCGGCCGCGAGCTGGCCGATCGACGCCATCTTCTCGCGCTGCAGCAGCTGGCTCTCGAGCTGCTTC
>Ga0187894_10002079_pt1 | contig 24428 bp, 23 predicted proteins | sample GBC1701081metaG_FD_136650 | JGI IMG/M metagenome (GOLD analysis project Ga0187894, IMG submission 136650) | White microbial mat communities from a lava cave in the Kipuka Kanohina Cave System on the Island of Hawaii, USA - GBC170108-1 metaG ... | reverse complement strand
TCCAGGCGCGCTCGCTCGGCTTCTTCCATTTCCTCCAACTCTTCTGGCTCAAGTAAATCCGGGGGAGCTTGTCGGGCTAATTCTTGGGCGCGCTTCAGCCCTTCTTCCAGCCGTTTCGCTCGATTCTGTAAAGAGCGGCGGAGCGCGTACGTGCTTGAAGCTAACCGCCGTTGATATAAGGCCATCAGGAAACCGATCGCCCGCGCCCGCGGATCGTCACCCACTGCAGCAGCCCGATGCGATTGGGATTTCACGAAAGCGGTGACATCACGGTAGAGTTGATCTTCGTCTCCATCGATCTGAAAGTCGACGGAGTGAGGAATGCGCTTCGTAAAAATCTTCCGGGCAATCCACGACCCATCTGATTGCCGCTCGGGGAAGTACACCATCGCCTCTTTCGTGCGACGTAAGTAGAACGGTGCGCGACGACGGTTCATTGCTTCCCTGATGGACCTCACGTCTCCATAAGCGTCTTGGTCAAGCAATTGGAGGAAGAGACTGAAATTAACAGGGTCCCCTTTATGTGGCGTTGCCGTCAACAGAAGTAGGTGGTCTGACGAATCGCGGAGCAGCTCTCCCAAGGCATAGCGTGCCGTTTTGCGTGCAGGAGGAGACCAAGACATACGATGGGCTTCATCGACAATAATCAAATCCCAATGCACTTGGCGCAGTCCAGGAAGAATGGGCGTCCGTTTGGCGAGATCGAGTGAGGTGATAACTTGACGATGCTCCAGCCATTGATTGATACCGAACTGGTCTCGGATGTCATCACCTTTGAGCACGAGGAACTTTTCATCGAATTTGTCTTTCAGCTCGCGTTGCCACTGAAACGCCAGATTTGCTGGACACACGATCAAAATACGTTCGGCCAGGCCACGGAGCTTGAGTTCCCGGATGAGGAGGCCAGCCATAATCGTTTTGCCGGCTCCAGCATCATCTGCCAAAAGAAATCGAACCCGAGCTAGTCTAAGCAGATGGTCGTAGACCGCTTCGAGCTGGTGGGGCAGCGGGTCAACACGCGAGATGGAAAGACCAAAGTAGGGATCATATTCGTAGGCGATTCCCAGCGCGTGGGCTTGTACCCCCAGACGTAGGAGTTGGCCGTCTCCAGCGTAGGAGAAGCTCGGTTCATGAACTCTCAAACTCTGGATGTCTTGAAGCGTCAGAGTGACGCTGCGGAAACGGTCAGTATGGGAGCCAACCAACCCAGCAACCCATACGCCTTGGCCACCGGAACGCACGGTCTCTACGCGCATCGGTTCGCTGAACAGCGGACCTTCAACGATTTGACCCTCTCGAATAGGACTCGTGTCTGACATCTTTCTCACCAAACTAACGATCGATAAGCGATTGCGAAGCCGACTTCGCCCGGTCGAATAGCCTACGCCCAAGTCAACCTCCAGTTCCGGTCTTGGTATTGCCTCCGGCGATCACAGTAATTCTGGTGCACTGGAGCGTAAGAATCTAAATGAGCGCCTGACCGCCAGCTCAAAAAGTGACAGATTCACCCTTAGCCCAATGCCCTTGCTAATATCCCAAATGCTTATCGCATCGATCTAAGGTCGACTACGGCCAGGGACAGGTGTTCATAGTATCCTTTGAAACGCATTGGTAGCGTCTCCAATCAGCCTATAATCATGAATTTGACATCCCTTTCTATTCATCGATTGTGAAGTATGTATTTTTCTTGCGTGGTATTTGCGATGGAGATGGCTGTTATGTCGTGTTCCCCCTCCCCCTCTTTGCGCTTCGTTTAAGCCTAGATCTCCTGCGGATACTGAATTGAGCTTTCCCCCTCGCATCCCGGCCAGTGCAATTGCTGGAAATGGCATTGCACTGGCACTATGCCTCTCTTGCTTCAAGAAAACGATTTCTCCATCTTGTGTCGCTCTGCCTTCCTTTCTGCTAGCAGTTAACTATCAGTATGATGTAGGGATAACAGTATAATCATATATACTATTTATACCGATTTATCTTTGGGTGGCCTAGCTTTTAGCAACACCAGAACAAGAAATCCAACGCTCTTTGATTTCCCTGCGCTTCTGAATACATGAATAACGAAAGTGCGGCCTGGAGGAAGGGCGATATCTTTGCACGTGCGGGTCTACCGGCAGTGATCCGCAACTCTGATCTCTGCTCGGATTCTTCATAGATCTGAAATTACGCAGCCTGGCTAAAGTCTCCCAGGAGCGAGAGATTTTCGGGGATGCGTTGCAAAAATAACGACTGGCGAAAGGCGTAAATCGTTTGACGGTGAGCAAAGGCCGCTTGCTGCGACAGACAGAGCGCAGACAATCCCAGATGTAAATGGGCCCATTGCGCCTGTTGTTTTTGACACGAACAACTCCCCCAGCCGAACTCTTGTGTCAGCAGGCGGAAGGTTTCTTCGATTTGTTGGCGATGGGCGTAGTGGGCTTTGAGGGCTCGCGGGGAGAGCGTGACGGCATTCGTACCCCAGTACCGGCGGCCGTCTTTGACCACCAGGACCGAGTGATGGACCTGCCGTAACCGGCCCTGCGCATGACCATAACGCTGGGGCCAGGTTTTCCGGAGCGGTTGTCTATCTAACAGACGGTTACTCTTGAGGCGGGTCACGTATTTCCACCCCCACCCCTCCAGCAAATTCAGCATCCGTGCCGCCCCATACCAACTCTCAAAGAGCACGTACTGGGCCGTGAGCCCAGAGCGCTGGGCCTGACTCAGTAAGCCGACCGCAAGTTCCACTTTCGAGCGCTCTCCCGCGCGCCAGAGTCCAATCCCCACCCGCACCTTCCGCTGCCCGTCCGTCCACAACAACACTACCACCTGCATGCCCCACACGGGTTTCCCCGCTGTCGAACTCCACACCCAACTCACTGCCTGGGCGATCCGCGTGAACCGTTGCCAACTCGTATCGTCCAACACCACATAGCCACCCGTTACCACGAGCTTTCCAGCCAAGCATTCCCACAGCCGTCGCGACCAGGGACTTCCACTAGAGACGACCCTCCCAAGCGTATCGTGCGCTCGCTGGGCACCCAGTTTCGCTAAGCTCACGCAACTCGTGCGTGTATTGCGGTAGAGCAAGCCGATGAGGTAGGTTTCTATGGCAGGAGTTATTACAGAGTAAATGTTGTTCATAACACCAACATTTTATTGCTCTTTTTGACTCCTGCGTAATCCCAGATAGATGTTTCCATTCCACCTCAAGGAGTAGCCGAAGTTTGAAAAACTCCTCCCTCGGTGAATGAGTATTACTGCCTAATTTCAGTTCTGCGGTGTGCTCGGCTGCTTGAAGGCCACTAATCGGAGCTAAACAAAAAGCTGAAATAAATAGACAAAATCATATAAATCGTATATATGGTATATACTTGAGTACGCTGCGAAGGTGGAGGAGCTTGCATATGGCTGCGAAGATCATTGCCGCTGTGAATCAAAAGGGGGGCTCAGGAAAAACGACGCTTTCCATGCAACTTGCTGGCGCGCTGGCTCGTCGCGGCCATGACGTCCTCATTGTCGATGCCGATCCTCAGGGCACCGCAACCCGTTGGGCAGCGTCTGCCGAGGACGACAAACCCTTTCCCGCGCCAGTCGCTGGGCTGGCCGCGGCTGGCGGAAAAGTCCACCGTGAAGTCCAGAAGTACGTTGACCGCTACGATTACATCATCATCGATTGTCCTCCGGCAGTGGATTCCTTGGCCCCACAAAGTGCACTTCTTGTTGCAGACCTTGCAGTGGTCCCAGTAATTCCTTCGCCTCCGGATCTCTGGGCTTCAGTAGGGATCACCAAACTGATTGAGAATGCCCGAACGGTCAACGAAAATCTAAAAGCAGTGATCATTCTGAACCAGTGCCAGCCACAGCAGGTCTTGACCAAAGACGCAATGGAGATCTTGAAAGATTTTCAGGTACCACTTGCCGTTAGTTATCTAGGAGACCGGGCAGTGTACCGACAATCCTCTCTCTATGGAACAAGTGTGCACGAAATGGGAACAAAAGCTGAGGCGGCGATTCGTGAAATATCTCAGCTCACGGAAGAAATATTGGCGCTGCTAGCCAATGGACACGAGGTAGCAAAGGAGTCGTAAGATATGGCGAGAGACCGGAAATCCGCCCTGGCTGCTTCTATTCATGCTGAGCGCACGGCCGTACAAGCTCGCGTACCCACGTTCGACAAGTTCGAACGGGCGGAAGCAGCGCTTAGCGGCACGGCGATGTCGCCCACGGCTGCAGCCCCTCGGACGGCGACGAAAAGCCGTGCCATGACTGATCATCGTCGCCTGGTAGAAAAAGTGATCCGCGATAGTTTCACCATGCCGGTCCACGACTATGAGAAGATCTCACAGCTCCAAGCTAAGTGTCTCAAACTGGGAATCAGCGTGACTAAAAGCGAGATCTTGCGCGCAGGCCTGCATGCTTTAGAGCGTCTATCCTCCGACGAAATACGCGTTGAAATGCGAACGGTCGAAAAGATAAAACCTGGGCGACCCGGGCGTGGATAGTATACAGTATATACCGTTTATACTGTTTGAATGGTATGGATTTTTTAAGAAAATCGGGGGCCTACGCTGTAGCGGGGTTGACGACCATCAATTCCGCTAGATTATTCCAGAGGGAGAGAATGCTCTCACCCAAACTATTAAAGAAGTGGAGTGGCCAAGAGTTCTAACGTGTTTTAAACTAACATTTATCGCTATGGGCAGAATAATGAAAGTTGTAGGTTTCTCAGTGCCGTCCACGCTGGCACGTGAAGTCGAGCAGGTCGCGAAAGAAGAACAGCGTACGAAAAGCGAACTCTTTCGCGAAATGTTTCGCGTCTACCAACGCTATCGTCGCCAGAAAGACCGAGACGAGGACCGGTGGGTCATGAATCTTATAGCGAAGGCAAAGGAAGAACAAAAAAAGGCCCCATTGCATCCCCATGAGGTAGTACGAGAGCTCAAGGACCTAGGGCGCGAGGTCGCTGCTGAAGCGAAGAAGCGGGGCATTGCCCAGAAAGATGTCAATCGAATCATCTATGAATCCCGCAAGCGGTGGGCGTCGTCTTAGAGCGGTGGTAGATACCAACGTTTATATTTCCGCGTTCTTACATCCAGATCGTCCTATTTTTCAGATCGTACAACTGGCGGCCGAAGGTCGGTATCGCCTTTTGACATCTCCCGCCATTATCAGAGAAGTAGGGAATGTATTGAAGGAAACCTTCGGGATAGAAGAGCCGGTCAGGATCAGGCGCCTGAAGGCGCTGGCCAAAATTGCCGAGATTATTACACCTACGATCTCCGTCGCCGTCATAAAACATGATCCACCGGATAATCGCGTCCTGGAATGTGCAATCGAGGGCAGGGCAGACCTCATTGTTTCAGGAGATCCTGATTTGCGACGACTCAGAGTCTTTCAAAGTATTCCTATTGTGAGGCCCGTCGATTTTCTCCGTACCCTCGGCGTCTTAAGGAAAGAATGAGGTAGAGATATATAGTTAATACTATTTATTTTATATGAATTGTATATACGAAAGGGAAAAATTCCTTAATTTACGCAGAGATGGGCAAAGTGCTGTTTGTACTGCTCCTGCCGCTCGAGCCCGAAAACTTCACAGAGTATAAGTTCATCCACTTTATCTCCTAATAATTCATCGGCAAACGCCTCCGGATCTCCCCCGGCGCGCTCGGTCAGCCACTCCACTGCCTGCTCGGTCAGTTCGTGCAGCCGCCCCGGACTCAGATGCTGCTTACAGGTGACAAACAGCGCTCGATCCTCCGGTGCAAAGGCATCGTAGATTGGCGGCCGTACCGCCCGCAGGGCAGGGGAATTCTCCCTGCTCCGCGCCAACCACCCCGGCCGGCGTGCCCACGTCGATACCAGTTCCACCACGAACGTCGTCCCGCTTTTACTCTCCCACATCGTCTTAATCAGCTGCTTGGCCCGCAGCCCCTTCACCGCGCGTCTGACCGTACTCACCGACAGCCCACACTGTCGTGCCAGCTCCTCATAGCGACACTGCGTAAACGCTTGCTGAGTCACATGCGAGAGGCGAAACAGCCGGTGATAGAGACTCTGCTCCGCGGGCGACAGATGCGGGATCACCTCATCCATGAGCTCACAGTACGCCCGCACCACCGCCGCCCACTGACCGCTTAACTGCCCACCCCCGTGCCCCTTTTCCGCCATCTGCCTCCCTCCGATTCTCCCCTCTCAAATTGAGCGGCCATTGTGACGCAGATGTGTGCGAAAAGCAAACACCATTCCACACCGGCAGTGACCCTTCATAAACCCCCTTATCTCTGGTATAAGAGGGGGCGGGAAAGGAGGACTGGAAATGCAGGGCGAGGAGGACGAAATGAGAAGCGAGGAGCGGGAAAAGAAAGAGATTGCCGCATGGAACGGGCAGGGGAGGGGGCTCACACCCGCGGAGATTGGCAAACTGGCGGACGTGCCTCCGGAACTGGAGTGGTTTGCCAATCTGCGCAATCGTAATACGCGGGCTGCGTACCAGCAGGATCTGCGGGAGTTTCAACGGTTTGTGGGGATCGCGAGGCCGGAGGAGTTTCGCAGTGTCACGCGGGCGCACGTGATTGTGTGGCGTCGGGAGCTGGAGGGCCGGGGCTGTGCCCCGACGACGGTGCAGCGCAAGCTGGCCGCGCTATCCTCGCTGTTTGCCTATCTGTGTGAACAGAATGCGGTGCTGCATAATCCGGTCGATGGGGTCCAGCGGCCCAAGTCGAATCGCCGGGAAGGGACCACGCCGGCGCTCAGTGATGAGCAGGCGCGTGCGTTGTTGCAAGCTCCACAGGGAGAGTCGGTGAAGGCCAAGCGGGATCGCGCGATTCTGGCGACGTTGGCGTATCATGGCATGCGGCGGGAGGAGTTGTGTAAGCTGAGAGTACGGGATCTCCAGCGACGGGATGGGGTGGTGCAGTTCCGCATTGAGGGGAAAGGGGAGAAGATCCGCTACGTACCGGTAGGGATGAAAGCACTGCGGTTGATCACGGAGTATTTGGAGGTGGCCGGGCATAAAGAGGATCTTGCAGCGCCGTTGTTTCGGCCGGTGCGTAATCAGGTCACTGGGAATCTCAACAAGCCGTTGCATCCGGGCTCGGTGTATGAAGATATTGTCAAACGGTACGGGAGAGAGGTGGGAATTACCGCAGACGTGCGGGGGTTCTGTGTGCACAGCCTGCGCGCCACTGCCGCAACGAATGCCTTGGTGCATGGGGCCGATATCGCCAAGGTGCAGGAATGGTTGGGGCATGCGGATATCTCGACCACGCGGCTGTATGACCGCCGTAGATGGCGGCCGGAGGAGAGCCCCACCTTTAAGGTGGAGTATTGATTTCCCAGGTGGTGAATGAAACGCTACATTCGGGACGAATGCAGATGCAAACGACCGTTGTTAGCCCACTCAGCATGTTCCTGAGGCGGGGCTGACCCCATGGTTGATGTCTTCTTTGCGGTCCAGACCCCGCTGGGATTTACTGTGCGGACCACCGCGACGTATTGGCAACTCATCCAACGTAAACACCCCGAAGTGATAGGGTATGAAGCGGCCATCCAGCAGGGACTCCGGCAGCCGGAGGAGGTACGACGCAGCACCCAAGATCCCACGGTCCATCTCTTCTACACACCGATCCTTCCGGCATATCAGCTCGTGATGGTCGCAAAGCGACTGAATGGCGAAGGGTTTCTGGTCACGTGTTACCTCAGTGACAAGAAGAAAGAAGGAGTGCGTATATGGCCCACATCCGCGTAATTCATGATCCGGTGGGGGAAACCTTGACGATCTATTGGCGTGAACCCTCGGCGGAGCAAATTTGTGAAGAAACCGGGGAGGGAGTGATTTTGATTAAGGATCGGCGGACAGGGGAAGTCATTGGGTTTGAGCGGTTGTATTATCGACCGGAGACTGGGGAGCAAGCCGTCACGGTCGAGACGGTGACCCAAGCGCCATGAGCAGAGCAGTACTCTCCCTTGACTGTATAGATCACTAAAAGTGATTATTTCGCGGGCTTCAGTTATAATGTAAAACTCTGCCCGTGATTCGTCAGACATGGCCCAAACCCAACATTGACACTGGTGGCGAATTCTTTGATGAGTCACTCGCCGTTACGTATACTGCAGCGCCGCGAAGCGTGAGCGACGTGTTGGGGCTGGAGAGAGCCCAGCAAACCAGTCACTCAACCGGACCAAATTAATCGCAGTTGCAGTAATCAGATGTTGTAAATGCGTCTTGGCCAATCCAATATATCGGGAGTGCCGTAATCCACAGCGGCGGAGGGCTTGTTCGTGGGTCGCTTCAATCCCTGAGCGGGCGGCATATTGTTGAGAGAACTCCGGAGTTGTTTGCCGTTTACGCGCGGATTGCAACGCTTCGAATTGTTCCCGTGTTTGTAAGCCGATAATGCGGGGTTCCACTTTTGCCCGTGTACAGCGCGACCGTGACGCACACGGCGTGCAATCCTGACGGGCAAAGCGTGCCTCAAATGCCATTCCACTGGCGGGATATGTATGACGATGCCACGAAATGCTCTGTTTCCCTACGGGACAGGTTACCGTCTGACGCTCCCAGTCCACTACAAACTGTGACTTGTCAAAACCGGTGGCCTCACGCGCCTGCCAACATGGGTCTTCTGCCACGGGACCAATGATCGTCACCCCATACTCTCGTTCACTGTCCACTAACATCTGGGAATCGGTGTAACCTTTATCTACCAGATGTTCGCGCGGCAGCAGGTTCCGGTCTTTGAGGGACTCATGCACAACCGCCGCCATATGATCATCCGGCGTGGTCGCAAGCGTAGTTTCGACATTCACGATCAGATGTGGAGTGTCAGTGTCGCAGGTTTCCGTCAGATGGACTTTGTACCCAATCCATTCGATATCACGCTTGGTGCTATAGCGGGCGTCCGTATCGTAAGGAGAGGTGAGTTGTTCAGCCGCCGCGAGGATCTCTTTGCCTTCGCGCCATTGGAGCGCTTCCTCGTCCTCTATATACTGCTCCGCCCACACGCGCCGCAGGGTAATCACTGCCGGGACTTTTTGCAGCCACGCCTGGTCCGTCGCTTCACCAATCGCGTGCAATAATTGTCGCCCATCGGCTCCCATCTGGCCTCTCAGCAGGAGGTGAGCGAAAACTTACGCTAAGGACCCTGCATTTGGGGGTGTTAGGGTAAGTTTTGGGTCCGAAGCGGCCGTTTTTGCCCTTTCAGGCTGATTTGTAGCGTACAATGAGAGCGTACAAGAGAGATTGTAGGTCATAATCGGCTTGACACTGCTGTATTGTACGGCATAAAAACGGAAGATAATGTGGGGGACAAGAAGACGTACAATACAGACAAAGCAACAGAGTTCAGCGACGCACTGGCTTGCTGCCTTCCTGGATCGACTGCGCCGGGAGGATCTCTCTCCGGTCACCGTGCGCGGCTATCGCTACGATCTCCGGCAGTTCTTCCAGTGGTGGCAGGAGGGGAAAGGCCACGACGCGCGACCCGAGCAGCTCTCGTCACTCGACCTGATCCGCTACCGCCAGTACCTGGTGAATGTCCAGGCGCTCAAACCCACCACGATCAATCGGCGGCTGGAAGCGCTGCGGCATTTTTGTCGCTGGGCCTATGACACGAGACGGCTCAAGCGCCACATTGCCCAGGATGTGAAACCCTTGCAGGTCGTGCGCAATGTCCAACCGCTGGGATTAGTCGACGCTGAAGTCTACTCCTTACTGCGCGTGGCGGGGGCCTCCACGCATGGCTTAGCCACGCGCAACTATACCCTCGTACAACTCTTCTTACAGACGGGGCTACGGGTCGGGGAAGTGGCGGCCTTACAAGTCGGGGATCTCGTGCTCCGGGAACGGGCGGGGCTGGTGCGGGTTCGCGCTGGGAAAGGGCTCAAAGCGCGAGAGGTGCCGCTCAATGCCACTGCCCGCCGGGCCTTGCGCACCTATTTAGCCACACGAGAAGAGCCACGCCCCACCGACCCCCTCTTTGTGAGTACCCGCGGCACGGCTATGCCAACCCGCAACATCCAAGCCACCCTGACGCATTTGGCGCGCCGCGCCAAGCTCCGCCGTGTGCGCGTCTCCGCCCATACCCTGCGCCACACCTTTGCCTTGACGTACATCCGCCAGAATCCGGGCAAACTGGTGGAGCTGGCCAGCCTGTTGGGGCACGAGTCGCTCGATACGACCGCTATCTATACCCGCCCGTCGCGGGAAGAGCTGGCGCAGGATCTGGAGCGCAGCCGCTTGAATGTCGATGGCTGACCCTCGGACGTTCGCCCCTTCTCGGTTCACCCGTACCCCTCGTGTCGTTTTACCGGTGGAGCCGTCCGTCGAAGAACTCGCTCGCGATTGGACGCTGTCGGCGGCAGATCTGAAAGAAGTGCGCCGCTGTCGGGGCGATGACAATCGACGGCGCTTTGCCGTGCAACTCTGCACCGTGCGCCGGTATGGCCGCTTTCTCACTTCCTACGCCCAGGTGCCGCTGACGATTCTGACCTATCTCTATCGCCAACTGGCCTTAGCTCCGGTGCTGTTCTTGCCCGAGACGGACCGGGAGGCCACGGAATCGGAGCACCAAGAGCGCATTCGCCAGTATGTGGGGTATCACCAGTTTGACGCCCGGCGTCATTACCAACTCGTGCGCTGGTTGGAAGGGCGAGTGCTGGAGAGTATTCTGCCGCGCGATCTCCTCCAGCAAGCCGAACAGCAGTTGCGCGCCTGGCGCGTCGTCTTACCGGCGGTCTCGACCTTGGAACGGATGGTCGCCTCCGTCACCGCTCAGGCCCATCATGAAGTGTTTGCCCGCATTGCCGAGGATTTCCCGCCCGCACTTTGTCAGCAACTCGATGCGCTCCTCCAGGTGCCCCCGGACGATGCTCGCTCTGCGCTCTTGCGGCTCAAGGAGTATCCTCCTGCTGCCAGTGCCAGCGTCGTACTCACCTATCTCACCCGCCATCAGCTCGTGCGGGAGCTGGTCGCTGGCCAGATTGATCTGCAGCAGCACAATCCCGAGCTGATTCACCATCTGGCGCTCATGGCGAAACGGTATGACGTACAGGCGCTCCGGCGTTTTGCCGCCACCAAACGGCAGGCCTTACTCGCCTGTTTTCTCGTGGAAGCGGAGAAGACACTGCTCGATCAGGTCCTCGCCTTGCATGACCAGTTCCTCACCACCATGAGTCGGCGGTCGCGCCACGCGTTTGAAGAGCAGCACCGGCAGTTACGCCGTCGTGCGAAAGAAGGGGTAGACGTAGTGCTACGCGCGATGGATATCGTGCTCGCACCAGAGTATCACAGCGAAGACCTGCGCCCCACGATCTATCGACGCCTCGGCATTCAACGCTTACAAACAGCGGTCAGTGCGTGTCGTGAATTCCAACGGTTAGAGGAACGCGGCTACCTCGATGAATTGTGTGCGCGCTATTCGAACCTGCGCCGCTACCTGCCCACCTTTCTCCTGTTGCCCTTTGCGGCTGCTCCAGGAAGTGAGGCGTTGCTGGCCGCCATTGAAGTGCAACGCCAGTTGGATACTGGCCTGCTCGCTGCCTTACCGATCGATGCGCCGTGCGACTTCATTCCACCAGCGTGGCGTGGGGCCTTGTATAAAGAGGTGGGCGCTCTTGATCAACGGCTGTGGACGATCGGGTTGAGCTTCGCCGTACGCGACGCATTGCGATCAGGTGACTTGTATCTGGCGACCAGTCGGCATCACGTCTCCTTCTGGAATCTCATCTATAATGATGAACGCTGGCAAGAAGAGCGCCAGGATGCGTATGTGACCTTAGCGCTGCCGACTGAAGCGGAGACCGCGTTAGCATGCCTCCAACAGGAATATACCGAGGCCGTGACGCGGGCCGACCAAGGATTGGCGACCAATCCCTTCGCCTCCATTCGTAACGACGAACTCCATCTCAAGCGGGCTGACGCCCTGGAGATTCCCGAGCAAACCAAACAGCTCCGGCGGGTGATGGAGAATAGCTTGCCGCGGATTCGCATTGAGGATCTGCTCCAAGAAGTCGATGCGCACTGTGGCTTCACGCGCGAATTCCGGCCGCTCAGTGGCTATGATCCCCATGTGCCCAATCTGTACGCCACCCAGCTCGCCGCCGTCATTGCCCACGGCACCAATCTGGGCATTGCCGCGATGGGACAGAGCACCGACGACATTACCGTGGACATGCTCCAGCATGTTACCCGTTTCTTCTTAACCGATGCGACAGTGAAGGCCGCCAACACCACCTTGGTGAACTTCCATCATCAGCTCCCCTTCAGCGCGGTGTGGGGCAGCGGCGACGTATCGTCCTCGGATGGCCAACGCTTTGGGCTGCAAGCCAGTTCGTTGCTTGGCTCGTTCTACCCCCGCTACTTTGGTTACTACGAACACGCCTTTACCATCTACAGTCATCTCTCGAATCAGTTCAGTGTCTTTAGTACGCAAGTGATCTCGTGTTCTCCCCGGGAAGCACTCTACGTCCTCGATGGCTTGTTACAGAATGACACGCTGCTACGTCCCCGTGAACATTACACGGACACGCATGGCTTCACCGAACAACTCTTTGCCCTGTGTTATCTGCTCGGCTACTCCTTTATGCCACGCTTACGGGATCTCGCCGATCAGCAGCTCTATCGCGCCACTCCAGAGGTGTCGGTCGGTCAACTCCAGCCGTTGTTTCACAGCACTGCCGATGTCGCGTTGGTTCGTGAGCAATGGGATCAGTTGGTCCGAGTGATCGCGAGTCTGCGTAATCGGTCTGCTCCTGCCCATGTCGTCTTGCAGCGGTTGGCGACGGCCTCCCCGTCCGATCGTGTCGCGAAAGCGCTGACCGCGTTGGGCCGGATCATCAAAACGATCTTCATCCTGCGCTACATTCAGGAAGAACCCTTACGCCGCCGCATTCAGTTGCAACTCAATCGCGGCGAAGCACGCCATGAAGTGGCCCGCTGGCTCTTCTTTGCCAATCGTGGCGAATTCCGCACCGGCGATTATGAAGAGATCATGAACAAAGCGAGTTGTTTGAGTTTGCTCTCCAACGCCGTAGTCGTGTGGAATACGTTAGCGATGGAAAAAATCGTGGCGCAGTTACGGGCAACGGGCCAGGAGGTGCAGGATGCCCATCTCGCACGTATGTCTCCGCTGCTCCATCAACACATTATCCCGAACGGGACGTATCGGTTCCCCTCCTCGCGGGCGGGGGGATAACATTGCGTACAATGTTCCCCTTGCTGCTAGCGTAAGTTTTCGCTCACCTACTGCTGGAAGGCCTCTATGCCTTCACGTCGCCCTTCCACAGGCTCAGGGCGAACGGAGAAAATCCTGAAATCGCCAGCAAAACCGTTCGTGCTGAGCTTGTCGAAGTATGAACGACCCTGGGAACAAGGGCTAAGAATCATGTAGAATCCGTATACGTCTTCGCTCTACGTGCGATCCGTACCTGGAGCGAATTTTCTAGAGACTAGAGGGAGAGCAGATTCAATTGCTTCTCCTTGTCACCCTTGTTTTGTCGTTCAGGGAGATATTTTTCTGTACGAAGCTGTCTGGCTTCTGTACGCACGATGGGGCAATCAGCGGAGGCCGTCACTTGTCGCCTAACAGAAGAAAGAACAACAGGTGGCCCTCCATGGATGCGAGCCTCGAGACAAACTTTTTGTGATCTACGTTCTGTGCGAGGAAGAAAGAATCAGAGAAGCAGGGATGTGCTCAGGCGATAAAGCGAGGGCGTGGAGAGAACAAACGCGACAGGGAGCGTCCTTAAGCGGTCGCGGCGTACTTCAAGGTCAATCCTCAACACGCAGGCAAAGGAAGGCAAGAGAAGCTGTACTGAGACTTTGCTACATGGATCGCAGGCAACAAGGTTTTTGCCGTTGTTTGTCACGCCATAGAAGGCAGCGCTGAGGTTGTCGTGGCAGCACAGTTTTCGACCGTGATCGTGGGAAGGAGACGGTCCAGGATGGGGATTTTCTGCCTCCTCAGGGGTGTGTTCGGAGTGGATGCGCAGGCCGGTCGCATGGGCGTTACCACTCGGGTGCTCCATTGCGAAGCACGGCAATACGAAGCCCACTAGAAAGAGGCCGGTAACGACCGCGCAGGAAATACGCTTCACGAGGGGCTCTCACTGCTATCGACTTCCGGTGATCGGGGCTTCTCTAGCACCTCGGAGAAAAAGTCGCAAGCGGGACTACGACTCTACGCAGCAACCTGGTGACTAGGGTGACGAGACGGCAGTCAAGCGCACTCACCATCGTGGCCTGTCTCGCCGCTCGCGGGGAGAGGACTGTTCCCACGCTGGCGGCGGAATGTACGTCACTCATGAAGGCTTCGACCTCCTTATAAGTATAAGGAGATGCCCGATACGCACGCTGCAGTCGTAAAGCGGACCTGCCGAACGTTAAGCAACACGTCACGAAAGCCGGTTTCCTGTAGGAGCTGTCTCGTGTGCTGGGGAAACTCCATGTCTTCGCTGATACGCCTCAGCAGGTTTGCTTCGCCGGGCATGTTGACGCGAATGACGAGCACCAAGCGGCCACCGGGTACAAGCACGCGTCTGACCTCAGCGAGGTTCTCTCGCGGGCTGGGCCAGAACTGGAATGAGTTGACTGCGCAGACCTTGTCAAAGCTCGCGTTCGCATAGGGAAGCGAGGAAACGCTACCACACGTGACCCCGATGTTCCCGGCGATGCGATGGTTACACAGGTACCTTCTTGCCTGCCCAACCATGAGCTCGGAGTAATCAATGCCGGAGACGCGAACGTTCTTGGCGGTGTTGGCGAGCATGCCCAAAAGGCGGCCAGGTCCGAAGCCGATTTCGAGCACGCGCTCGCCGTCGCGAATATCGAGGGCTGCGAGCGCAAGGACATTCATTGGCTGGTTGAACACAACCATCAGGAAACCAAGTACCCTGCCCCTGAACCCGCGCGGCTGTCCTGGTTGACTGTCAAGCAGTTCGTCAGATGTCACGGCGCTCTCCGTCACCTCACATGGGGCTAAGCAACAGCCCGACTGGGGGGCAGGATACATTCGCTGCTACTGGAAGTCTGACAATGCGGTCCAAAACTGTCATCACTCCCCGTACTGTCCGCTGCGTGCCCGCACGCTCAGGTCCCGACGTGGGCTCTCGACCCGGAGGCTACGCCACCTCCCTGCGGTGGCGCTGCCGGCAGACCGATACCTGAGAGTATACTGCAGCCGCAGTTCTGCCGCGACCTGCTGGCAGTCCTGATCGATCACATCGATGCCGTCGATCACGTGGGCACCCCGGATGAGAAAAGTGCTGCCTCCAGTGACTCCGCTGAGTGCCTGTAAGACCTTCACGTCCACATCGTCCTCAAGCCAACCCAGGTTGATATGCCCAAAGGAGCCCCTCTCCCCATGCCCTATGCCAAGGCTGTAAATGAGCACCTGGGAGCGCCGGGCCAATTCCATCACTCGGTCCAGTGATAGACTGCTGGCAGTGTCGTTACCATCGGTGATGAGCAGAAGCGCCTTCTTGCGGTGGCGCCCCGCCCGAATCTTCGTGAGCCCGGCAGCAATGACATCATAGAGCGCAGTGGCCCCGTCTGCCCGCAACGTGCCCAGGGTCCGGCTGAAAGCTGCTCTATCGCTGGTGAAGTCCTGCACTAAGCGGGGGGTATCGTGAAAGACGAACAGGAAGATCTCGTCCTCGGGTTGGAGGGTGTTAATGAAGTGGCGGAGGCCGTCCTCTGCCTCGTCAAGCTTATCGACCATGCTGCCGCTGGTATCGAGCAGAATGCCCACACTCACCGGAGTATGTTGGTCTGCCGTCAGAGAGAGGATCTCTCGCGGAATCCCGTCCTCATAGAGGCGCACATCCTCTTCCCTGAGGCCAGTAATATAAGACCCGTCGCGACCGGTTACTGTGATCGTCACCGTTGCTTCATGACCGCGAGCAGGTTGTTCCCTGATTCCCTCCGGCTGGCGAGCTGGGATAGCCGCCTGGGTTTGGCGTTCCCGTTCTGGCTGTTGGATGGACGGGATTTCCATGACTTGAGGATGGGGGGGAACTCCTTCTTGACTCTGGACGGTCAGGGACTGTTTGGCTGGCTGACGGCTATGGTCTTGACGATTTCCCTGCCACGGCTCCTGCTGGCCTTGTGTGCTGCCCTGACCGGGTCCTGCGGTGGCGCTCTGCGCCTGGGATGGAGGCGTGTGGACTGGCGGGCCTGCCGGTTTCCTAGAGCGAGATAAGGGTTTGCGCTCGGTTTTCACCGGAGGGCGAGTTTGAGCCAGCGGGAGCGGCGCCGCCGAGGGATTCATCATAAAAGCGATGAGCCGTTCGCTCATGCCCGCTACCCTTAGCTTTTGGCGCTCCTCTTCTGAGAGGGGAAAGACCGCCCCGGTTTTTTTGATGACGGCCATAATTGTGTGGTCGTCGAAACCTGCCTGCGCCAGGCCAACGATGTCCTGGACTTCCAGCGCCGCCGCCGGCGGAGCGAGGAGGAGACAGAGCAAAAAGGCGCGGACAAGAATCCAGCCTCTTCTCTTCCTAATGATGTTCGTCACCCCATGGCATGTCTCTCTCACTAGAAGCTCCTGCAAGGTTGAACGCCAGAGACTGGAGAACGTTCCGCGTCTTCTCGCTCAGGGCCTCCACTGCGGTGACCACCTGGACTTGAGTGTAAGGCCCCTGCGGGGAGATTGCGCGGAGTTGCTGATCTAAGAGCGTCAAGGCTTCCCCGGCACGTAGCCCAGGCAGGTGCGAAGGTGGTTTGTTCAAAAAGAGCACAGCAACGAGATCCTCCAGCCACCCCAGCCACCACTGTCCCAGCTCCTCCTGACTGACCGTGTGGCCGCTGCGGTGGCTATACCCTTGGGCATCGCCTTCAGTCACGGTGACAATTAGCCGCGGGTAGCCCCCATGATGGGAAACAGAATAAATGGCTGGGTCTTCCCCATCCTGTCCGAGGATAAAGAGCGGATCCCCAATGTGGAGGCTCTCTTCCAGGAGTCGGGCAACCACTTTGGCCCGCTCCAGCGGATTTCTGTAGCTGTGACCGGTGCGCAGGACAAGGAGATTAATCCCATCGAGGGTCACCACCCCATGTTCGTGATGGCCTCCGACCTCATCCTCATGGAGCCCGTAGGCATCAAAGTATTTGCCGATGATTTGAGGAACATTGCTCATCTTTTCTCCATGCTCCTCTCCCTCTTTCTCTCCGTTCTCGCTAGCCAGAGGGTTTTTCTCACTGGGCGTCCTTGTTTCCGGACTTTGGGGAGAAGCCTGTGAGTCTGTTTGCCCGGCGAGAGCAGGCGGTTCTCCTGTAGAAACGGGCACTTCCTGCACCGGTCGCGTCCTGACGGGCGGAACGGGCCAAGACGCAATCGGTGCCGAACAAGCGGTTACCCATCCAACCATACACAACAGAACGGAAAGGAGAACTGGAGGAGAGAGTCGTCTCATAGCCACCCTTTTTTCACCAAAGACCCAAGAAGATGAGACGTGGCCCTGTCTGAATCAGACGGGCGGGGGCATGCCCGGGAGAGATGCCGTGGAGGCCCTGCAGATGAGCGAGAAAGGCATCTTGCGCAATCAAGGCCGGTCCGTAAGGGAAGCAGAAAAACGGGTCTTTGATAATGGCAACCAGCGGGCCTGCACGAAAGGCAAAGGGGGAAACCCGCCTCCGCGTCGAACAGTTTGTATACAAGCACGATCCCCCCTCTTCGGAGTATGTTCCCAACAGTAGCCGTTACTTTCCTTCCTCGTGCATCTGGTGGTGTAGCATTCCCTCATGCCCCATTTCCTCACCACCAGATGAGAACTGGATCTCACTAGCTGTCAATGAGTCTTCCTTCCCCGTCGCCTCGACCGCGACCCGATTGCCGACTTTCAGGTCAGCACCAGTGGCCGCAGCCGTTCCTTTGCGGTAAGTCGTCTCGGCCGTCAAGCGAATGAAGATGGTTTTTCCGTCTCTGGTTGTGACCACTACATGCTGGGCGTCCAGGACAGCCACCGTGCCCATGATGTGCGTCCCGCTGCCATGTGCGAACACCAGTGCGGAAAAGAACAACACTCCCACTGCTAGGATCAGACTCATACACTTCACCATAACGTTCTCCTTTCTCAAGACGGTTGATGCCTCAAGGTGTTGATCAGTGACGGTGCTGGGCAGGCGGCGAGGCACTCTCGTCACCCTGCAGAAACTTTTCTATGTCCCCTTCTTCCTTCATCTCGTGCGGACTTTTGGGATTCAGCTTTTTCATCTCGGCCAGCTCCTCTGGGGTGAGTTTGGGCAGGTGGCGAATAAAGTGGACCAGCTTCCAGCTGTCCACGTCCTTCTCTGGCGGATCGTCCCCCCACGCAGGCATGCCGGTGAGGCGAATTCCGTTATGAATGGTGGAGAACAACTCACCATCGGTGAGTGACTGCGTATCAGCCTGGCGCATGTCCGGCACCTTCGGATACAGGTTCTGGCCAATCTCGGTCTGCCCTCTGCCGTCATTGCCGTGGCAGAGCGCGCAGTGATCGGCAAAGTGCGCCCGCGCCTCGGCCAGCACTGCCGGCGTGGCCGGGACCGGGTTCTGTGCCTGCCGCACGCTGCGAGGCACCGCGAGATGCCGCAGCCGGCGGGCGACAAACGCCTCGATAGCCGTCGGCTGATCCCGGGCGCTGAAGCCGTGTTGCACCAAGAACCAGAGAGCGGTGGTCGCGCCTGCCACCACCAACACGACGATCACGAGTACGATCTGCATTTGCTTTGTCATCACACCTCCTCGTAGGCAACCAGGATTCGACTCCTCGACTTCGGCAAAAGGGCTGAGTTTTCTATCCGTGCTTCGTGTCCTGGGCTGTTCCTGTGGAAGCCGGGCCGCCATGATGGTGCGGCTGCTCACCGCGGTCGATTCCCTGCGCTGCCGTACCTGCGAAGACACGCAGCAGCGCCACGCTGATGACCACCCCCAGAGACACGGTGATCACCAGTACGGTGACCAGTTTGAGATACGCTATTCGTTGCATCGTCACTCCTTCCGATCGCTCTCCTTCAGAGGGAGAAGTGTTCAAAGTGTATACGCGCAGCGGCAACCCGCAAATCTCGCAGGGCCCGCACTACCTCCTCGGTCATCCTGGGTGGGCAACAGACGTAGAACGCCTGGTTTGCCAGGTTCCCCCCGCAGAGGCGCTCGATCTTTTCGCGGTCCATGTGGCCGGTTTCGCCACCCCAGGCATCCCCGGCTCGGCTGAGGATGTGGACAACGGTGAGACGAGGATATTCACCTTTCTCTAGTTCGCAGAGTTCATCACGAAACACGATGTCGTTCTCGGTTCTATTGGCGTAGAGAAGCAGGACGCGACGATCGGCCCGTGTATCGCGCATATGGCGGAGCATACTCATCAACGGTGTAATGCCGATGCCGCCGGCGAGAAAGACGACCTGCCGTTCTTCCGGGTGGAGGACAGAGGAGAACCGGCCAAAGGGAGCGTGCACGAGGGCCAGGTCCCCTGGCCGGGTCTGCCCGATCGACGCAGTGAAGTCACCGGACTGCTTAATGGTGGAGCTAACAACACCCTCTGCGGTTGGACTGGAAGAAATGGTGAAATGATGCTCTTCGACCGGCAAGCCACGTCCGCGGTAGAGCGTAATGAACTGGAATTGCCCCGGGAGATACTGGTACGGTTTCTCTCCGGCAGGAGGGGCGAGGTCAAGGGTCCACACATTGTGTGTTTCCTGCCGCATGTTCCTCACCCGGTACAGATGGCGCCGCTGCCACAGGGGGCGCACCACCCGATGATAGACGTATACCAAAACCGCGACACCCAACAGGCCCACCCACAGGAGGCGCAGGACGGCCAGTTTCAGATCATCATCGCTGGCATTCCAGCTATGCAGGAATCCCAATACGAGGACCATCGGCGCCAGGATGTTATGGACGAGACGCCATCTCTCGAATGCCAGGCGAAGGGACCGCCGCAATACGCTTATGCAACTGTGAATCAGCAGGAGCAGCAGACCGACCCTGGCGATCCAGATGTACCAATGCACATCGCGCGCAATCAGCAAAGACCATCCCTCATCTCCCCCAACCGCCAGCAGGAAAGGATGGAGGCATAACAGGAAAGTCGCGTATACCCCCATTCCCTTGTGGAAGCGGAGCACCAGATCGAGGCCGAATGGTTGCTCCACCCACTGCAGCCGGGCGGCGAGTACGAACTGTATCGCCATAATAGAGAACCCCAGGAGGGCAAAGCCCTTCCCCAGCTCGTAGAGTAGCCCATGATCGGTTGGTGGACGAAGCACTGCCAGCAAGACCAAGGGAGTCATCACCACCACAATATAGAGCGCAAGACGAGTGAGAGCAGCCCACAGAGTGTCTCCCTGCCGGCCGTGAGTGTCCGTTAGGGCGAGGTTGGCGTCAGTGGAACGAGTTTCCATTATTCACCACGCTCCTTCGACCCAGCGGTCCTGGAGGACGCAGCCCTTGTCATCGCTCTTCCTCCACGGGTCCATCAATATCCCAGAGCTTTTCTCTGATCTGCCACAGCAACCACAGAAGCGTGAGCCAGAAGACATGCACCCCTAGCGCGGCACCCCACAGGAACCAGCGCAGGGCGCCGAGGAGAGCGAAGAAGAGGATGAGGACAGAAAAGTCGCGGCCGGTCAGGATTGCGAGCATCCGTGCGACCGCCTTGCCCTCCCAGAGACGACTCGCCTTGCGTACTACGTCAGCGCTCTCGGCATAGGTCACTAGAGCAAGGGACGGCAGCACTCCTGCCACCAGCACCGCACCAACAACAAGAGGCAGTCTGCCGTGCTCCGAGGCCGCTACGCCCCAGGCAATCCCGACAAAGACTGCGAGGTGAACGAGCGTATCGCCAATGATATCGAGCCAGTGCCCCAAGGCGGATTCCTCAAAACGGAGCCGGGCGAGCTCCCCATCGCAGCAGTCGAGCACCGCAGAAACCTGGAGGAGCAGGGCTCCGATCACCGACCTTCGGTAGTCGCCCGCAGCAAAGCAGAGAGCCGCAGCCAGGCCTACGGTCAGCGAGAGCACGGTGATGAGATTGGCGGACAGGGGGAGCAGTGCCAGGAGCCGAGTTAGCCGTCGCGACAGTGGCCGATTCAGGTGCCGGTCGAGAAACCCGTCCTGGGGATTGGCGAGAGCTGCTAGCAGCTCTTTTTCCACCACAGCGAGGGAGATGGTGGGCTCTAACTGTCGGACAAAATATCCCTCTGGCGCAAAGGCAAGAGAGCCCGAGTCTTGTTGGGGAGCACGCCAGCCGTCCCAAGCCCCCGTAGTGAGTAAACTTGAGTGGACGACCGCGAGCGGAACGTCCGGTATATGAACGGAGGGAGCACCCGTACGGGTGAGCCACTTATCAAGCGTCTTGGCAAGAGCGGCCGAAAAAATGACATCGACAGAAAACGCAAGGACAACCCCTTCCCGAGGCACCAAAGAAGAACGACTGTCGCTGTCTTTGAGGAAGACTACTCGGCAGCCCGGTGTGGAGCGCGCAGGCCAGCTGATTTTCGGGACCTGGGGAATGCCGACCACATAGCAAATGCGCGCTCCTGCCTGTTCTGCCGTGCGAATCGCTCGCTCTAACAGCGTCAGACCACCAAGTCGGTGGAGTGCGTACAAAGGGGGCGTTTCAGCATCTCCGAGCTGCGCGTCGGCAAAGATCACTGCCGTCGTAATCATCGTACCTCCTCCTCTGCGAGGATCTGTGGCACGATCTCGCTTTCCGCCCGTTCAACATCGGCTAGCGTGTCGATTTCAATCCACGGGACGTCATCTGCTCGCTCGTATCCGACGATTTGTTCCTGCAAGACTGGCAAGAGGGCGTGCTCGTAGTCGGCGTGAACCTTACCCTGGCGGAAGCAGAGCTCCACACTCAGGCGCAGCCGCCGGGCTGCTTCCTCTGTGAATTTGTAGAAGCCGACCGACTCTCCCACCATGTCCCACAGGCCGGGCACGCGCCGTCCGATGTGCCATACCCTGCCCTGCCGCGCGGCCAGCATCATCTCCTCGCCGGAGGGGACAGCACGGGGATCAAGGAAGACGGCATTCTCGTGATCAGAGTACACCAGTCGTGAAAGGAGAGTAGGCGCACACAGCACATCGGCATCCAGAATCAACAGATCTTGATCCAGTTCTGCCCGCGCTCGCCACAGCGAGAGTAGGCTGCCTTTTTGGTAGCGTGGGTTCTCAACATATCGCACAGAAAGAGGGGACTCGCTTTGCGCGACGGCATCCCTGATCGTATGGCGAAGATAGCCGACTACGATCACGACCTCCCACACGTCTGCACGCTCCAGTGCGGTGAACATGCGTCCAAGCAAAGTCTTGCCGCCAAATTGCAGCAAGCACTTCGGACACTCAGCCGTCATCGGCCACAACCGTTTGCCCACTCCAGCCGCTAGAATAATGGCTTTCATGAAACCCCTCCTTTCCGTCACACTCTGCAGCGTGGTCAATGCTCTAGCGGGATGAGTTTCTCCACCAGGACCTGATTGGCCTTGGGGTAATAGATCCCTTTGACCTTCACCTTCTTGCCGTGGAGTTCGTCCGAGGCAAGCTTGGCCGTGATCGAGTTGGTGCTCCCGGTGAGCTTATGAATGTGGCCATCGGCTCTCCTGAGCAGGGGCGCATGCCCTTCTTGTTTGCAACGCGCGAGATCCTCGTGACTCGGATCGACATCGCGACGAAAGCAGATCAACGTGCCTTCATATTCCACACCTGCTGCCCCTGGGTCCGTGCGACCAAAGGGCGAGGAATTGGGATCAGCATGCGCAGCAGCAGGCCACCAGAGCAGCAACCATAGGACTGCGCCACCGAAAAGCTTCTTGCTCATTGGACTCTCCCGTCACTTACGCCGTTTGTTTCTCCTGGGGCCGCCCAGGTAGACCGGGTACCATCTCCCTGCTGGTTCCTGACTTCTGATGGGGGAACCCACTGCGGCAATTTTCCCTGGACCAAGACCGGAGCGTACTTCCTGAGGGCTTGGGCATCCCCTTCGACCATCACAACAGCACTCTGGGGGTTCAGGTACGTATGGGCAACGCGCTGGATCTTGTCTGCCGTGACGCTGCGCAGGGCGTCCACGACGTAATCGGGCGGTTCCCGCCCCTGGGTATAGGCCTCATGCTCCGCCACAAAGCGCGCAATCTCCTGGATACTCTCGGTCGCAAAGTAGAAACGGGTGGCGAGCTCCTGCTTCGCTTGCTCCAATTCCGCTGCGGACACTAGCTCAGTTTGCAGACGGGCGATCTCGTGGACCGTCTCTTGCAAAGCGGGTAAGAGGACCGCATAGGGGATACTCATGTCGATAGATAACAGGCCGGTCTGTCGAAAGGTCGCCACTGTGCTACGGACGTGATAGACCCACGTCTTCTGCTCCCGGAGGTTCTGGCCCAGCCGACTCTCCGTACTGCCCCCTAACAGGTGGGAGAGGAGCAGGAGCGCTGGAGCGTCAGGACTGGCCGCCGGCGCACCGATAAGAGCGAGACGCACACTCGCCTGGACCAGCGGACGATTGACTACCAGGGCAGCCGGCTCTCTCTTCACCGAGAGAGCCGGTAATGCCTCCTCTGCTTTCTCAGTGGCAGACCAGGTACCAAAATGCTTCTTCGCCAGAGTCTCGATCTCCTCCAGAGTAACATCGCCAGCCTCCGCCAGGATCGTTGCGTCAGGCCGGTACGCTCGACGATGAAACTGCACCACCTCCGGCTGCCCAATGCGTTCAAGGGAGGCAGCATCTCCAGACACCGGGAGTCCGTAGGGGCCAGTGCCAAAGAAATGCCGTAACAGTAGTGCTTGTGGTGGCACGGCTGTTTTGGCTTGGAGGTCGGCGAGGGTCGCTTTCCGCTCGCGCTCGACCTCTTTGGCAGGAAAGATGGGATGCTGAACGATGTCAGCGAGCAGTTCCACGGCCGGCGTCAGATCCTCTTTCAAGACCGCCCAGTCGAGGGTCGTAAAGTCAAAGCCCACGTCCGCGACAAACTCTCCCCCCAGTGCGGCGCGGCGCTCGGCAATCTGGTCGCCAGACCGTTGGCGAGTGCCCTCGGTCAGCAGACGGCCAGTGAGCAAGGCTATGCCTCTCCTGTCTGAGGGGTCGCTGGTTGCCCCGTGTTTGACCAGCAGGGTCATGGCGACCACCGGAGCCTCATGCTTCTCGACGACCAACAGGGTAAGGCCGTTTGGCAGTTGGACTCTTTTCCAAGTATGAAAAGCCCACCCAGGAGCGCACCACACGGGCAAGAGGAAAAGTCCGATAGTGTGTAAGAAGAGCCAGTGCTGCTTCATCGCGCTTCCCTCTTGTGTCGGTGCATCCCCTCCTGGTGTGCTGCCCCTGTGATTCCGACCACGCGGTTCTGCGGTGAGAAGTAGGAGCGGGCGAGGCGCTGGAGATCTGCCGCGGTCACCGCTCGGATAGCGTCTGGGTAGCGCTGGGCTTGCGGAAGGGCGGCCAGGATGTCGTACTGCGCCAGTCGTGCGGCCTCAGTC
>Ga0187894_10002078_pt1 | contig 24435 bp, 16 predicted proteins | sample GBC1701081metaG_FD_136650 | JGI IMG/M metagenome (GOLD analysis project Ga0187894, IMG submission 136650) | White microbial mat communities from a lava cave in the Kipuka Kanohina Cave System on the Island of Hawaii, USA - GBC170108-1 metaG ... | reverse complement strand
TCCTCAGGGGTCTTGATTGCTTTGAGGATGTCCAAAAAAATTGCTATTTCAGTGGTGATCGCCTCTATTGTAGGTTTGTTATTAGGAGAGACTACTTCCGTTCCATCTAGTTGGCGTGTTAAGGCGTAGAGCTGCCCTCTCATCCAGCCTTGGAGGTATTTCTCTTTTGAGTCTCCTTTGCCTTGGGCAAGCTGGTCGATGCAGTTTGAGGGGTTATCTGGATCGCCTACATTGTTCTCGATGCAAAAACTGCGAAAAGAGTCACTTCCTATCAAGGAATTCAGAATTTGTTCTTCCCGAAAGTAATCCAGGGGAATTTGATCAAAGCGTTCTATCAACTCTTCAAAATTGACCTCTTCGGTTTTGATCTTGAGCTTTTGTGGCAATGCGAAGAAACGGGGGCCTAGAAGATAATTTCGATACGTAGGATCCTGTTGTGAGAGGATCTCTTGAATCTTTGGATAGGAGAAAGAGGTGGCTGGAGAGGGGGGGAGTTCTATTTCCTTTAAGGAGAGAATCTTTACCTGGGATAAACGATGGTAGAGAGAGCAAAAGATAGAGCTCAAAGGATAACAAAAATAGTGAAGAATGACCTTCTTGGGAAGAAGATAGGTCCCTAGCTGAAAACAGAGCTCTGCAAAGCAAACACACTTGATAAAAAATAGAGTCGGTAAAAAAAAAGTGACCTGAACCAGAGTCAGTGTGACTAGGAGCCGATGGATATATAACGCTACATACTGGAAAAGATGAGGGTAGAAGACGAAGTAGAAGAGGGTGATTAAGGAACCCCAACCCAGCCAGCTCCGGACTGTCATTATAGATAATAGGGATTGTAGGAAGATCCACCCAGTAATGAGATGGTGTAGGTATAGAGTGGAACGGGTTACAACTTGAGCCGCAGAATAACAGCCTCGCCTTAGAGTGGTAGGAAGGCAAGAGGGTAAGGTTTGGCTCCACCTTGTCTCAATCCGTTGCAATGCTCCCTCAAGCCTTGCCCCGCACAATAACAAAAAGAAATCAATACCTCCCATAGAAAGGAGATTTAATTTTCTTCCTATTAAAGAAGGTGCTCCATGTTTTACAAAATACTGGGAAAAGCGGCTAAAATTATAAATTTGTACACATCGAAGAATAGAACCGAGAAAAAAACTTGCCCCTTTGTGACATTTTTTTTCTGCTAAGATCAAATGAGAGTGTACACCAATAAATACCGACTCATGAAGAAAACCTACCACTTGCTGCAAAAACACCTCACTAAAGCGTTCTTTTTAAGGAAACGTAAAGCTTTGCTTTTCCATCTCTTCAATGAAAATGGGGAGGATATTAGCTATTATGAACAGAGAAACAAAAAATATATTCCTTTTTATAAACAATAAATATTGAACATTGCTAAAGATCCACAACATTTTACTGACAAAAGCTTCTACATTTTTAGGAAGATAAAGAGAAAAAACACCGTAAGCAAAAGCTAAAATACACCCCCACCCCAACAAGCTTCCTGAAGATTTTATCTCTATAAAAGAGGTGATCAACATCCATCCTATGCTAACAAGATTCAGATATGCAGTGGCAGATTCCATAATCTCCGCTGCGAAATAACAGATACGCCTACAGGATTCAGGGAGAATAAATAAGGGGGAGACCACCGGGCCACATTCACCATTTCCTCTGCGTACTACACAAAAAAACAACAAAGAAACATGAGTGTAAGGGCTGGTCGCTACCATCGTTATTCTTTTTTGTAAAGGGAAGCTGCTACCACTACATGTCAAAAATGTTCCCAAATTTTGTAGTTGGTAGCATTGCCTTGAACAGGACTTTAAAAATTGTTGTTTCTTTTGATACTTTCTTTCGGATCGACCATAGGTAATATGCAGCATCCCCAGGGCCGTTCCATTGCAGAAATTCATTATTTGGGAGTTGGAAAATAGCATTATTTAAATTTTAAAAGGAATGTTCGGTAACCTTTTCATTGTAACGGAAGAACTGCATATCGACAAGCATCCATGTTAAAAATGGTAAATAGGAATTAAAAATTGTATTTTCCATTCGTTTTTCATCTGCTTTGAGCAACATATCTCGAAAGTTCTCTTTTTCCTCTTCTTTTAGAGAGTATTTATTATTGATCATATTAGTAATGTACCTGCAGCATCCGCTTGCTATTTTTTGATCTTGAATAAGATGAAGAAGACATTCTTTTACATGCAGCATATAAAATTTGTACAGTTCTGAAAAATGCAGGGGACGACATATAAACTCCTCAAATAACTCGGAGATATCAAGAAACTCTTTTTCTGATGAAATCCAGAAGAAATTAAAGTCATCGGTCATCTCATAAAGATGTATATTGTCATTTTTTAAGATATTAAGGAAAAAACGCTGTTTCATAAGTTCTCGGGTGATTGTCTTTAGTGTCTTTTCTATAAATTCCTTCAGATTTTCAAATTCTACTTCCTGATCCGTAACTAGTCTTTGAGGTTCTAAGGAACACATTTCTTCAACTAATATCTTTATTCCATTTATCTGTCCGGCACGACAGAGCCCCGCCGTCTGTCCAGCTAAACGGAGCATATATCTCATGCGATCTTCTGAGCTCTTTGTTTGTAGAAGCTCAAGAAATTTTGCCATTCCTTCGTTTACTTCTTTTTCTCTGTTACCTTTGTCAAAGGTTGCTAATATGAGACCAGTTTCTTCTTGCAGGTTGAGCAATTGTTTTTTCATCCACCATTGAATGTATTTCCCTTGCGAGAAATGTTCTTCTGAGATTGAGATAAGCCTTTGAAGTTTATCCTGGACGCTCAGTGTAGCGCCACTGGCATCCGTCATATTTATGCCCTTCTCTCTGCACCATGAGTTAAATCTGTCATTTCCTATAAATAAAGGGATTACTCGATCTTCCTCCTCGAAGAATTGAGCTGGAATCGCGTCAAAATGCTCCATCAGTTGATTAAAATCGAACTTTCCCGTTTCTTTCTTGTTTTTTGTGGAAAGTAGAAGGGTCGAAGGTTCTAGTAGACAATGTTTAAAAGGATCTTGCGCTTTCAGGATAGTCCTGATCATTTGGCTCTTTTTGTTAGTCAAGGGTGGCGGGGGTGTTTCGATTTCTTGTAAGGAGAAAACCGCCGGTTGTTGGCCCTGCAATAGCGATATTGCCCTGCAGCTCATCCAGCTCAATGGATAGATAAAATAAGAACGATATATTCCTTTGGGAAGAGAAGAACCGGCCAGCCACAAACACAAATTTAGACGAATGAGAAGTCTTAAAAATAATAAGTTCGGCAAAATGAGATTTTCCAGTAGGCTGGCAGAGCAGACAAACGCTCGATCAATGTACCATGTCATTTTTTGGGGAAGGTAGCGCTCAGAGGAGTAGTAGAGAAGCGTAGCTAAAGAGCCCCACCCCAATAGGCTCCCCGTAGAGACTACGGTCAAGAGAGATTGTAAAACAAACCACCCCGTAACGATATGATGCAGATAAAAGGTAGAATAATGATCTATGGCTTCAACTGCAGAATAACAGCCCCGCTCTATCATAGTGGGCATGCAGGAAGGCGGCAAGGCTTGACGCGCCTTTGCTGCGAAATTTCTCCAAATTTTCGTAGTCCGTGCACCACCAAAGAGCAACAAAAGGCAGGCACTTCCCTGGGCGACCGGACTGAAAAGCTTTCCTAGAAAAAGGAGAGGGATCCTCTGTTGCATCAAATATTGCGAAAATTCATTCATATTATAAATTTGCCAACATCGACAAATAGAACCGAGAAAAAAACTGTCTCCCTTTTGTAATTCTTTTTCATAAGAAACAGCAGTAGCATGAGAAGTCGCGAAAGCGGCCCCTTCAAAAAATTTCTCCACTGATTGTAGAGATGACATCATAAGGAAGATTTTATCATTAATTTCTTATTTTAAGAAAGTTATTTAAATTAAAAAATAAGATTCAATAAACTTCTGGTGCAGTTAATTTACATATTTAATAAAATTTCTTCATGTGTTTGTCTGGAATTTCAGATTCGATTAACAGGTGCTTAGCAGATGACTCTGAGCTTTACGATTGGTTTACAAACTCTTATCTCTCCGTTTCTGCTCCTCCTTTTAAAGAGGTCGATGCACAGGCGAGAATTCTTCTGGACCAGAAAAACATCCGGTTTATTCCCGGACACGCTGCTACGTCAAGAGAGGAATTACTGTGGTGTATTTTTCATACAACATTTAGTCAAGATCCAGAAGGAATGCTGAAACAGTATTCTTCTCTGGTCCCTAAAAAAAATTGGATAACCAGGTATGGTTATATGCCATTGGAAGTCTGTTTTTTTTCTCTGACGCTGGGGTTGTTTTTTGTTTGTCTTAAATTGAAAAACCATTTAGCGATGTGGATTTTCGTAAAAAGCTATATTTTATTACAATCTCTTGTCTCCAGGAGCATAACCCTGCTATATTCGGTGCATCCTTTGGCTCCAAAGGCATTTATTTCTACTGTTGACGGATTAAAGATCGTGTTGAACTTTTTAGCTTTGGCGAGTTTTTGTTGTACATCAATTTATTATATAAGCACACTTTGCGTAGGAAATAGGTTTCAGAATAACCTTCGTTGGTCTACTGCGGTACATGTGATGTACACCCTAATTCGCTATATTCCTGTCCCAATAGAGCAATCCTTTTTCTTTGGAAGAAGGCTATTGATTCAAACATGGTATGAAAGTCGCATAAATCTGGCAGTTTCGCGTGTTTTGGTAGAGTATAGTTACTTTGGGATAGTTCGAAAAGAGAAGAAAGAGTTCGAAGAGAAGCTATACGCACAGTATTGTACGTTTCTGGAAAATTCTTTACAAAGGAGAGGGGAATAGGTGAGCGTATCTCTAACGTTAATTCAGAACCCCCCTTACACGGTTGCTTATAATGTTGGTAAGGCTTCCTATCAGCCTTTTGCTTTGACAGGTCCTTCTAAGATGGAATTAGATCATAAAGTTCAAAAATATGCTTTTACAATTTTTTCTTCTTCCATCTCACTTTTGTTGTGGGTAGGTAGGGCATTTAGATTTCATGTAATCTATTTTGCCTCTTCTTTTAAGGAACAATTACTCGATCTTGGAGCATGCCCCATCATTAGGAGAGATCCATTTATTGCGTGGGGAGAGCTAGTTATCCGTACTGGAAGGGCCTTCTTGCGGACTCAAGAGGCGCTTAGGTGGGTTTTTGGCGGCGGAACATTTATTCCGAGATATCAATTTTTTGATTGCTTAACAAGTCTCTTTCGAGGGTGGCTTTTTTGGCTAAAAGATATTGTTAGTTTAAATACGTTGATATCTTTTGTGTTTCAAGAGAGGGGGATCCGATTGGAGCCCTGGCAATTTTCTTCTCCTTTGAGTCGGCTCTGGTGGAGCTTTTTAGTAAGTCTAGGGTTTCTTGTAAGTGTTATGAAGGAACACCGCTTTAATAAGGTATTTGTGGGTATGCTGATATCTTTGGTTATTGCTGCTTTTTTCTCTCATCCAATTGTGAATGATAAACGGAGCCGTGATGATGGGAATATTCTTTGTTCTCATGAGCTCAACGTTACTCATTTTCAAAAGGGCCAGCCCTTTTCTGTAAATAAGAACATTGATCTAGAGGTTTGGTTGGATAAATTGTTAGTTTGGTTTGAGGAAGTTAATTGCACTGATCCAGCCAAACCTGGATATATAAATCCGAAAAAAAATGCAGATTTTGAGATAGATCGAGAAGCTTTTTCTAAAGAACAACTACGAGAGGGGCTTGTTTTACATAACGACCATCTGCGCAAAAGATGCCCTTTTCTCGCAACTCCAGCAGCTCTACATCTTAAGGAATGGTATGAGCAGTGGGAAATGGTGTTTAGATGGAATATGGAGTCTCTTTGCCGTCGAGGGGAGCAATATACCCAAACTTATGGGCCGTTGAACCATGTTCAACAAGAGGGCACTGATGGATGGAGAGAGCAGAGAGAGGTAATGGAGGAAAGAAATCGTTATGTTAACGATACTGCTATTGCAACTAAACGCTGTGCTATCCGCCAAATAGAAGAGGACTTGGGTTACGCTAGACTGTTTCAATCTACTAACAGGGTTGGTTCTGTTGAAGATAATGGTAGTGATATTTCGAGTGATCTTTACAACCGGTTGGCTCAAAAAAGAGAGGATAAACTGGATTTTTTAGTTAATGCAAACCAGTACGGTTTACACCCAAATGATATCGCTAATCCCCATTTGAGGGACACATATAAAGCGCGGGTGAGAATTTTCTGGGGGCTCGATGAAGATCCAGGGGTTACGCCAAATGGTTATGATGATGCGACTTTTAAGAAGATAGTTGAAGCTTTTTTTGTCATACACTACACCCCCCATTCTGTTATAGGGTGGGTCAAGGAATGGATGAAAGACTCCTTGTTCCGAGACCATTTGTATGATTGGATCAAAGGCCAGGTAGGAGATTGGAATCAAGAGAAATATATATGCCTTTACCGTGAACTTTTAGGGCAGATTGTAGGGATTAATTCCGAGGGAAGAGAGCTTTCTTCAGATCGGAATGAAGCTCTCTTCTTTTTATCTAAGTTTCTCTCTTTTTTAGGAAAGGAGCCATCCGTTTGCCCTGTCCTTGCACGGCATGATTTAGATGAAAAATTTTTATTAGAAGAAATTTGGTCGTTGAAAGAAGTGAAAGAATGGGTAATGAAGAACACAAATTTTGTAAAAAAAACAGATAGACTTCATGAGGAATTAGAACATCGAAATGAGTGCCGACGGAAATTTTTTTCAGAGGACTCTTTGGGAGATGAGGGGATTACTTGGATTAGAAATGCTCTATTGAATCCAGAGGGGGTGGATTTGGGGAAATTGCAGGATATTCTTCTTAAAGAGGATAAAATGACCGCTTTCAAAAAAATTCTGGCACAACGAGGTGTTTCTGAAGAGAGGCAATTTTTAGAAGGGATAGCTGCTGCTGATAAAAAGAGATTAGAGGGGATGGTAAAGGGCATAGTACAGCGGGCTAGGGAAAATGAATTTTTATCACAAATTTTGCAAATAGATGAACCTAGTGATGAGTTGAATCAAAAAACTCTTTCAAGACCAGTGATGGAGTGGTTTTTGGTGAATATGGGAATTTTTAATCCTCAGATTTGAAAAATTTAATGACTAAAGTGTTCATAAAGTTTAAAGTAGATTCATCCAATGGTCTTTTTAGCTATTTTCTTAGTAATAGTACTTATTGTTTTAGCTCAGCTTTATCGTCGCTGTCCTTCAAATAGGGTATTAGTCGTTTATGGTCGTGTAGGTAAAGGAAAAGCGGTACAGTGTTATCATGGGGGAGGTTCTCTGATTTGGCCTCTCATTCAAGGGTATGCTTTTTTAGACCTGACGCCCAGAACGATCCACATTCCATTAAAAGGAGCTCTTTCTCATCAAAATATTCGAGTAAATGTTCCGAGTACTTTTACGATTGCTATAGGGTTAACTGCGGACAACATGAACAATGCTGCTGTGCGTTTATTAGCTATGGATTACAAGGAAATTGAATCAACGACAACAGAAATTATCACGGGGCAACTACGGTTAACGATTGCTTCACTTCGAATTGAGGAGATCAATCAAGACAGAGAGCGTTTTTTAGAGGCGATCAAGAAAAATATTGAAACAGAGCTAGATAAACTAGGTCTCATCCTTCTCAATGTCAATATTACCGATATTACTGACGAGTCGGAGTATATAGAAAGTATCGGTAAAAAGGCTTCTGCAACGGCTGTCAACCAGGCTAAGGTAGATGTAGCTGAACAAGAGAAACAAGGGGATGTGGGAAGGGAGCTAGCTGAGAGGGACAGACGTGTTTCTGTCGCTTCCTTTCATGCTGAAGCTGTCCAGGGAGAAAATGACTCTAAAGGCCAGATCGCCATGGCAAATGCGACTTTAGCGGAAAGAGAAGCAGAAGCCTCACGCAGAAGCCAAGTTGCTAAAGAGCAAGCAGAGGCAGAAATTCAAAAAGCACGAGCTATGACCCAAGCAAAGCGACTAGAAGCAGAGTTGATCGTGCCCCAAGAGGTAAAGAAAAAAACGATTGAAATTGAGTCAGAAGCAGAGGCCTTGGGCAAAGTTTTGGTGGCAAGGGGAGAAGCAGAGGCAGTATTAACGATAAAGAAAGCGGAGGCAGAGGGAATTTTAAAGCTACTGGAATCGAAAGCAAGGGGGTATCAAGCTTTAATCGAGGCTTGTGGAAATGATGCAAAAAGTGCTTCGACATTATTGTTGATCGAAAAAGCAGAAGAGCTTGTGAAATTACAGGCGGGAGCGATCAAAGACCTCAAGATCGATAAAATTACAGTATGGGATAGTGGAACGCCGCCTCCGGGGTCATCTTCTACTGCCCACTTTATCAGTCAATTGCCTAAAGTTCTTCCTCCTTTACAAGATATTTTGTCTCTTGCTGGCTTGCAGCTTCCAGAATTTTTGGGTCAAGCCAAGAAAAATTCGATACAGGTAAAAAAAGAAGAGTCTTTGGAGGAGGAAATTTCTGCGATTCGTTAAAGCAAAAAAGCATCTATTGATTAAATGGGTTATTACTTTGTGTTCTTTGTATCAGATTCCAACCATTGCAGCAGAACCTGCACTTGCACCTCAAGAAGCGCTAGCTAAGTTAATGAAGGGGAATGATCGATATGCGCATGATCGATTGCAACGCCGACATAATCAAGATAGGCGGCTCTCTGTTCACTGCAAGCAAACGCCTTTTGCCATCATACTGAGTTGTTCCGATTCTAGGGTATCTCCTGAAATCATATTCGATCAAGGCATTGGCGATATTTTTGTCGTTCGAGTGGCAGGTAATGTAGTGGGCTCCCTTGAGCTTGATAGCATCGAGTTTGCTGCGTCAGTACTTAAAGCTGCAGTTATCATGGTAGTGGGTCATGAAAATTGTGGAGCTATTGCTGCTGTTCTTGAGGATAAGGCTCAGAGTATTCCCACGATTGCGGAGCTCATCACACCTTCTGTTGAGAAAACAAAGGCTTCTTCAGGAGAAAACTTATTGAAAAGAGCAACGCAGCTGAATGCAATGAGAATGAGGGACTTGCTCTTGAAGTCTCCCATATTGTCGGAGCTGGTGCAGGAAGAGAAGCTTGCCGTTTATGCAGCTTATTATCATCTTCAAAAGGGAACTGTCGAGTTACTGCAGAATTGAGTTAAAGAAACTTTACCTCTATATTTTTTGTGTTACTGAACATAATTGATGGGTTGCAAAAGATCCGATCCCCTGTAGGGGATCTCTTTTTTAAAGCACTTAATTTTTTTGACACACAAGAGTTTTTTCTACTATTCGTGGTTTTGCTTTGGATGGCGAAGGGTTGGAAAATAGGGCTTAGAATGTTTTACATTCTCCTGGTCAGTAGCCTCGTTAACCACTCTTTAAAAGAATATTTTGCTTTGCCTCGACCTTTTCAACTCAATCCTACAGTAGGGGTAATTCGAGTAGGCGGGTATGGACTTCCCAGTGGAGCGGCGCAAACAGCACTTCTTTTATCGATTTTATTCTGTTATTATGTAAAACACCATTGGAAATGGTGGGTGGCTTTAGTTTACACCTTGCTCATCTCCTTTTCTCGTCTTTACCTGGGGGTTCATTTTTTAGAGGATATTTTAGCAGGCTGGTTAGTAGGTTTGCTGTTATCGTTTTTATACATTTACCTCTCTTCACGGATAGACGCCTCTCTTAAACGGTTTACTCCTTTTTCTCTTTTTTTGATTAGTCAGATGGTTCCTTCTTTTTTTATAATTTTTTCCCCTTCCCCTTTAACTATCCAACTTTTTTCCTCGGCAATGGGGATAGGTATGGGGGTATTCATTAGTTATTGCTACGGGTTCTTATTATCTCCTATTCTAAGGTGGAGGGATCTAGGTATGAGATTATTGCTTACCTTGCCCACCTCTTTGGCATGTGTCAGACTTCTCTTTTTCCTTCCTATAAAAGATCCCCTAGCATCTCTCTTTTGGTCGTTTTTTTCTTTAGGTTCATGGGTTGGTTTGGGCAATCTTGTAATCTGTCGGGTGTGGGAAAATTTTCAAAAAAAGAAGAGATCTAGATGAGAAAAATGATCTTTACAGTACAATCAGCAGAAAAGGTCTGTAGTGCACATCATTGCTCGACTCTTTGGAAGGTCTCCCTTTTCTCCTCTCAAAAAACATATGGGTTATGTGAGCGACTCTTTAGAGAAGCTCACGGAAATCGTCATGGCTCGTCCCTCACTCTCTCCCATTGAAATGGAAAAAAAGATCGAGCAGCTCTACCAACTGCACCGAGAAGCCGACTTAAAGAAGAGGGAAAGCTTGGGACGTTTCCCTAAAAATCTTTTCACACCAGTTGAAAGAGGTGATTTTTTTGATATTCTCTCTTTGCAAGATCTTCTAGTGAGTCAAGCGGAAAATATTGGAGTGATTCTCTCCTTCCAGATGCTTCCTTTTTCTTTATCGTTTCAGTTAGATTTGGAGAGCCTTTTACAAAAAAATTTAGAAACTTTCTTGCAATCTCGAAAAATTATTCAAGAAATAGAAGAGTTGTTAGAAGCCTCTTTTGGAGGAATGGAAGGAAAAAGGGTCCAGGCCATTATCGAACGTACTCTTCAACAGGAGCAAGAAGCTAAAATTTTTCTGCGTGGTTTGATGAAACGCTATTTCATGGAGGAACAGATTTCGGTAGATTTTTACCTTAAGATCAAGATTTTTGAGTCGGTAGGAACTATTTCCGCACTTTCTGGAAAATTGGCAACGCATATTTTGATGTTATTGGAGCCTTGAAATAATGGATTTGCAATTTACGTTGACCCTTCTCGTTCTTGTGATTGGATTTTACATGGCTTGGAACATCGGGGCCAATGATGTCTCTAATGCTATAGCTTCTTCTGTGGGTTCTGGAGCGTTGACATGGAAGCAAGCGGTGATTTTTGCTGCTATATTGGAATTCTGCGGAGCTTATTTTGTTGGGGAAAGAGTAACCAAAACTGTAGAGAGGGGAGTGATCAATACGGAGCTCTTCTTGCACGACCCTATGATACTGGTCTTGGGGATGTGTGGGGCACTTCTTGGGACGAGCCTTTGGCTTCAAATTGCCTCATTTTTTAAGTGGCCTGTTTCCACCACTCACGCTATTATCGGAGCCATCTCTGGCTTTGGAATATTTATCTCCGGATGGGGAGTTTTTAGGTGGCGCGAGGTTATTTCCATTATTCTCAGTTGGGTGATCTCTCCCGTTGCAAGCGCCCTTATCTCTTACTTAATTTTTCTTTTTTTACAAAAAAAGATTCTCTTTGCCCTTCATCCTATACGGGCTACAAAAAAGTTTTTCCCGCTTTTTTGTTTTGTTCTCTTTACCTCTCTTAGTCTAAATCTCACCTTTAATGGATTTTCCGCTTTCTCTTTATATTTTACTTTTGCCCCCGCATTGCTCTTTTCTCTATCTATGGGAGGTCTTGCAGCTCTTATTTCCTATCCTCTCCTTTGTTATGCGACTCCTTTATTGCAACTCAGCCCCCCTCCAAAAATGTCCCAGGAGGAAAAAACTTTACAGGTGTCTATACAAAAACTTCTCAGGAAGGGCCCCCCTGATACTACAGCTCCAGAGTACCGTTTTGTAGAAAAAGTGTTTCTCTATCTCCAGATTATCAGTGCGGGCTATGTGGCCTTTGCTCACGGGGCTAATGATGTTTCCAATGCAGTAGGGCCCGTTGCTGCAGTACTTTCTATCTTAAAAAATGGGGGTAAGATTTCGGCTTCCACTTCTATTCCCTCTTGGCTTTTACTTTTGGGTGGAGCGGGCATTGTCACGGGATTGCTTACTTGGGGCTGGCGTATTATAGAAACAGTAGGGAAAAAAATTACGGCTCTAACACCCACTAGGGGCTTTTGTGCTGAGTTTGGGGCTGCTACGACAATTTTATTGGCTTCTAAGATGGGATTGCCTATTTCGACAACACACTGTTTGGTGGGGGCGGTTCTCGGTGTGGGTTTGGCAAGGGGCATTTCAGCAATCAATCTTGGGATGATTCAAGAGATCGTTCTTTCTTGGATGATGACCATTCCTGCGAGTGCTTTTATGAGTATTATCTGTTTTTATTTACTCAGATTGTTGTTTTTGTAGCCTCAATAACAGAGGCTTCTCAATAAGACTTTTAAAATTAGGTGAATTGAGAGTATTTGTTGACATAATGGAAGAGTTATATGCATCGTATCCTTTTCAAATATCTCAAGAAGAGTCTCTATATGAAAAGGATGATCTACATCTGCTTTCTTTGCTTTTTCATCGGGTGTAGCAATTCCTCTTCTCATGATCATTACAGGATTGCCTTTGATCCTTCATGGTATGTGCTCAACCTTCCGGGGCGCGAAAGTACCTTAACTTCTTTTACAATAGAACTCATTGAGGCAATTAGTCAGATAGAGAAAAAAAAGATCACTTTATATCAAGCTAGCTGGGATACCCTGTTTACCTACTTAAAAGCGGGGCAGTATGATGCAGTTTGCTCTACGCTGCAACCCTATCTTTTCTATGATACTACCTTCAGTTTTTCTCAGACTTATCTGAGAACTGGTCCCGTCATGATAATTCCAATCACAGGAAGGTACCATCCCTTCGATCGACTGGATGGCAAAGAAATCGGAGTAATTCAAGGGTCCTCCAGTGTTCCTCTTTTAAGTAACTACCCAGAAGCGCTTCCTCGTTTTTATGACTCTGTTCCCGTACTTCTTTCAGATACTTCTCAGGGGATATTGGATGGCTGTTTAGTCGATAGGCTGACGGCGGATGCCTTTGTTCACGACCTCTTTTATGGACAACTAAAGATCGTCACCCCACCTATGAACGAAGAGGGGATTCGTTTTGTTGCTCTTAAAACGGGCGCTTCTTCTAGATTGATTGAGCTCTTGGATCGAGGCCTCATTGCCTTAAAAGAGAATGGTGCTTATTCTGCGCTTTTGAAAAAATGGCGACTTTCTGAGGAAGCCTTAAGCGTAATTTTGGCCGATAATTAACTTTTTTTATAAAAAAATTTAAAATCTTCTAAGCAAAGAGCCTTTTCTAACATAAGCTTTACTTGAAAGGTGGAAAAAAGTATAATGAGCTGCTTCTCTTTTTTAGAAGCAGGCTCTTTATGAAATTTGAAGAATAAGGGGTAATCCGTAGATACTTCAATTTAAGCCAATACTGCCTTAATCTGGGTCCCCATAATGATAAAAAAACTTAAGAAAGGCTTGACGAACTGCTTTGCCTACCTTCTTTTTTGGAGTATCCAACTCCGCTATCGGGTGAAAGTTATTGGTCTGAAGGAGATTCCCTTTGATAAGGGAGTGGTTTTCTTGCCCAACCACCCTGCTGAAATTGATCCCGTCATTCTCTCGGTCCTTTTATGGAAAAGATATCAACCGCGACCTCTCATTCTCGAGAGTTTTTATTTTTTACGAGGTGCTCAATGGATACAGAGATGGGCTTGGCCTGTTTTGATTCCCGATATGAGTGGGGTCATTACTCCTTGGAAGGAGATGAAGGTAAAGAAGAGTTTTTGCCAAGTCGTCGAAGGGTTGAAGCAGGGAGATAATTTTCTCATTTACCCATCCGGGAGATTGAAGGAAACGGGAAAGGAGCTATTGGGAGGTGCGTCCTTTGTTCACGATCTCATGCAGGTTTATCCGGAGCTTTCGATCGTTTTAGTTCGTACCACAGGCCTTTGGGGGAGTCGCTTTTCCCGAGCTTTGACGGGCCATACCCCTGACGTTAAGAAAATATTTTGGAAAGGGGTGAGGATCATTTTAAAAAACTTCATCTTTTTTACTCCTAGGCGAGAGGTACTTGTTGAATTAGAGGTGGCCCCGCCAGACCTTCCTCGTCACGCTTCCTCTCACGAGTTGAATCGTTACTTAGAAAAATGGTACAACCTTCGGGGCATTGAGCCCCTTACGAGAATACGAGATTTTTTCTGGAGTACCCCCCTCTCCACAGAGATCTCTCAAGAGGAGAGCCAACCAGCAATTCCTAGATTTTCAAATCTTTCTTCTGAGATAAGAGAAGAGATCTTTAATGAGGTGCGTCGTCTTTCAGGGCATCCGGACGTCGATTCTTCTCAACACCTAGCATATGATCTTGGCTTGGATTCTTTAGATATTTCGGAGTTATACCTTTATCTAAAGGATCGCTATGAAATAGAAGGAATTGAATCTCTTTCCTTGGAAAGAGTGGAGGATCTCTTGACGGCAGTATCTTCAAAAACTTCTCAAACGAAGAGAAGTAGCCCTCCTCTTTCGAAAATAACTACTCAATGGTTTGCCGAGGGAGTGCGTCCTCCTGTTAGGGTGCCTTTGGGGAGAACCCTGCAAGAGGCTTTTTTGAGAAGTTGCGACAGGATGGGGGGGTACATTGCTTGCGGAGATGACTCACTGGGAGTATTTACATACCGTCGTCTGAAGGTCGCCGCCTTGACCTTAAGTCATGCCCTTCGGTCTTTAGAGGGAGAGCACGTGGGAGTTCTGCTTCCCTCTTCCACAGGGGCATACTTATTGGTTTTTGCCCTATTGTTGGCCAATAAGGTTCCTGTTATGTTAAATTGGACCCTGGGCATGAGAAATCTTACTTACGCGATGCAAGCGGCTGGGATCAAAAGGGTGCTCACATCGGAAAAATTTCTCGACCGTTGGCAAAATGGAGATTTTACTGCTTTTGAAGAAGAGCAGCTCCTCTTGATAGAGGATATCAGCAGAAAACTCTCTCTGGGGCAGAAAATTTTAGGCGCATTAAAAGCTTATTTGCCCTACCACTGTTTGCGTTTTTTCTCGCTCTATCCCTTTCTTGAAGAGAGAACTGCTGTCATTCTGTTCACCAGTGGAACCGAGTCCCTTCCTAAGGGAGTACCTTTATCCCATCGAAATATCCTCTCCAATCAAAAGGCTGGCCTGTCACGTATGAGTTTTTCTTCTAAAGACTCTATGTATGGGGTTTTACCTCCTTTTCACTCTTTTGGGTTTTCTGTAACGGGGATTCTTCCTCTTCTTGCAGGGTTAAAGGTATACTACGCTCCTGACCCTACCGATAGCTTTAAGATAGCCTGTGACATTGCTCGTTGGAAATTGACGATTTTTTGTGCTGCTCCAACATTTATTATGGGGTTAATTCGCACTATTTCCTCTATAGAGCTACCTACGCTTCGTTATTTGGTAAGTGGTGCTGAAAAGGCACAGAAGGAAATTTTAGATTGGGCGAAGCAAAAGGGGCTTATCCTGATAGAAGGTTATGGAATTACTGAATGTAGTCCTGTGGTGACGATGAAACTACCAGAAGATCAGGGAGTGGGGAAGCCTTTACCTGGGGTAGACCTCGCTATCGTAGATGAGGAAAGAAAAAAAATATTGCCATTGGGGGAAACGGGGGAGATCTGTATTAAAGGCCCCAATCTTTTTAAGGGCTATCTAAAGCCAGTAACTCCTTCACCTTTTGTTCAGCTCGAGGGGTGCCTTTGGTATTGCTCTGGGGACCTTGGACATCTTGAAGCTGATGGATCCTTAGTTTTGTCGGGACGTTTGAAGAGGTTTGTGAAAATAGGCGGAGAAATGATTAGCCTGGGAAACATTGAAGAAGAGATTTTAACTCTTGTTCCCATTCCCCCCGATGTTCCCTCTCCTTCACTGGCTCTTGCTGTCAAAGAGGGGCACAAGCCTTTGCTCATTTTGTTTGCTACGTTCAACCTCGATCGAGAAAAGCTCAATAAGGGCCTTCGAGAAAAAGGGTATGGCAATTTGATTAAAATTGCTGAAACTCGAAGGGTAGAGCGGATTCCTGTAACAGGTGCTGGCAAGGTGCAGTATGGTGCCCTCGATGAGATTATTTAATACGGAAAAGAGGGAGAAGGAGAAGATCATCTCCTCGGAACCTCTTAAAATATATACTTGTGGACCTACAGTATATGACTATGCCCACATTGGCAATTTTAGAACCTATGTGGTAGAGGATTTATTGAGAAGAGCCTTGAAATTTTTTCAGTTTCGAGTGATTCAAGTCATGAATATTACGGATATCGATGACAAAACTCTTCGAGGGGCCTTGAGAGAGAAAGTTTCATTAAAAGATTTTACTGATGCCTTTATTCGAGCTTTTTTTGAGGATCTTCAACACTTGAGGATCGAAAAAGTAGAATACTACCCCCGGGCTACAGAATATATTCCTTCTATGATTGAGATAATCAATAAGCTTTTAACAGAAGGAATGGCTTATCGGGGTGGTGATGGTAGTATTTATTATAATATTCACACCTTTTCTACTTACGGAAGATTATCCCATTTGCCCTTGGAACAGCTTCAAAGAAAGGAGGAAGGTGTGATAGAAGATGAATATGGCAAGGAAAATGTGGCCGATTTTGTCCTTTGGAAAGCTTTCGACCCTCAAAGAGATGGAAAGTGCTACTGGGAGTCCCCATTTGGAAGGGGAAGACCTGGTTGGCATATCGAATGTTCAGCAATGGCTTTAAATCTTTTGGGGCCGACGATCGACATTCATGCCGGGGGTGTTGATAACATCTTTCCCCATCATGAAAATGAGATTGCTCAATCGGAGGCTTATACCCGACAACCTTTTGTTAAACACTGGCTACATGTAGAACATCTTTTAGTCGACCATCAAAAAATGTCAAAAAGTCTAGGAAATTTCTTTACTTTACGTGATCTGATGCAGCAAGGATATTCAGGGGTGGAGCTGCGTTATCTTTTTCTACAGACTCATTATCGTACTCCTCTCAACTTTACCTTTGCTAATCTAAAAGGAGCGATGCATTCTTTAGAACGTCTGAGAGATTTTATCCTCAGAATTAGAGAGCTGAAAGAAAGGGATTCGACAAAACAAGGCGTGGTCAATGCTCTCTTAAAGACAAGCTTGAAGCTATTTGCAGAGGCGCTTGCCGAGGATCTTAATGTCGTTGCTGCCCTAGCCGTGCTATTTGATTTTGTTCGAGAAGTTAATGCCCTATGCGATCAGGGAAAAATCAGTGGTGAAGAGGCCCAAAAGGTGTTGAAATTTCTACACCACATTGACCAAGTATTGGGGATTCTTCCTCTAGAAGAAGAGTCGATGCCCCCTCGCAGTCTTCAAAACCTCTTGGTTTTACGGCAACGAGCACGAGAATTAAAAGAATGGGAAAAAGCGGATCAGTATCGAGATCAAATTATTGCAAAAGGATATCTGATTGAAGATACTCCCTGTGGAGCTCGTCTTAAAAAAAGGAGTGTTCATGAACCAAAAAGCTAGAACCAGAGATGAACTTTTTTTGTTAAAAATTTATGAAACTGCACCTCGCTCTTTAGATGTAGATTCTCACTGCATTGGTCGTGCTCTTCGGCACAGTCATAGAACAATTGAAAATATCGTACGCCACTTGGCCCAAGCCAATTTTGTTAAAAAAGGGGAAAGAAATAGGTTACAACTTACACCACAAGGAGTACGTCTTGTAGAACAGCTTTTAAAGGAAGCCCCTTCTTAGTTCGATTCGGGACGCATAAGAGGGAAAAAGAGAACATCTCGAATGGAGTATTCTCCAGAGAAGAGCATGACCAAACGGTCGATCCCTATCCCAATTCCTGCTGTTGGAGGCATCCCCTGACAAATCGCTTCTAAAAATTCTTCATCTAAGGGATGTTCTACTCCTTCTTGCCTATCCCATTTTTTTTCATGCTGCTCGACGAGTAATTTTCGTTGCAATTCAGGATCATTCAGCTCTGAGTAAGCGTTGCAGATTTCATATCCCAAAATAAAGGTTTCAAACCTCTCTACCAGCCCCTCTTTTTTGGATTGAGAGTTTCGATGAGGTTTGCAAAAAGGAGTAGTTTCTATAGGGTGATCGATAATATGATGAGGCTGAATTAGGTGGTGTTCCACAAATATTTCAAAGAGCTTAGCGATTAGGATACCTCGGGGGGCTATTTCTATTTTTTCTAGATTGATTTTTCCGCTTTTCAACAGAATTGTGCGTATTTGACTTTCATTAAGTTGATCGACGTCGATCTGAGCATAGGAGAGGATTGCCTCTTTAAAAGAGATCCTTTTCCAAGGAGCTTTTAAGTTGACTACCATCTTTTTTTCATTTCGACAAAGGAGCAGCTCGGTTGTGCCAAAAAATTCCATGGCTATCGATTCAAATAATTCTTCGCAGAAGCGCATCATGTCGTTATAATCCCAATAGGCAGCGTAAGCCTCTAACATGGTAAATTCTGGATTGTGAGATTTGTCGATGCCTTCGTTTCGAAAAACTTTAGAGATCTCATAAATCTTATCCATTCCCCCGACAATCAATTTTTTTAGTGAAGTTTCTAGGGCAATTCTCAGATACATTTTTTGATGTAGGGCATGTAATTGGGTTGTGAAGGGGCAAGCCTCCGCTCCTCCATAAATGTTTTGTAAGATGGCCGTTTCCACTTCGATAAAATGAGAAGCTTCAAAATAGCGACGGATAGATTGCAGGATGCGACTTCTCAATTGAAAAGTTGCCATTACGTTGGGATGAGCTATGAGATCCAACCAACGTTTGCGGTAGCGTTCTTCCTTGTCATTAAGGCCTCCATGTTTGTCTGGAAGGGGAAGTAAGGATTTGCACAGCAAAGTTACCTTTTTGACATAAAGGGTGACCTCCTCTTTATGTGTTCTAAATAAATGCCCTTCCACGCCGAGGATATCTCCAAGGTCGATCTGTTTTTCGATGAACTTCAAGTTCGTTAGCTCTTCAGTGGGATTCCACCCCTCTACCTTGGTTAGGTCGCGATTGAACATCAGCTGAATCCTACCGGAAGAGTCTTGTAAGTGGGCAAAACTATTTTTTCCCATAGCGCGGAAAAGGACCATCCTTCCAGCTAAAACTACCTGTTCTGTTTTTCCTGCAGCAGCCTCCTCGCTTCCACCTATTTTTTGGTTTTCATAGCGACTCTTCACCTCTTGTGCTGTGTGGGTAGATTCAAATTTAGCTGGATAGGGGTCGATCCCTAAAGCGCGTATTTTCGCTAGCTTAGCCGATCGATTTCTAAATTCTTCTTGATAGTGGTAATGAGGTAACATCTCTATAAAATTTTGATTGCTTCCCCATTAAATTTCCTAATGAGGAAGCAATCATCTAACCACCTTTTTCAGTAATTTTTCAATAAATTTTCTGAGTTACAAGAGCTTTATGCGGAGCTCTTTACCGATGTTCGCGATGCTTTTCCCCAGGGTGTTGAGGGTGTTGTTGGGGGTGTTTACAGGGATTCTGTTGAGGATTTTTTTGCCCTGGATGCTGAGGATGTTTTTGTCCGGGCCACTGGTTGGGTTGTTCTTTCATATGAAATCTCCTTAAATTAATTTAATGGAATTAAGATTAATTCCAATTTTTAATTTAAATTATTTTTTAATTTTTATTTATAAAAACAATTGTTATTCAAGCTTAAAACTACGTAAATAAAAAGTTGATTATTTAATTAAATCATTGACATTTAAGACTTTTAATCCTCTGAAGAATGTTTGTAAAAAATATTTTTCTTGAAAATTTTTTGTTAAAACATCTTTTTTTAGCAGCTCTTTTATTGACTTTCTGAGGAACTATCCTTTAATGATGAGTTGGGTTGAATGGAGCAGGACAACGCTCTTCCTTTTGGAGGATGTTGATGAGGTGTTTTAAGTTGTTTTTAGGTGTTTTATTATGTTGAGACTATTTCGCTATTCCTTGACAGGCCAAATGATTATTGCCGTTTGTTTGGGTATCTTTACAGGCCTTTTATTAGGAGATATTTGCCAAATTTTTTTACCTTTGGAAAAAGCCTATGTCATGATATTGAAGATCACCACAATCCCTTATCTGATCACTGCCATTGCTTATGGAGTTGGGCGTCTTATACCTTCTTTAGTCAAGGAAATTTTAAAAAAGGGATTGATATTAATTGCCTTAGCATGGGTGATTAATATCAGTGTCATTTATTTAGCTGTCTATTTATTTCCTCAGTCGACCAATGGAATGATTCGCTCGGTATATAGCGATATTCCTCCGACGAAGATCAATTTTTTTGAACTTTTAATTCCCGATAATATCTTTTTATCGTTGACACAAAACGTTATTCCCTCTGTCGTGGTCTTTTCTCTTCTCATTGGGCTAGCGTTGATCTGTTTACAAGAGAAACAAGTAATTCTATCGCTTTTGAGCAATCTCTTTGACTCTTTTACTTTGATAACGAAATGGATTAGCCGAATTACACCGATTGGAACTTTTTTGGTCATTGCTGATCGTGTAGGAACTATTCAAGCCGTTACGGTGAAGCAACTCGTCACTTATCTGATCATCTATGTTTTATGTATTTTATTGTTAATTTTCTGGATTTTCCCTCGCCTCGTCGGAATGTTGACCTCGATTTCTGCTACCCGATGGTTAAAAGATCTTTCACCTGTCCTGCTTTTGGCGTTTACTACAAACGTAGTGATCGTCACTCTACCCTTTATGGTCGAATTGATCAAGAAAGAATTAGACAGATATTATTGTAAGAACCTTCAACTACAGGAGGAAATTCAGGGTGTAATTTCCATTACCTTTAACCTCCCCCTTGGGGCGCTCCTCATCTCTATTTTTGTCTTTTTTATTTCAATTTCTTATCATCTTCACTTATCTCTTATACACCAAGCCCAGCTCTTTTTGCTGACCTTTTTAACAGGTCTGGGGAGTGTGGGGTTAGGATCCTGGGTTAATGCTTTAAATTTTATTTTAAATTCCTTAAATCTACCCCTTGCTGCAATAGAATCCTATATGACAATCGCCCCCTTTACCGCGGGATTGCAAGCTACCGTGTCGGTTATGGAAATTTCGACGTTGTCCCTTTTAATCGTGCTGGCTTGCCATAAATTTTTACAATGGAGGTGGAAGGAAATTATCTTAAAAGGGACGGTGACGCTTTTACCTATTTTTCTCTTGCTGACCTGTTTTAAAAGTTGGGTGAAGCTTCCTTCCATTTCTAGACCTGTTGAGAGCATCTATGATTTTTCCATAACTGACTGCGTAGAATCTAAGGTATTTACCTCGGAAGATCCATTACCGCCGCCCAGGACTGGAGATGTTTTTCAAAGAGTGACGGAATCCAAGGTATTACGGATAGGGTACTCCCCGAACTCGCCTCCCTTTTCATTTTTTGGAAATCATGGGGAGTTAGTAGGCTATGACATTGCCTTAGCCCATCTTCTTGCTAAGGATCTAGAGTGTAATTTGGAATTTATTCCCATGCAATTTCCTCGATTTACGGAGGAGCTCAATGAAGGACTTTACGACATTGCAGCCTCCGGGCTGTCAATTACGGAGAGGAGGATTAAAGAAGCCTGTTTTACTCTGCCCTATATGGAGTCGCAGGTCGTCTTCATCATGAAAAAGCAGGTCAAAGATCGGTATACCTCTATCGAGAAGGTTTTAGGCAACTCTGAGCTTCTTTTTATTGTTTATCGGGGTAGCGCTTACGAGGATTTGCTTCAAAAACTATCGATACCTCCTTCTCGGTATAAAATTATTGATCGATATGAAGAATATCTTCAAAAATACCCTGACGATATTTTAATCCGTGGAGAGCCTCAGGCTATCTCTTGGGTACTTAATTTTCCCGAATTCACTATAGTATTTCCCTCTCCAGTAATAGGAAGAGAAAATTTAGCTTATGGGTTGGCTTATCGGGGGGGATCTATTTTTTGCTATCTAAACCAGTGGCTTTCATTAAAAAAAATGGAAGCTATTACTCAACAACAGTATGAAAAATGGGTTTTTGGGAAAAAAGATCATTCTTCTGATTTGAAAGAGAGGCGATGGTCTATTATTAAAAATATTTTTGGATGGGGCCATTGAGCTTTCGTGAAGTGCATTATTTGATAAAAAAAGGATAGACGCTCTAGGATAAGGCTTAGCAGAATCTTCTTAATTTTAAGTTTTTTTGATATTATTTAAAAATGCATTTTATAATTTATTAGGATTGGGTAACGCATGTTTGACAAATTTACTAATCGTGCTAAGCAAGTGATTAAACTGGCCAAAAAAGAGGCCCAGAGGATGAACCACAACTACCTCGGCACGGAACACCTCTTGTTAGGACTTTTAAAGTTAGGGCAAGGGATTGCTGTCAATGTTTTGAGGAATTTTAATCTCGACTACGAAGTCATCCGACAGGAAGTGGAGAAGATCGTGGGATTTGGTCCAGAAATTCAAGCCTACGGAGACCCTACCCTAACGACCAAGGTTAAGAGGGTGTTTGAATTTTCTAATGAAGAAGCAGCTAGCCTCAACCATAACTACGTAGGAACAGAGCATCTTCTTTTAGCTATTCTACGTCAAGGGGATGGGGTTGCTGCCCAAGCTTTGGAAAACCTCAACGTGAGCTTAAAAGAGGTTCGCCGTGAAGTGTTGAAAGAACTAGAAACCTTTAATTTACAACTTCCCCCTATAGGAATTGGCAATATAGGCAGCATTCCCCCTCCAAATGGAGGAGTTTTTTCCAAGCCCCCATCAGCTCCTCAGGGAGATAAAATGCCAGCTTTAAGAGCCTATGGACATGATTTAACCGAACTTTATAGAGAAAAAAAATTAGACCCTGTCATTGGTCGTAAAAATGAAGTAGAACGACTGATTTTAATCCTATGCCGACGCCGCAAGAATAATCCCGTCCTCATAGGAGAAGCTGGGGTAGGCAAAACTGCCATCGTGGAAGGGTTAGCGCAGGCTATCGTAAGAGGAGAAGTGCCCGATAATTTAGCCAAGAAAAGATTGATTGCCCTTGACCTTACTTTGATGATCGCTGGAACAAAATATCGGGGGCAGTTTGAAGAGCGGATTAAGGCGGTCATGGATGAAATTAAGAAAAATGGCAATATTCTTCTATTTATCGATGAACTGCATACAATCGTTGGAGCGGGCGCTGCAGAGGGTGCTATCGATGCATCTAATATACTCAAGCCGGTTCTTTCTAGGGGAGAAATTCAATGTATCGGGGCTACAACGATCGATGAGTATCGCAAACACATTGAAAAAGATCCTGCTTTAGAGCGACGTTTTCAAAAAATCTTGGTCATGCCCCCTTCGATTGAGGAGAGCATTCAAGTTTTGAAAGGGCTTAAATCCAAGTATGAAGCTCACCATAAGTGTATGTATACCGATGCAGCGCTGGAGGCGATGGTTAGGCTTTCAGATCGCTATGTCCCAGGAAGATTTCTTCCTGATAAGGCGATTGATTTGATGGATGAGGCAGGTGCTAAAGCCCGTATTGCCTCGATGCACCAACCTCAAGATATCACCAAGCTCGAAAGTGAAATTGAAGAGGCTCGTTTGGCTAAAGAGCACGCCATCGCTCGTCAAGAATATGAAAAGGCAGCTAGTTTGAGAGATAAAGAAAAAAAATTTAGAGAGCAGCTTCAAGAATTGATCCATCAATGGGAAAATTCTAAAGAAGAACAGCAGACCATTGTAGATGAAGAGGATACTGCAGTGATCATCTCTAAGCAAACGGGAATTCCTCTCACTCGGTTGACGGAAGACGATATAGAGAAGATCCTCAAGATGGAAGAAACTCTCACTCAAGTCGTCGTGGGTCAAGAGGAAGCTGTGGGTTCCGTTTGTCGGGCAATACGTCGTAGTCGAGCAGATATTAAAGATCCCAATCGACCTATTGGGTCTTTTCTGTTTCTAGGACCCACAGGTGTGGGAAAGACATTACTTGCCAAACAGTTAGCTATTCAGCTGTTCGGTGGGGAAGAGGCGCTCATTCAAGTCGACATGTCAGAGTATATGGAAAAATTTACCGTGAGTCGGATGACCGGATCACCTCCGGGTTACGTAGGGTTTGAGGAAGGGGGTCAGCTTACGGAAAAGGTGCGCCGCAGGCCCTATTGCGTCGTGCTTTTTGATGAAGTAGAAAAAGCACATCCCGATGTAATGAATCTACTGTTGCAGGTTCTTGAAGAAGGCTGTCTGACCGATTCTTTTGGTAGAAGGATCGATTTTCGAAATACCATTATCATCATGACTTCTAATTTGGGAGCAGACCTCATTCGTAAACAGACGGAGATGGGTTTTGCTGCGCAAGAAGGCAATACTTATGCTAAGATGAAGGAAACGATCGAAGCTTCGGTTCGTAAACATTTTAAACCCGAGTTTCAAAATCGGACCGACATTATTATCTTTAAAGTATTGGAAAAAGCACATCTCTTTAAGATTATTGAACTCGAGATTGCTAAGATTAGAACGAGGTTGGTCGACAAACACGTCCTTTTGGAGCTCAGCCAGGAAGCGAAAGAGCTGCTCGCGAATCAAGGGTTTAAACCAGAGATGGGAGCAAGGGCCTTACGTCGAGCTATTGAGACCCATCTTGAAGATCCTCTAGCTGAAAAACTTCTTCTCCATCCCAAGAAAGGAGGCAAATATTTAGCCATAGTTGAAGG
>Ga0187894_10002077_pt1 | contig 24445 bp, 17 predicted proteins | sample GBC1701081metaG_FD_136650 | JGI IMG/M metagenome (GOLD analysis project Ga0187894, IMG submission 136650) | White microbial mat communities from a lava cave in the Kipuka Kanohina Cave System on the Island of Hawaii, USA - GBC170108-1 metaG ... | reverse complement strand
GCACTAATTCCATCCACTATTCGCGCGGAAGAGTGGCTCCTCAGCGGCCCACCGTGGCAAAAGACGCGCCCCGAATGAGGGAACGCTCGTTGCTCAGTTAACAGCAAGCACTAATCTCCCTACGTAGGACAGGCATTCTTGCCTCTCCTCGGACAGACGCAAAGGACAGACGCCGTAGGACAGACTCGAAAGTCTGTCCTACTGATCGCGAAAAGAGAGAACTCAAACTATGAGCTTGCTGCCACGCTTATTGCTCTTCGGTCTCATAGCAACGTTGGCGAGCGGAATCGCCTGTACGACGGGACCAAACAATTCCAATTCGCCGGCGGTTACACAAACCACACCGTCATCGCCATCGCCATCACCAGGTGCTTCACCCGCGGCAACACAAGCGTCGGTTCAAGTAACACTGCCGCTGCTCAATGCACTTCTCGCCGAAGACGCTTTCGTGCGCGAACTCAAAGACAAGGCGAAACTTTCAGACGAGCAGATCGCCTCACTCAAACGCGCGTCACAGTCCGCGATCGATCGACTGCGCGAGGCTAATGTAGAAGAAACAGACGGCAACGACCCTGACGCACGCACGCGTGCAGCGGAACAACTCCGGTCCCTCCTTGGCGCCGAGAAAGCCGAACAGGTGGCCGCGCTGGCCAACGAATACTGGGCCAAGGGCGATCCGGCGGCCGAAGGCGCGCGCGCTAACGGCATCGAGATGTTGAAAGGCCCTAATGCTGTGCCTACCGACACGCGTGTCGTCGTCAACATCCCGGCGTTTCGCATGGATCTTTTTCAGAATGGTTCGCTGGTGAAGTCGTACAAAGTCGGTATCGGTTATCCGCAGTTTCCGTTGCCACTCGGACTACGCAAAGCACAGTCAGTGATTTTCAATCCATCCTGGACACCGCCGGACTCGCCTTGGGTCGCGAAGATGAAAAACGTTACGGCCGGCGAGCGGATCGAACCCGGAAGCAAAGACAACCCGCTTGGACCAATCAAGATCCCGATCGGCTTGCCGTCGCTAATTCACGGCGGCAAATCGCCCGCGAAGATCGGAAAGTTTGCTTCGCATGGTTGTGTTGGTTTGACGAATGCTCAGGTGAAGGACTTTGCGATGCTGTTAATGCGCGCGGCCAACAACGAAGTCTCCGAACAACAGATCGCGCAGTACCTGAAAGACAAGACGCGCACGAAGAGCGTGAAGCTGGACCAGGTGATTCCGGTTGAACTGCGTTACGAGACGATCGTGCTCGAAGACGGAAAACTGCACATCTACAAAGACGTCTACCGGCAGGGGACAAACACGGAAGAGAACCTGCGGCGCGTGCTCGAGACTCACGGCGCCAAACTCGAAGACCTTTCAGAGGATCAACGAAGACAGCTCCTCGAGGCTTTGGAAAAACCACCTAAGACTGACGTAGCGATCGATGTAGGGGTTTTAGATCAGAAGGGTTATCCGGTGCCGGTCAACTTGGACGACGGCAAAAGCAAACCACAGATTACACAGATTAAACGGAAGTGAACGCAGCACAGTCCGCGATCTCTGTGTAATCCGCGCAATCTGTGGTTCCCTCTTGAACCTTGCTGAAGTACTCTTCGATTCGATCGAGCACTTCCTCGACTGAGTGTGAGTGATAAATCGAAGTGCGAAACAACGCGCCGCCCGGCAAGCCGCGCGTAAACTGTCCGGCCAACTGTTTCATGCGATTGATCGCGGGCGTCTCCGGCATGTCTTCACGCAGCATGTCGAAGTACTCGTGCAGGATCGCGCGCTTGTCAGCCAGTGTCGGTTCGAAGATCTCGCGCCCGCGCATCGCGTCTTCAATCTGCCGGAAGATCCACGGATTGGCCATTGCGCCGCGGCCGATCAGCACGCCGTCGCAACCAGTCTCACGAAACTTCGCAAACGCGCCCTCGATCGTCGTCACATCACCACTGCCTGAAACCGGCACGCGCACGGTCTCTTTCACTTGCCGGACTAAATCCCAATTTGCCAGACCGCGATAGCCCTGCTCTTTCGTGCGGCCGTGCAACGCGATGTGCTCGACGCCACAATCTTCAGCGAGCTTCGCCGTCTCGATGGCATTGATCGTGTGATCGTAAAAACCGGCCCTGATCTTCACGGTCAACGGAATCGTGATCACTTTCTTGACGGCTTTGAGAATCGTTTCGAGCCGGCTGTGGTCTTTCAGCAAACCGGAGCCGCCACCATGCTTCACGACCTTTGGCGCGGGACAACCACAGTTGATGTCGAGAATATCGGCGCCAACCTCCTGCGCCATCTCCGCGGCCATGGTCATGCGCTCCGGCTGGCCACCAAAAATCTGCACCGCAAAGGGCCGCTCATCCTCGTAGAACCGCATCTGCCGTTTCGATTTCGGATTGCTGCGCGTCAATCCTTCCACCGATATGAACTCCGAAACCGACAAACCCACGCCACCCCGCCGTTTGATCAAACGCCGGAAAGAGACGTCCGTCACACCCGCCATCGGAGACAGAATCAGGGGCGGATTGATCTCCACGTCACGAATCTTGAACGGCTTGATTTCCCCTATCCAGTTCATCGGTGTTTAGGGCCGCAGATTAACACCAATAACACGGACCAGAGAAAAGTGTTATCGGCGCCAATCAGTGCTTTGTCTGTGTGAATCCGTGTTACGGTTTCTTGTTGTTCTTTTTGTCGTCGCTCTTGTCGGCGCTCTTCGCAGTTGCCGGCTGATTGAGTTTCAGCAACGGCTCGACGGTCGCGCGGTAAGTGTCTGTGATCTTGATGAACGCCTCGTTGCGCAGAGTCTGCAAGTAAATCTCGCGCTCTTTTGGCTGGCGTTCCCCCAGCATCGCTTCGCGCACGCGATTGTCGTTGAATGTCGGCGCGCTTCCGGCAGGAGTGCGCGCGTCAACGCGAAGAATCTGATAACCCTCAGGCGTGCGAATCGGCTCAGTCACGCCGCCCGCCGGCACATTCTTTAGCGCCGCAACCAAATCCTCACGCAGTTGGGGAACGTCAAATTCACCAACGTAGCCCTTATCCTGCCGTGCGGTGCGCTGGCCGTTCTTTTCGCGTTCGGAATTCGCTGCTGCGAGCGCGGCGAAGTCGGCGCCCGCGCGGATTTGCGCGATCAGTTCCAGGGCCCTGGCCTTCACAGCCGCTTCGTCTTTGCCGGTCGTGACGAGATAGAGCTCCGACAGTTTCACGCTTTCCGGTTTGCGAAACTTGTCGAGATGCGAGTCATAGTATTTCTTGATTTCATCAGACGAGAAACCCAGGTAGACGCGGCGATCGACTTCCTGCTGCAAGACCGCCTGCTTCATCATCTCGCTACGCATCGTACGCCGGATTTCGTCGGGGTCCAGCTTACTGTCGCGCATCGCCTGATAAAGTTTTTCGATCGAGTTGATTCCCTGCTCCTGCGCGATCTGCAACAGGCGGCGGTTCACTTCCGCTTCGATCTCGCCGGCCAGATCAAGCTCTTTGCCTTTCTGGAGCAACAGTCTCTCGTTGATTAGCGTGGCGATCAGTTCGGCCTGATGCTTGGCGACTTCCTCTCGAGCCTGTTGCTCGCTCATGCCGTTTTGTTTGAGCGCTTCAATCCGCGCTTCAGTCTCACGCTTCAACATCGAAAGCGTGATGACGTCGTCGTTGACCTGGGCGATTACTTCGTCAACGACCTGCATCTCGCCTTCCTGCGCGAAGACATTGCCGGCAAAAACTAGAATGATGGCTAGAGCAAAATACTTCAGTTTCACTAGAGTACTCCTAACTGGGATTCTGTTCGGGACAGAAGAGACGGCTGATTCTAATCGGTGGCTCGAAGCTGTAGCAACACGTCGCGAGCTACATCGAGCACGTTGTCCTGCTCGTCTTCAGTCAAAACCAGGCGCAAAACACCGTTTGGCGTAAACGTCGTGCCCGGCGTGGAACTCACGTATTCGGCCAGTTTCCCGGGCGAAATAAGTGCTTTTTCACTAAACTTTATGGCCGCGCCGTCGGGTGTACGGTCGATAGATAACAGGTTCAACTCCTCAGCCAGCCGCCGCAACCGCGCATAAGCAAAAAGCCGCTCCAGCGACAACGGAACGCGCCCGTAACGATCCTCAGTTTCTGTTCTGATAGCAGTTAACGTGGCTTCGTCGCGCGCCGAGGAAACACGCTTGTACGTCCGCAAACGCTGTCCCATGTCCGAAATGTAATCTTCCGGAATGGCCACATCCACGCCGAGATTCAGCGCCACGCTGGTCTCGTCTTCGACCTCCTCGCCGCGCAATTCGGCGACCGTCCGTTCCAGCATCGTGGTGTAAAGATCGAACCCGAGCGCCTCCATGTGGCCCGATTGTTCGCCTCCCAAAAAGCTTCCTGCCCCCCGCAGTTCCAAATCGAGGGCCGCAATGCGAAATCCCGCACCGAGATCCGAAAACTCACGAATTGCTGCTAAACGACGGCGAGCGATGGGTGACAGTTCCTGCTCGCCAGGTATCAGAAGATAGGCGTAAGCGCGCCGGTTTGAACGCCCGACCCGCCCGCGCAGTTGATAAAGCTGAGAAAGACCGTACTGATCGGCGCGGTTTATGATGATGGTGTTTGCGCGCGGGATGTCTATTCCGTTCTCGATGATCGTGGTTGCAACGAGAACGTCATACTTGTAGTCGATGAAGTCGAGCATCACTCGCTCCATCTCTTTCTCGTTCATCTGCCCGTGACCGACCGCGAGGCGTGCCTGCGGGACGAGCCGTTTGACCAGCGCCGCGATGGTCTCGATTGTCTCGACGCGATTGTGGATGAAGAACACCTGGCCGCCGCGCGAGAGTTCGAGGTCGATGGCCGACGTGATGATGCCGTCAGAAAACTGCACGACCTGCGTTTGAATTGCCAGTCGATCGCGCGGGGGAGTTTCGATCAGCGACATGTCGCGCATGCCGGTGAGCGACATGTTGAGCGTGCGGGGAATCGGCGTCGCCGAGAGCGTCAGCACGTCTACTTTTTTCTTCAGGTGTTTGAGCCGTTCTTTGTGGGCCACGCCGAAACGTTGTTCTTCGTCCACGACGACCAGGCCGAGGTCCTTGAACTTCACGTCCCTTGACAACATCCGATGCGTACCGATGATCACGTCCACTTCGCCCGATTCGACTCGCCTCACGACTTCTTTCTGTTCCTTCGAAGTGCGAAAGCGCGATAAGAGCTCGACCTTCACGGGAAATGGTGCGAAGCGCGTGCGGAAAGTGTCGTAGTGTTGATAAGCAAGAACCGTCGTCGGCGTGAGCACTGCGGCTTGTTTGCCTTCCATTACGGCTTTGAACGCCGCGCGCATCGCGACTTCCGTTTTGCCGTAACCAACGTCGCCGCAGAGCAGACGGTCCATCGGTACGGCTTCTTCCATGTCATTCTTTACGTCTTCGATCGCCGTTTCCTGATCGGGCGTGAGCACGAAAGCAAAACCGTCTTCAAACTCCTGCTGCCAGGGCGTGTCGGAGGCGAAAGCGTAACCACCGACGAGTTTTCGCTCCGCGTAAAGACGCAGGAGTTCGTCGGCCATGTCGCGCATGGCGCGTTTGGCTTTGGCCTTGGTTTTCTGCCAGCCGAGACCGCCGAGCCGGTCGAGTTGCGGCTGATGACCTTCGGAGCTCGCATAACGCTGGACCAGATCGAGGCGCTCAACCGGAACGTAGAGCTTCGCTTCGTCGGCGTAGTAAAGCAGCATGAACTCGCCGGTGCGTTGGCCCAGGTCGAGTGTTTGCAAACCGCCGAAACGCGCGATGCCGTGATCGATATGGACCACATAGTCATTCGGTTTCAGATCGCGAAAATCAGAAAGGAAAGCCGCCGCCTTTGAACGGCGCTTCTTTCCTTCCGGTCGTCTTTCGGCCGTTGTTCCGCGACGGTCGACTGCTTCCGCCGTCTCGTCGAAAACGTCTGACTCGACGTGAACAATCAACCACGACTTCGGCAACTCGAAACCGCTGCTCAAACGGCCGGCGGTTACGACTACCGGACGCAAGTCGGCGGCGTCGGAAGTTTCTCCGGTCAACGCGAGACGCGCTTCGATCTGGTATTCCGCCAGTATCTCGGAGATGCGTTCGGCCACGCCGAGACTCGGCATGACAAACAAAACCGTCTTGTTTTCTTCAGCCGCGCGCTTGACGTCCGTGGCGAGATCGGAGATGCGGCCGTGGTAACGCATCGCTGACTGCGCCTGCCATTCGACTTCAAATGCCGCTCCGACAACCGAGAACACAAACGCCGGACGGCGCGCCGTTCCATGCTGGGACCGCAGGCGTCCCGCCTGCACGTGTTCAGCTAGCGGCGCCGGGGCTTCACCACCAAGCGTAAAATTGAGATCAATTTCCGCCGCCGCACGGCCCAGGGTTCGCAACTCAATTCGCTGCCGGTTTTCGATTGATAGGCGGAGCTCTTCATCGCTGAGAAACAGTTCTTCGGGTTGCAGCGCGATGTCGTCCGCCTGATCGATCTCGCGATAACGATCCGCGAGCCGTTCGTAAAACTCACTCAGGTACGACTCGATGCCGCCCGGCTCGTCGACCACCAGCACCGCATCACCGAGATGATCGAACACGGTCGAGTTGCAATCCATCGAGATCGGAATCAGCCACTCCCAACCCGCAAACGGTTCGCCTTCGTCGGCAAAGGCAGTGCGATCGCGCAACGAGCGGGCAAGACGTTCATCGTTCCAACGCTCGCGCGCGGCTTCGCTCCAGAGCTGAAAATCGAGCGCAGTAGCCCAGAACTCCCGCATCGGCGGCACTTCGACCGCGCGAAGTTGACCGGTCGAAAGTTGATTCTCCGGATCAAACTCGCGCAGCGAGTCGACCGTGTCGCCAAAGAACTCCAGACGCACAGGTGCTTCGCGCCCGGGCGGCCAGATGTCCACGATGCCGCCACGCAATGAAAACTCTCCGACGTTCGTCACGGGATCTTCGCGCACGTAACCGGTGGCGATCAGTTTCTCGACGAGGTCTTCGGGCGAGTGATCTTCGTCGCGTATCAACACTGTGCCGGCACGCGCGATTGCGGCTGGTCCGACTGTCTTGCGAGCGAGTGCACGCGCGGTCAGGAGAACGAAGCTCGGCCTCTGGCGTTGCAAACGCCAGAGCGCCAGCGCGCGGCGTTCGAGTGTTTGCGCGTGCGGCGAGATGCCCGCGTAAGGATCTGTTTCGGAAGCCGGCAGGACAAGCACTTCGTTGCCGGCGGTTTCCTTACCGGCAAGTGCTGCGTACCAGAACCGCAGGTCCTGTTCCCAAGGCTCGAGATCGCGCGTCGTTTGCGACACGACCGCGAATGTCTTGCCGGTTTCTCGTTGCAACGCCGCGACCGCGAGCGCACGCGCGGAACCCGCCACCAATCCGCTGATCGAGATCACACGCGCGTTCGCACGCACCTCGGCCACGAGTTGCTGGTACTCACGCGTCTCTGTGACTTGTCGCAGCGCCTGCTGCAAAGTGGTTGACTGCTGAATGGAACTACTCATTTCCCGAAAACCATCCACAGCTTACGCAGACTACCCAAAGGCTTCTGCGTAATCTGTGGATGGCGTTTACTTTTGTTTCATGCGCTCGAGCAGTGACGTGGTCGAGGCTCCCGGGACGAATGGCAAAGAGATGACTTTGCCTCCCGCAGCCTCAACTTCTTCACGCCCGTGTATTTCGTCAAGCTGGTAATCGCCGCCTTTTACCAGTACGTCAGGCAGGAGTTTTTTGATCGTGCCGCGTGGTGAGATGTCGTCGAAGACGACGACGTAATCCACGTCGCGCAGCCCCGCCAGGATCTCCGCGCGCTCGGCCTCGTCGAACACCGGCCGGTCCGGTCCCTTCAACTCGCGTACGCTCCGGTCGCTGTTTATGGCCACTACGAGCGCGTCGCCAAGGGCGCGCGCCTGCGATAAGTAACGCACGTGGCCGACGTGTAGCAAATCAAAGACGCCGTTGGTAAAAACGAGCCGCTTTCCGGCGCCTCGCAAACGATCCCGCTCCGCGAGCATCAAATCCGTACTTAAAATTTTGTCTTTCATCCGAGGACTAGAATCTAGCATAATCGGCGCTTTACCTCGGAGAAGTCATTTTGTCATTGCCATTCATAGAAGAGAACGATCAAACCCTGGCGCGGCGCGCGCATCTCGACGCGCTGCGCGAACTCGTCGGTAACGTCTATCCGAACAAGTTTGCACGCAGCGAGCTTGTCGAACCGGGCCGCGAAGATACGATCACCTCGATCGCGGAGAAGTTTCGCGCTTTCGAACCGAAGACGCCACCCGACGGCCGCCCGTCAACCGAAGAACTGGAGCTCGCAAACCGGCAACTCAACGATTTCACCGTGCGGCTCGCCGGGCGTATCGCGTCGCCGCCGCGCGTGATGGGCAAGGCGGCGTTTGTCCATCTGTCCGATGGTGTCTCTCGCCTCCAGCTTTATATCCGCAGGGATGATGTGCTCGGCGTGCACAACGACAAGCTCGGCGGTGAAGTCGATGGCTGGAAACTGTTTCAGCTTTTGGACCACGGCGACTTCATCGGCGTCGAGGGTTTTTTGTTCGTTACGAAAACGGGCGAGCTTTCGGTGCACCTGCGGAAGCTTCAGTTTCTTTCCAAAGCTCTTCTCCCGTTGCCCGACAAGATGCACGGCGTGCACGACCCGGAGCTTCGTCAGCGCCAACGTTACGTCGATCTGATCGCAGGCAGTTTGAAGCTGGAGAAAGACGAGGCACTCACGTCGCGTGAGGTCTTTGCCCGTCGCGCCGAGGCGGTCAAAGAGATGCGGCGCATTCTCGACGATCACGGTTACGTGGAAGTCGAGACGCCGATGCTGACGCCGCTGCCGACCGGCGCCGCCGCCCGTCCGTTCAAAACGCATCACAACACGCTCGATATCGACCTCTACGCGCGCATCGCGCCGGAGTTGTATTTGAAGCGGCTGCTGGTCGGTGGTTTTGAAAAGGTCTACGAGCTCAATCGCAACTTCCGCAACGAAGGCATCTCAACGCGTCACAATCCCGAGTTTACGATGCTCGAGTTTTACTGGGCGTATGCGGACGTGAACGCGATGATGGATTTCTGCGAGCAGATGCTGCGCGCGGTGGTGTTCAAGGTATTGGGCCACACGCATGCGTGGTTCGGCGATCAGGAGATCGACTTCGGCGAACCGTTTCGACGCGTGGGGATGAGAGAAAGCCTCGGCGATTCAGCGCATGAAGTCACCAACGACAACGTGCTCCGGTTGTTTGAGGAACGGATCGAGCATGGATTGATCCAGCCGACCTTCATCACCGATTTTCCCAAGCCGATCTCGCCGCTTTCAAAAGCGTCGCCGAGCAATCCGGATGTGGCCGAGCGTTTTGAGTTGTACATCGCGGGCATGGAGATCGCGAACGGGTTCTCGGAGTTGAACGATCCGGCGGAACAGTTGGAGCGTTTTCGCGATCAGATGAAGCAGCGCGAAAAGGGCGATGAGGAAGCGATGTTGATGGACGAAGACTACATCAGGGCGCTTTCTTACGGCATGCCACCCGCGGCGGGCATCGGCATTGGTATTGACCGGCTGGTGATGCTATTGACCAACAAACAATCGATCCGCGACGTGATCATCTTTCCTCATCTGCGACCGGAGCGGTAGGTCATTGCCGATTTTCAATTGCCGCTTGCCGATTTGCGTAGTGCTGTGCGTCGGGCACAAGAGTTTTTGTCAATCGGCAATCGGCAATTGGAAATCGGCAATCAGTTCGCTTTCGCGCGCAGTGTCGCGAGACGTTCGTCGCACCAGGCGGGTTTCTCGCCTTGCTGTTGGACCAGACTGACGTAGCGTTCCATTGCTTCGAGCGCGCCCTTGAAGTCACCTTGCTTCTCGCGCACCCGGCTCAGATCCAGCAGATAGCGAACGTTCGCCGAGACGTTGGCTTCGAACGCGTTGGAGAACGCGCCCTCCGCAAGTTTCAGATCGCCTTTCAATTCATACAAACGCGCGAGGTGAAAATAACTGACCGGATAACGCGCGCCGTCGCGTTGCGACACCTGAAGCAGTTGCGCCTGCGCTTCCTCATAACGTTTCAAACTCAACAGCGCATAACTGAGTTCGAGATTCGCCGGCGCGAAGTATCCGCCTTCGCGGTTCAGGACGTGCTTGTAATTGTCGACGGCTTCCACTGTCTTGCCTCGCTCTGAAGCGTTACGCGCGCGTTGCAAAAAATCGTAGCTGGTCTGATCGAGACTGAGCCGCGCAACTGGACGTGGACTGGCGGAGCTCTTAACGGCAGTTGAAGTGGTGCTTGGTTTGGAAGGCTTTGCTTTCGGCGCGACGACGATCACATCTTCATCATCACCACGCGCCAACGCTTGCGCCGCCGCATCGTGCTTCGGATCCACGGCCAACGCGCGACGCCACTCGCGCACTGCAAGATCATGTTGCCCGCGCGCGGCATAAAGCCGGCCCAGGTTGTAGCTGGCTTCAGCGTAACGAAAGTGTTCCAACTTCAGCGCTTCGATAAACGCTTCGTAAGCTTCGTCCCAACGACCCTCACGCAGCAGCACCACACCGAGATTGTTCTGCGCCCGCGAGTACCAGCCGTTGCGCTGTTCGATCGCGCGCTGATAGGCCGTGATCGCGGATTCAGATTCACCCAGGCGCGCAAACGCATTGCCCAGGTTGTAATAACCAACCGGATCAAAACCATTCGCCTTCAAGATCGCGAGAAGCTCGTTAAGCGCCTCTGTTTTATAACCGGTCTTCACCAACTCTTCGGCGAGTTTGAGTTGCAGGCGATTGCGGTCCTGAATCACAGATGCCGCGGCGATCTGGTCGCGCAATGTCTTGATCGGATCACCGTCGACGTTTCCCTGTGCATCCATCACCGGCGGTTCGGGGCGAACTTCCGAACCCGGAGCCTCAGTCCGGCGCACACGGATGTTGTTGGTTTGCGCCAGGGTTTGCTCGAAAGACAAACCGGCAATCAGGATTAAGCCTAGTAATGGGAGAAGTTTTTTCATTGCTTTAACCGCCTATTTTTTCAGGCTATTTCTTCAGGTAGGCGACGACCGTGCCGCCAAAACCTACCGCCCAGCCGTGTGCTTTATCGGTGAAGAAAACTCGTTCCAACTGGTGTTCAGTGCCACTGCGTTCGCTGGTCCAGGTGCCGCCGCCATTCGTGGTGTGAATGATCGTTCCCTCGGCGCCCACGGCCCAACCTTCCTGCGCATCGACAAACTTCACGTCGAAAAGATCGACGTCCACGCCCGATTCCTGACGTTGCCACGTGCGGCCGCCATTCGTCGTGCGATAGACGCTGCCGCCGCTGCCGACAGCCCAACCAAGCCGATTATCGAAGAACGACGCCGCAGTGAAGCGAACCGTCTTTTCCACGCCAGGCAAACTTGACTGATACCACGTGTCGCCACCATCGGACGTTTGAATGATCGTCGCACCTGCGCCGACAACCCAACCGCGATCGTTGTCAACAAACGTGCCGCCCAGCAGCAGCCGGCGCGTCGGCGATCGCAAACGGACCCAGGTTTCACCGGCGTCTCGCGTCGTGAAGATCGCTCCCGCTTCGCCAAAAGCCCAACCACGGCCACCACGGCTGAACACGGCACGCACCAGAATCGAATCGACGTCGAACCCTTTGATCTCAACCCTGGCCCAGTTGCTGCCGCCGTCTGTCGTCTTCATCAAATAAGCGCGAGGCTCATCAACGGTCTTCAGTTGATACGCGTTGACTTCACAAACGAGCCAGCCGTTCTGTTCGTCGACGAAAAAGATGTCGCGCACGACGTCGTCGGTTGAAGCGGCAATCGCTTTCCACGTTTTGCCGCCGTCTTCCGTGCGCAGCAAAGTGCCTTTGCTGCCGGCAGCCCAACCGCGGTTTTGATCGATGAAGAAGACGGCGTGGAGCCACGCCATCGATCCGGCCGGCTGCCTCGCCCATGCGCCCGTTTGCGCGACCGCGCTGGAAGCGGTCAACAAAAAGCACAGCAGGGCACCGCAAACAGTTCGGGCGGCCTCGAGCATAGCGACTAGAAGGGCACGCCGAAGATGCGTGCGAAACTAAGCACGTTGGCAAAGCCCATTATTTGTTGCCACTTCTTCAGTTTGTTGCCCGGCACCAGGATCTGATCGCCAGGCACGAGATAGGTGTTGTCGGCGGCGCGACCTTTATAGATTGCGGAAACGTTCACGATAATCGGCACCGGCACCGCGTCGGCGCCGCGACGCAACACAACCACCTTGCTCTTGTCGCCCGTTGGCAAAACACCACCGGCTTCTGCCAGCGCTTCCGTAACAGTCATGCGATGGTTCATCAAACGAATGCCCGGCTGGGCAACGTCGCCGATAACGCTGTAACGGTAAGACGACGCCTTGTCGAGCGACACGGTAACCTGCGGATCGATGATGTACTCGTCGTACTTCTTCGTGATGATCTCCGCCACTTCATCAACGGTCTTGCCGTTTACGAAAACACCACCCGGAATCAGCGACAACGAAATACGGCCGCTTGGCGGAATGGTGATGCCCCTGCGCGAATAGCGTTCCTGGTTGAAGACGTCGACCGAGATCACGTCTTCCGGACCCAGCCGATAGGTGCTGAAGAAGTTGTTGTAGTAAGGATTGACCGCCGCTTCCTCCGACATCTGCTCCTGGCGATTCGCCTGCATCTCCTGGGAGACGTCGACCGGTGGGCGAGACGTATCGTCGGGCTCCAGCCGATCACCGTTGACAGGCTTTTTCTGTTCCTGTGCGGTGGTGCGCGGCCGTGCCTTTTGCGGATCCTTCTGCGTCTGGCCCGCGATGCTCATGCTGGCTGCGATTAGCGCCAGCACGATTCCGAGCGCGGTTAGTCTGTTTCCCTTCTTCATATCAACCTCCAAAGCCGGAACTCTATTGGGCTCCACGCCCAAACAGAATTATTTTCACTGTCTCAAACAGAATGATGGCATCGAAGACCAACCCATGGTTTTTGATGTAGAACAAGTCGTATTGCAGTTTCTGCCGCGCGTCTTCGATCGAGGCGCCGTACGGATACTTGATCTGCGCCCAACCGGTCAGCCCGGGAGCGATTAGATGCCGTTGTTCGTAATACGGGATCTCCTGGGCCAACTGCGCGACGAAGTGCGGCCGCTCCGGCCGCGGGCCGACGAAGTTCATCTCGCCCTTCAGGATGTTCCAGAACTGCGGAATCTCATCGACGCGAATCTTGCGAATGACGCGGCCGATGCGAGTGGTGCGGTCGTCGCCTTTGGAAGCCCAGACCGGTCCCTCTTTTTCGGCGTCGACTTTCATCGAGCGAAACTTCGTCAACACAAAGATGCGGCCGTTTCTGCCAACGCGTTCCTGCTTGTAAAAGATCGGGCCACGCGAATCGAGTTTGATGAGAATCGCGGTCGCGATGATGATCGGCAGCGAAAGAATCGCGCCGATCAAAGCGGCCAGCCGGTGAACCACGGTGCGCGCAAGGGTTGCGAATCTCTTCTGCCTTCCGGGGCCCGTAAAGATCAGCCACGACGGACGAATCATGCTCAACGAGACACGGCTCGTGACGCGTTCGTAGAATGCCGCGCCCTCCTCAATCGACACGCTGCCCGTCAGGCTCAAACGCAGCAGCCGGTCGGTGGGAAACTGGCCGCGGCGTTCACCCATGGCGACCACTATGCGATCGACGTTTTCACGCGCGACGATTTCACTGAGATCGTCCGTCAACCCGATCACGCGCGGGTTGATCAAGCTCTTGCCCAGAAGTTCGGAATCGGTGCCGACGAAACCGACGACGCGATAACCAGCATCGGGCCGGTTCAAGACTTCGCGGGCAATCTCCACAGCCGCATCACCCGAACCGACGATCAGGATTTTCTCGCCGAAATCGGGATGGCCGAGGAACCAGTGAATCGAGACGCGCCACGCCACCATTAGCGTCAACGCGAGCGGCAAGGCGATCAGCGAGATACTGCGGCCGAGCATCAACGCCGGATAGAAATAGAAACAGAGTGCGAGTGCGATCCATGCGAGACCGAGTGCCTGCACGAGCCGCAGCACGAGCTCGCGGCGATCGTGCATGACCACGAAGTCGTAAAGATCGAAGAGATAAAAACCGGCGATGCAGAAGAAAGTGGCCACGCCGGCTTTCCAGAAACCGTTCCTGATTACCAGTTCGAAATAGGCGTCCTCAACGCCGACGCGCAGGTATACCGCGGCGATAATCGCCCAGTAGACCAGTGCCGCTTCGCCAAAAAGCAGCAGGATCGTTCGCCCATTTAAGCGCAGAGCCCTCAATTCAGAACTGCGACCTCCTGTTCGCGATGATTCTCCGGCAACGATTTGCCGTTGCGGCCGTTCATTTCACCGCCACGGTTTGAGTAGCGGTACTGGTAATAATAATTAGTCGATTCGGGTTGCTCATCGGCGCGATTAAGCACCACACCAAGAAGCCGTTCGCGGGGAATCTGTTCTAACAGTTTATCGACGGCGGAATAGCGCGTCTTGCCCGCACGAACGACCAGCAGAGCGCCGTCGGCACGCGACATCAGCACGTTGGCATCGGTAAAGATGCCGAGCGGCGGCGCGTCGATGATGATGTAGTCAAACATGCGCCGTGCCTCGGTGAGCACGCGCGTGTAGCTTGGGCCGGAAAGTAGTTCGGCAACGTCGTCTCTCGGCCTGCCGCCAGGTAAGAGGTATAGACCTGCGGGGTCGAGCCGAACGATGGCGTCGTCCAGGTTGAGTTGATCGCCGAGAACTTCGGAGAGGCCGACGCTAGCGTCAATGCCGAAATAGTCGGTGGCGCACGGACGGCGCAGGTCGCTATCGATCACGAGCGCGCGCACGCCTTCCGTTTGGGCCAACAGCCAGCCGAGATTCAGCGCCATCAACGTCTTGCCTTCGCCGATGCCCGCGCTGGTCACGACCATGGCGCGCATTTGCATGCGTTCGCCTGCTTGCAGGATGCGCGTGCGCAACGAGCGAAACTGCTCGCAATAGGCAGAGCGTGGTTGGCTAATCGCAACGAGATGTGGTTCGACGCGCGCCGGAGAAATGTCATAGCTGACATACCGTCCGGCGCGCGTCGTCCCGGCAGCGTCCAAAGTTGCCCCAGCATCACGCGAAGCAATTCCGCCGGGGAGTGCCGACCCGTCGGGTACATCCGTCGTGTGCGCAGAGGACGCTGAACTTCGCGCCGCCTCTTTAGAGACAGCCATGATCGTGGAGCCGGCAAACAGCTTCTCTTCGATCTCTTTGGCGGAAGGCGAACCGGAGATGCCGGAACCTTCAGTGCGGCGCTCTGAATCTGTTGGTTGTTGTCGTTTAGCCGCACTGCCGTTCGTAGCATTGTCGTTAGCAGCGCTGGATTTTCTAATCGCGTCGAATACTCTTCCCATTAAGTCACCTCGCAGGTCGAGAAGTCTCAGGTAAAAAACGTCGAGAACTCTCAAGCGAAAAACGCTGAAAGCGTTTTCTAATTTCAGCCCAGGTTGCTTCAACCCTGGGAAACTCGATCTTCAATCCGGTTCAACTCTGAAAGAGTTGGCGCAAATGTTCACCGTGTTAGCCAACGCTTTCAGCGTTCTCAATCCTTCTATTCCTGGTTACCCAGGGTTGTCGCCGGACCCCAACCCTGGGCTGTAACTCGCGAACGCCTTCGGCGTTTGTTCACCTTGCTCTGCAACTCTGCCTTCGGCGTTTGTTCACCTTGCTCTGCAACTCTGCCTTCGGCGTTCCAAACCTAGCTTTCCTTTTCTGCGCCCGTGCCGGCGGTCCACAACTCGGCTTCGCCGGTGGCGGAAAAGATTTTTGACGGCGCTTCGCGTTCGACCGCCGTCGGCATACCCGGGTTCTGGCGCGGCAGCATGTCGAAGGTTTCGGCAACCTCCTCGATGATTGACCGGCTGATCACCTGTTCACCGGCCGCATAACCGGCCAGTAAACCGTTGTCGCAAAGGTTATTGATGTTGCGCGGAATGCCTTCGGAACAACGAAAGATGTAATCGACCGCGGCCGGGGCAAAGATATCGGTGCGCTCAGCGCCGGCGACGAGCAGTCGGGAAATGATGTAACGATCCGTCTCTTCAACATTCGGCAACGACTTGATCACGCAACGAAGCGCGATGCGCTGTTTCAACTGCCGCAGATCAGGATTGTTGAGCACATCGCGGAGTTCGGGTTGACCGGTCAACACGATCTGCAACTGCTTCGCGGTGTTTGATTCGAAGTTGGAAAGCAGTCGAATCTCTTCCAAAACGTGGGCTGAAAGTCCCTGTGCTTCGTCGACGATCAAAACCGTGCGCAAACCGCGCGAGTGTCGTGATTCGAGCGCGCGCCCGAGCTCCAGCAACAACTCCGCTTTTGTTTCCCACTTCTGCACGTCGAGCAACTGCGCCACGTGCTGGTAAAACTCCGGCACCGACAAACGCGGATTGAAGAGGTAAGCCACCAGAACCGTGCGATCCAGACGCTGCATCATCCAGCGCAAGATCGTCGTTTTTCCGGTTCCGACTTCGCCCGTCACCACCACCAATCCCTTGCCACTCTCGATGCCGTAGTGGAGATTGGCCATCACTTCCGTGTGCGACGGAGTGAAGTAGATGAAGCGCGGGTCGGGGGTCAGCGCGAAGGGGAGTTCTCTCAGTCCGTAAAATTCTGCGTACACTCTTTTTAACCTCGCTTATGCAGAACGTCCCGACGACTGCATCAGAAACTCGAAAACGTGAGTGAGTCTCAACGCCAGCGCCAGCAGCGGGATGCTCACGAGGGTGGCGATCACTCCGGCTGCCAGCAGCAAGCGGCGGCGACGGGGCAAAGAGCGCGCTTCCTGTGGCGTCAAGAGTTCCGGCACTGAAATCAGCACGGGCAAGCCGGTGTAATGGCGCGCGTCTTCGCTGCTTTGAATCGTCAACATCAGCGGGATTTCAAAGAGCGCAACCAGCAGCAGACCAATGCCGAGTCCTGCAACGACTCCGATGCCGGCCAACATGAACCGCTTCGGGGCCACCGGCTTCGAGGGAAGGTTTGCCGGGTCGACGACTTCGATACCCTCACTCTGTTGTTGCGACGCGGCGTCAGCGCCGAGGGCGATCTTTTGTTGTTCTGCGAGCAGCTTGTCGTAAGCGGCTCTCTTGGTCTCGTATTCGCGATCGATCGCTCCGAGCTCAACTTCCGAGCCAGGCACCTTGTTGATGCGATCCGTCAGCGAGGCGATCTGCTTTTCGTTGTCGTTGAGCAGGGCCTGTTGCCGCTTGATTTCGCTGTCGACGTTTTTTATTTCGTTCTGAACGGCCGCCGCTGATAGATCCGGACGATCTTTGAGCTTCTTCTCCTTCTCGGCTATGCGTTCCTTCCACTCAGCTATCTGCCGGTCCATCTCCGTCTGCACCGAGTCGATCTGCTCTTTCTTCGCGACGATGTCAGGGTGAATATCCTTGTACTGCGTTTGCAACTGCCGCAGTTCAGCCTGAAGGTCGGCTTTGCGTTTAATCAACTCGGCGTAGGCCAGAGTTGTTTTTGGATCCGTCAGGGTCTCAGCCGCGTCACCGATCGCCTGCTGGTTAGCCTTCTGGACGAGCGTCAACTGCGTCGCGAGAGACGAACGTCGATCCTGTAAACGGCCCACTTCAGTCATCAGCGACTTCTGCTGCTCGCGCAGACCGCTCAACTGGCTTAGCAACGACTGAGCTTCGGAGGGCAGCGTGCCCAGTCTTGACTGCATAAACTCCAGGCGCCTCTGGTCGATCTTGTCCAGCTCCTCTTTCGTCTGCTTCACCTGGTTGTCGATGAATTGTCTCGCGGCGGTTCTGGAGTTGATGGTGTCGTTCGTTTGGGCGCTGACGTACTTGCCGGCCAGCTCAGACGTGACGGCCTGCGTGATTCGCGGGTCGCGATAGCGAAACTTGATATCGAAGCCGTCCGTGATGTCGAGCCGGGTTTTGTTTACTTCGACGCGGATGTCGTCGCGCATCATCTCGACGACCTCTTCCATCGCCATGCCGCGCTGCCGTTCTCTTTGATAGAGATTGTATTTGTCTACGAGTGGTTCGAGTGAGCTGCGGCTGCTAACGACTTGAGCGATGTTCGACAACTGGCGCGTCAAGCCGTCTTCAGCGATCGTCGGAATCGTGCTGGTTGGCAGTGTCGAAGGCTTAACGACGATGAGCGTGCTCGACTCGTAAACGTCCGGCAGACGGTAGACGACGTAGCCCACGGCGGTGGCCACGGCAATGACTGGAAGAATGATCAGCCACTTGCGTCGCTTGAGTATCTTCAGGTATTCACCGGGGGTTCGTTGTCGAAATTGAACGCTCATCTTTCTACTCCTTCGTTAGCCACGGATAACACGAATTAAATCGATTACAACGTTGCGAGAGCCTTCTTCGCTTCTTCTACATCAGCAAAGGGCGTCTTCTCGCTCAGCCGCAACGCGGCCTGGAGCGCCTGTTGCGAAGCAGCCTTATCACCTTTTTCTTTCAAAGCCATACCGAGATGGTACTGATACGTCGCGCTGGGGGAGCCGTTTGAGGCGCGCGCGGACGCTTCGTCCAAAGCAACTGCTTTCTGCAACTGCTCGACCGCTGCGGAGTAGAGATTCTTCTTGTAATAAACCCAGCCGAGCGTATCGAGGAAGCCGGCGATGTTCGGGTTTCGCTGTACGACGAACTGGGCCAGGCGCACCGCCTCGTCGAGGTTGCCTTTTCCGTAGACCGCATAGTTCCACGCGAGATTGTTTGCCGCGATAACGGCGTTCTGATCGCGCTCTAGAGCCTTCTTGTAATTGTCGATCGCGGCGTCGTAATTCTGGCGCGAATCTTCAAGCATGCCGATTAAGGTATAGACGGTTGCATTGTCAGGACGAATCGCGAGTATCTTCTTGTACTCCTCTATCGCGCGATCTACCTGTTTGCCGGAGATGAAGAGTTCCGCCAGCGACGAATAAGCAGGCAGGTAGCCGGGATCGATCTCCAGGGCCCGGCGAAACTCGGCTTCGGCTGCCGAGCCGTTGTTTTGCATACGATGGACCTGGCCCTTCAGGAAGTGGAGCCACGAAACATTCGGATACGAGCTCAGCGCCTGATCGACTCGCGCGTGCGCCTTGTCGAGTTCGTTGCTCCGGGCGTACTGGCCGACGATGCCGTTGAGCGCGGCGAAGTTAGTGGCGTCAACTCTGAGCGCGTTCTCAAACGAAGCCATCGCGTCCTGTGGTTTGTTTTCTGCGATGGAGACAATCGCGAGACTGTTGTAGACGCCAGGGTCGCTTGGAGCGATCTGGCGAGCTGCTTCGAAATCCTGGCGAGCCGCGGCCATGTTCTTCAGTTGCAACTGCGCAGTGCCGCGAGAGAGATACGCCTTCTCGCCAATTTCGGCGAGCAGCTGTGGCGAGTTATCACGATCCGGCGCGGTCTTGCTCAGGCGATCGAGCAGATCCGTCGCCAGCGTAACCACCGTTTTCGGGTCGCCGCCCGCCGTATTGATCTGAATCTGCATCAACTTCGCCGGCAGGTAGTCGGGATAGTTTCTTTCAAGATCGCCGGCAAACGTTCGTGCCTGATCGACGAGACCGAGACTGAAGTTTGCCTGGGCCATGAAGTACAAACCGGCGCGCGAGTTTGGCTCCTGGCGCAGCACGTCTTTCAGATCCTCGATTGCAGCCTTAAACGCTTCGGGCTGTTGCTTCCGCATTTGCAGGCGAGCTCGCAACAAGAGGGCTTGGCGATCGTGCTGGTCCTTTTTCAGAGCTTCGTCGATCTGGACGCCGGCGTCTTGAATGTCACCACGCTGCAACAGGATCTCGGATAAGCGATAACGGCCCTGAAGGAAGTCGGGCGACTTCGTAAGAATATCTTTGTAGATGCGGATCGCCTCGTCCCCGCGATTGATAGTGGAATAGAAATCGGCCAGCACCGCCCGGCTTTCGGGCTTGTCCTGGTCGAGAGCAGCCAGGGCCTTGTATTCGGTCTCGGCTTTGTCGAGTTGCCGGTTGACGAGGTAGAAGCTCGCCAGCACAAAACGCGCATTGCGATCGGTTGGACCAACTTCGACGGCTTTGAGCAACGACGCTTCTGCTTCCTGTAGACGGTTCCCCTGCACCAGGAACTTTCCATACTCGGAGTGTGCGAGCGGCGAGTTAGGGTTGAGATTGATGGAGCGTTTGAACAGTTCCTCGGCTTTGTCGCGCTCGTTGGTCACGATGTAGAACCGGGCCATGCTGAGATACGACTCAACCCGGCTTGGATTCAGTTCGATCGCGCGATTCAGTTCGGCGAAGGCCTTGTCCGTTTCCTTTCTGGCGAAATAGATCCCGCCCATCAGGATATGGCCTTCGATATGGTTACCGTCTTTGTCCAGCGTCTCTTTTGCGAGACGTTCGGCTTCACCGATGAGCTCCGGCCGGCCGGCGCCCGCCGCGAGAAAGTAGTTGCCGAGCTTCACGCGCGATTCGAGATTGTTCTTATCGAGCTCGTTGGCCTTCTGGAGCTCCGTGATCATCTCCGGAAAGCGTTGTAGTCCTTCATACGCCTGAGCGAGGCCCCAGTGCGCGGCCCCCAGCTTGTCGTCGATCTGAATGGCGTTGCGAAACTCGAGCGACGCTTCCTGAAACTTCTGTTCTTTCAGGTAAGCTTCGCCGCGCCGAACGTGCTCAGCCTTGGCTTTTTCAGCGTTGGTACAGCCGCTCAGGGCGAGCAGGGCAATCAGGAAGACACTAAGGAGAGAGATAGAATTGCGGACACCGCAGCACTCGTTTTTCATCTGTTTTTCCCCATATTCCGCGTCTCCAGCGGGCAAAGCCGAAGACGCGGTTACTTAAACCACTTAGTTCTAAATAGCCAATCCCGAGCCAATTTCCAGTTTAGTTAGGGACATATGCGTCCAGCGCGGCGGCCGCCCGGGCCGATAAGTCTCTGGCCGAGTCAAGCGCCGCCGTCTCCGAGTCCCCGATCGGCACGGTCACCCGCACCATCGCGCCGTCAGAGCGACGCAAACGAACACTATCAATCACCGTGTAAACTTTTCCCCAGTATTCACTGGCAATCGCGCGCCCGCGCCCCTGGTACCAGTAGATCATCAGGCTCTTGTAATCACCGTTCTGGATCACATACTTGTTGGCGCCGAACGTCCGCCCATCAGGCAGCGAGATCGTAACTGTATCAGGCCGGGTCAATGTCCAGCCGGAGCCGGGCAGACAGTTCAAAGGACTGTGATACGACGAGCCGTCGCGCTGGCTCGCGTAATAACCGACGTAAAAATTCGCCGCCTGGCCGTCCGTCCGCTTGTAGTCCCGCAGTAAATAATCGCTGGCGCGCAACACCTTCATCGTCGGCTCGTCGATCGTTTGGTCTTTGCTCTTCTGCCATTGGCCCAGTTGCTCGGGAAAGTCGTTTAACGATTTCCGGTCGACGTGCGCTTCACCGAGATAGGCCCACGCGTTCACCAAAACGCCAACCCCGAAGATCGCGACAAACAAGAGGGCAAAACGCAATGTAGACGACCTGTTCATTCTGTCCCTTCCGCGGGCAAGACTTTCGTAGCCCCAGCAACAGTCACGTGCTCGCGTGAACTCTTTTCGTCCAACACTACGGACGGTTTTTCACCAGCATCCACTTCGGACTTCGCCGCAGGACGCGGTCTAAAACGATCCACAACCCAGCCAACCAGAAACAAAAGCATGAAAGCGACAATGTAGATAGCCCAACCCGAGAACGAATGAAAAAAGCCATCAGCAACGCCAGTGCCGTAGTAGTGCGAAAGAATGCCCGTGCCGCTCACGCGCGTCGCGTTGGTGAAGATCGCGATGGGCACTGCCGAAAGCACGATGATCGTAGACCGCCAGAAACCAAAACTGCGCAACCAGCCAAACTTGCCGCGTGACCCACCCGAATCTTTGGATCGTGGGTGCGTGAAATAGGCAAACACCACCGCGAGCGTCATCAGCGTCATCAACGAACGAATCCCACTACAGGCCTCAACTATTTCCAGTTTCTTGGTGTCGAACGAATTGAGTGGTTTCAGCTCGATTACGTTGCCTTGCCGCAGCACGGTAATGCCGAGCATGCTCATGGACCATACGGCACAGCGCGACGCGAAAAGCTGTAGGGGAAAAGCGATCTTGTTGAAGATGATGGCGGGAATGGGAATCGCCAGTATCAGTAGTCCGAGGGGCACGAGGATGAGCCGAAGGAAGCCGAGTCCGGCGAAATAGACGACCGTTCCGGCAATCAGCAACACCAGCGACATCCGCTGTGTGTAGAGCTCAGCACCTGCCACACCGGTCCAGAGGGCAAACAGCGAAAGCGCGACGGCCAGCCCGCCCAGGAGCACCAATGGACGAGCCGGCTCTGCCGCAAACTTATCGCGCTGTAACCAGAGGATGTAACCGATTATGAAGGGAACCAACAGACCGTGGGAGTAGTTCTCGTCTACCCACCAGTCGCGCGAGAGCTTCACCAATACCGCGGCATAGGTGAAAAGAATAGCGAAAGCAATGGCTAAGGCACGCCAATAGCGCCTTGTGGCCGGGACACTCATACAGGTTCCTTGTGCTCATTCCCACAAGAAAAGGGCAATTTCCCTTGCGAGAACGTGGGCGACCCTGAAAATCTTCACCCGGGTCCTAATTGGGGTGAAAGCTTATCTCAGATCGTGACTCCTGACAATAAGAAGGGGCCACCGATCAACTGAAGGAAACGGCCAAACGCCACTCCCTTCCAGATCCGCTCCACGCCAATGGCCACAAAAAGGCACAAGAGGCACCAAATGTGTTCACCATGACCTTGTGCTTCTTGTGCTTCTTTGTAGCTCGGTTTAGCTAGTTGATGAAGACGATAGGCGTGTTGCTGCGGCGGCCACCGATGACCAATGTCAGTTGAACCAACCCGGCGCCTCGCAGCTCGGGAATCAGTCTGACGTTGATTTGATCCAGACCCGGCAGCAGACCTTGTGGACCGGCAAATTCAACCGGTAAAGAATATATGTGGCCATTGCTCAAGAGCGCTTCGACCGTAACCGATTCTGCGAAATTCGGTCTCACCACGCCGCCCAGATCGATATCGTTGGTGATGTCGGAATTGCTGACGCTGCCGCTAATTCCGGTCGCAAACAGGCTGAGCCGCGTTCGCTTGTCGGAGCCAACGTTCTCCGGTGTGTCGACCTTCAGATTGGTGGTGGTGATGGTCTGATTGTTCGCGACGATGGCGGTGCCGTTGTCGTCGTCGCCAGCGGTCATGATGCGGGACGCGTTCTTTTCGACGCTGACCGTTCCCTGGCAGACGTAACCATCCTGCGACGACACGATCACTTCGGTCATTCCCTCCTGAATGTCAGCGGGCACGTAGAACTTGATGGTCCATGGAGAAATGTAGAGCACCGGCACTGCAACCCCGCCGACCGTCACACTCAAGCCACTAACTTCATAAGGCAGAGTTCCATTAGCCGAGATCGGAGCGAATATTGTTTGCGTCGCCATCGGTTGCACGTTACCAGTGCCGATGATCGTGCCGAGGCTGGCCGGCGCCACCGTGAAAAGGGTCGTCGGGCTATAACCCGTCTTAGCCTGCCCGATCACGAGATCCACTCGGGTGTTCGTCTCGTTGGCGTGCACCGCGGTGGCGGGCGTGATGATTCCTAAGCGCATGAGGTCTTCGGCGATCGCCAGGTGCGAACCAACGCGCAGCAAGTTGTTCCTGATGTTTGGGCTATCAGCCGCGCGCCTCGCCAGACCATTGGTGGCTTTGCTGAATAGATCTGCCGCCTTGATCTGCAGGTCGATGATGGCGGCGTTACCACCAAACGAACTGATTTCGGCTTTGAACTCTGTATAGGCTTGTTCGATATCGGTTGTCAGCGCGGCGATATTGGAAGCCAGCGTGACGTTCTCGTTGTAGCTAGTGTCAGCCGCGCCTGCATATTCCTCCGAGCTCGTTTGCTGGGCCAGCAAGTCAGCTTTTCCGCGCGCCCTGTTCACGCTGTTGGGTGAATTGGTAATCGTGATTGAAACTACCGCCGAGTTTGCGGTGTTGCCGGTGTTATCCGTGGCGCGGGCAACGAGATTGTAAAATCCTTTCAACGTGTTGGACCAGACGACACTATACGGAGCGGTCGTATCAGTACCGATCAACGTGCCGCCACGATAGAACTCGACTTTGGTGATGGAGCCATCGGGGTCCGTTGCGGTGGCTGCAAGGTTAATGTTCGTACCGGCAACGAAGGTTGAGCCCTGCGTCGGGATGGTCAGAGTTACCTGTGGCGAAACCGTCGGCGTTGGGGCTGGCGTCGCTGTTGGCGTCGGCGTCGGCGTTGGTGATGGCGTCGCTGTCGGCGTCGGCGTCGGCGTTGGCGTTGCCGTCGGCGTCGGCGTCGGTGTCGGCGTTGGCGTTGCCGTCGGCGTCGGCGTTGGTGTCGCTGTCGGTGTCGGCGTTGGCGTTGCCGTCGGTGTTGGCGTTGGTGTTGGCGTTGGGCTCGGACCGCTGCCACTCTGCGCCGCAT
>Ga0187894_10002076_pt1 | contig 24455 bp, 20 predicted proteins | sample GBC1701081metaG_FD_136650 | JGI IMG/M metagenome (GOLD analysis project Ga0187894, IMG submission 136650) | White microbial mat communities from a lava cave in the Kipuka Kanohina Cave System on the Island of Hawaii, USA - GBC170108-1 metaG ... | reverse complement strand
GCCCGTGCGACCGCGACTCCTATACCACGCCCGGACCGATCGGGCGACAGGCTGGGATGGAGGCACATTGCGGCAAGTGTCGCCGCACCGACCCTGGCCATAGCCCGCTCGACGAACATACAGAATGGCCGGCGAACCCACCCGCCGCGCCCTGCCCAAAGCCATCGGGGCAATCCGCCCCATCCGTCATATGACCACTGCCGCCCGCGTGATCGTCTCGAAGCTCTTGCCGAGGCTCTCGACCCGGGGATCGACCTTGTCGGCGAGCCCCAGGTCGAGAATGAGCACGTGATCGTCGCGCCCATGGATCGTCGCCTCGAGCTTTCGCGCCATCTCGGCCCGCCGCCTGGCGGTGAGCCGGCATTGGAACACCGAGAGCTGCAGCCAGCGTCCATAGCCGTGCATCAGCTTGAAGACGCGCCGCCAGCGCCGGTCGTCGGCGATATCGTAGGTCACGATATAGAGCCTTTCCTCGACCATGCCCTCACCTCACCCGGTAATGCGCATAATCCTCGATCTCGCCCGTGAGATGGCGCGCGAGGAGCCGCGCCTCGACCTCGAGCAGGCGCCGCATCGAGACCCGATAGCCGAAGAGAGGATGGGTCGCTTCCTGGTCGAGACGGCGCTCATAGGCCGCGATGAAGGCGCGCCTGGCATGCGGCTTGAGATTGACCGAGCCTGCGGCCGCAACGAAGCCGTCGGGCTTGACCTCGCCGTTGTTGATCACCTGGATCACGGTCGAGTCGGCGAGGATCGGCCGGAACGGCTCCATCATGTCGAGGGCGAGAGCCGGACGGCCGAAGCGCGGCCGATGGTAGAAGCCGAGATAAGGGTCGAAGCCCACCGCCGAGAGCACGCAGAGCCAGCTCCGCGTGAGCAGCGAATAGGCGAAGGAAAGCATGGCGTTGACCGGATCGGCGGGGGGCCTCCGCGAGCGCTTGTCGAAGGCGAATTCCGGAAAGTCGCGGGCCTGATCGCCGAGCATGGTGGAGAACTGCCGGAAGTAGCGGGCGGCAGCCTCACCCTCGAAACCCAGGAGTTCGTCCATCGTCTGGGCGTGAAGGGCATGATCGGCCAGGCGCGACATCGCTTCGAGGGCGGAATCGCGCGCGGCCTCGTCGCCCGCCTTGAAATTGCGGCGCAGGAACACGCGGCTGTTCTTGATCTTGGCGGCGACGAGCCTCCTGGCGAAGTCGAGGCAGCGGCGATCCTCGAAGGCGGCACGATATTGCGCGATGCGGATCGAGACATTCTTGTGGCCGGTCGAAACCGTGTGGCCCAGCACCCAGCCGCCCGACGAGGCCCAGGTCACCGGGATCTCCTCGCGCATGAGCGCGCCGAGCGCCGGCGTGGTGAGCGAGATGGGCCCATGCAGGACGAGCTCGGAGACGTCGCCCAGCGCCACTTCCGTCTTGCCGGCCTCGGTCTCGATCGTCAGCACCTCGCCCGATTTGGCGACGCGGGCGCCCGGCTCCTGGACATGGAGAGGCAGCGCCGTGTCGGCCGAAGGATTGAGCGGGCGGGGGCTAAGACCTCGGCGGAAGAAGCTCACCTCGTCCGGCAGGCAGATGCCGGCAAGGGAGCATTTCGTGCATTTGGGACTGTCGAGGAGCGGCGGCGGCAGGCGGCCGGCCGCCGCGGCGAGCCTGAGCTCCGAGATCGCCTGGCGCGTTCGCGCGCGCAATTCTTCATCGAGCGCAATACGCACGCGCTCGCGCGAACCCGCATACCAGATCGCTCCTTCCTTGACCTTGTAGCCCTGCTCCTCGAGGATCAGGCCTTGCGCGCAGACTTGCACGCGCTCGGGCTCATAGGCGCCTTCCGCGACATGCGGGCGCTTGCCCTTCTTGGTGTCCACGGGAGTGACGGCGCCGTCCTCGCCCTCGACGAGATCGATCTTGGCGATGATGCCCAGCGTCTCGGAAGCGAGCGTCACCGAGCGGGCGGTGAAGTCCGGCTTGTCGGCGGCTTCCTCCGGCGACGGCAGGCGGCCGCCGCCTGCATCGACGCGCACATGGGCGCGGCGCCCCTCCTCCGTGTCGCCTGAGTCCGCCCATTCGCCATCCACCCATTCGAGGAAGGCGAGCCTGGGGCAATAGACCCACTCGTTCAGCATCCTCACCGGCACGAGCGGCGTTTCGGCAGTGGCGGCGGGCGCCGGCAGCTCGAGGGTGAGCTGGCTCGGCCCGGATGGAGAGAGGGACTCGGTGGCGGGCGGCTGCATACGCGAACAAACCTGGCCGAAGGCGCTGGGACGAGAGGATCAAAGCGCGAAATTGCCCTTGCGTCCAGCCTGACTTCCAAAGCGGCTCGGGAGAGAATTTCTCAGCTGGAATATTGACTTACAAAGTTACCTATAATATTTATAGGTCGATGGCTGAGGACGATGAAGCCCTGATCCGGAAATTCCCGATGAGTGCTGCGAATATGCAGCGCATCGTCCGGGAGATCGCTCGGGATACCAGCCGCATCATCGTCCTCTCGCATGCCCTGGAGCGGGCCGCGAAGCGTGGTGTCAGCCGCCGCCAGATCGAGCGCTGCTGTCAATTGGGCACGATCGTCGAGGGACCGTTCGCGAACAAGTTCGGTAATTGGCAGGCGAACTTCTACCGTCACGCAGCCGGAGGAGAAATGACCTGCTCGGTCGCCGTCGATCTGAAAAACCGGGTGCTGATCATTACAGTGTTTTGAGGAGGCTCGGATGAGCTATCACTACAAGGAGAGCGGTCTCGACAACATCTATCTCGAGAACGGCTATGCCATTCACAAGACGCCTTACGGCAAAGGCGTGTCCATTCACGACACAGAAGGCCTGCACAAGGTCATTGGCCGGTGGCTCATCAACGCGCCTCATCCGCTGGATGGCCGGACGCTCCGCTTCATCCGCCGTGAGATGGAGCTCACCCAGGGAGCCCTCGCCAGCCTGATCGGCGCGACCGAGCAGACGCTCCGTCTCTGGGAAAAGCACCGCGCCAAGGCCATTCCCGGTTCCGCCGATCGCCTGCTTCGCGCCATCTATGCCGAATATCTCGGCGGCGATGGATCGGTGCGCGCCCTCGTCGCCCGGCTGGCCGGGCTCGATCAGCAAGAAATCGGCAAGATCCGCCTCGTCGAAGACGAGGGGCAGGGCTGGAAGGTGAAAGCCGCCGCATGAGCGTGGCGTGGTGCACGGCTTGCGGCAGAAATGAACGAGTTGAAGAAGAACTGGATGGTCTTGCTCCGCGAGTAAAGAACAAGTGTGAAAGCAAAAGTGGTGCATATCTTCGGACGGAGGCAAAAATGAGCAAGCTCGGCAAAAGATTGATCGCCGCAACCAAGGAGGCTCGCGCCATCGCGCGCGGCGAAGCGGACCCTGCCGCCTACAATATATACGTACCGGACCAAATCGATGTGAAAGCCATGCGACGGGAAATGCACTTGTCACAAGAGCAGTTCGCGCATCGCTTTGGATTGAGCCCGGCCAGGATTCGTGACTGGGAGCAAGGCCGCTCCAGCCCGGACGGCGCCGTCAGAGCCTACCTCATGGTCATCAAGCGCGAGAGGAAGGCAGTCGAGAGCGCGCTCGGGAAACAGTTGGAACGAGCGTGACCTGTCCCATGAGGACTTCCATTTCATGGAAGCCTCACGCGCTCAGAGCGGCTCTTGCCGTTGCCGCGCACGCGGGTGACTCGCGCGATCTCGGCTCCATCATCGATTTCTTGATGGAGGATCAGATGGTTCCCGACAGGAGGCATCCCAGGCCGGGAGCGCATGATCGAACGAAACGTGGATGAAGGCGAGGACGACGTCATGAGCAGCATGAACAGAGAGATCGACAACGACAAGATCGACGAGGCCGTGCTGGCGCTCCTTTATCTCGGGCTTCACAACGAGTTCCGGGCATGGAAAGGCTTCGACTGGGACGCGATGGACCGGCTCTACGAGAAAGGGTTCATCACAAATCCCAAAGGCAAGGCGAAGTCGGTCGTCTTCACCGAAGAAGGCCTCCCGGAATCGGAACGGCTCTTCTGGAAGATGTTCGGGAAGCAGGGATAAGCGCACATTTCGCCGACTCTCCCTCCCCAACACTGTTCAGACCGGAAACGCGGAACATGTCGCATAGGACAACCGCAAAGATTGCTGGACGCAACTTCAATGAGGCCGCGGTAACAGTGCCGCGGAAAATTCCCTATGAACTGCGCGGTCGCTATATCGACTGCGAGCTTCAATGAGGTCGTAGCGGCGACCAGCAAAGATTGCCCGTGGTGCTACTCAAAGCATTGCTGGCTTCGTATGCTCGGCAACAAAAAGGCCACCTCCCCTATGGCTGTCATTGCCGAGCAGGAGCGGACCGCGTATAGCTGTTGCGAAATGCAGCTCTGCGCGAGCGGTGAGGCCGGCACCATTGGGAAGAGCCGAAAAGGAAAGAAGTTTGACCTCGGGCCGTGGCAGCCCGCGGCGGATGCATTCCATCATCATATCGTGAACTAGTGAACTTCGCGGATCCTTCCGCCGCCCAGCATGACGGGTCGCATGATAGGGTGTGCAACTCTCCCAGACGCGCGCGGGACCAATGAGCGGATCGTTCCTGGCAAAGGGCTCAGGCCGGCCGAGTGCGATCACGCCGAGGCTCCCCGCCCGCAGGGTTTCGAGGCGGGAGACGACCGCATCAAACATCTGGCGCGCGCCGCGCTTGGGCTTAACCGAGCGATCGCAAGCCCAAGGGGCGGCGACGATCAGCCGATCGATAAAGTCGTCCTTGTCCCCATCATCGGCGGCTAGAAAAACATGCTCATGCTGCCCGGATGCCGCTCGCGCGCCATTCGGCTCGTGTCCGGAAAAGAGCCGCGGCACCTTTCCGTCCTGATCGCGCGACAACGCCATCAGCGCCCGCCGCGCTGCCTGAACCAATTGAGGTCCGTCGCTGGCCTGAATAGAAGCCTCGCGGGGCACAGCAAGGACCAAAGCGTCGGACCATGCATTCTTGACCGGCGCCATCAGGCCGAGACCGAGATAACGGCCGTCTCCGATAATGACGGGACCGCGGATCGCTTCGCTGAACGCGATCTCCACATGCCAGAGACGCTCCTTGGCGAAGCGCGTTCCTTCCGCAAGGGCTTCGGCGCGAGCGCCCTTGCCCTCGAACGGTTCGCGCTGCACCCTGACCGCCTCGACGGACGCGGAAATGTCGGCGTGACGGAGCGCATGAGCAACGGCGGCCGCCGCGCGCCGCTCCTCGTCAACTCGCTCGTGGCTTCCCTTCGCCTCCTTGAGCTCCATCGCTTTGGTTAGACGTGCGCCATCCAGTTCGACGCGAAGCTTTTTCGGATCGATCCGGCGCCGTGCCGCGCGCTCGGGCAGCGCGGCCGGCGTCACTGTGCGCCACAGGCGCCCATCATGACGATCATCACCAATGCCATAGTGATCGAGCATGCCGTCGTCTTCCGCCGGGATCAGCCTTACTTCTTCAAGGATTTCTCCGGTCTGCGGATCGATCCGCTCCGAGACCTGGAGGCCGGAGAAAGCCTGCCTGACACCCTCTGTAGGCAGAGGACAATTTCCCGGAACCTCGACCAGCACGCGACGGATCGAAGGAACCACATGGGACGATCCAATGGACGGGAGAGGCACGATGCGTATACGCGCCGCCTTGTCCGCCTCGCTCGCTCCGCGGCCAATCACAGCGCGTTCGATCCCGGCACCTTGGCTCGGCAGCGCGTCCTGCAAACGCTTGGTGGCCTTATCACGAAGGTGCTCCACGAGCCTGCTCGCCTGCGCGAGGGGTCGCGGCGAGAAGTCCAGCTCTCCCGTAACCTGCCGCAGATCGAACAAGAACCGCTGTGGTGGGCTGTCGTAAATAATGGGGCGGAACCGGGGCCTTGGCGCCTGCGAGAAGAGCTGCTGCTGGCTTCTCTTCCCTTTTCCGGCTGATGCGAACCGGTTGCCGGCCCTCTCGTACCGATCTTCGAGACTACCAAGAGAACCCTTTTGCGGACAAAGAAGGGTTATCCCCGCCTGCCCGTCGACCGGCCGATACGACCTGCCACCACATGTAGCGAGCTTTTTCTCCACATCGGGCGCGCCGACGATCTCGGCCCAGGCCCACGCCATGTCGACACCTCGGCCAAGCTGATAGAGCTGCTCGGCAATCCCGCAGATCCTCGTGGCTTGCGCCTCCCCCTCCTCGAACTCCCATGCATACAAGAGTGTGGTCGTTGGGTCGAATAGGAGTGGCTTGATGAACTTGCCCGCCCTGATCTCGCTGATGCGCCCGGGATCACCTCCGACAGAATCGAGATCATTGTTCGGCACATAGTTGATGAAGCCTCGCCCGTACCGCATCGCCGGCGCTGCGATGATAGGTGGCGCGAGCATCTCCATCCAGCAAAGAGCGTCACGGTCGCCGGCCGCAAGCCGGCGGCCTCTGGCGGCACCCGCGAGGAGCGCCTGAAACAGCCGCGCGGGGGACGGCGGCCATTCCGGATGGCCGTGATAGCGCCCATCCTGGAAACGGACAGAGAGGAGCAATGCGCGCCGCATGACAGGGCTCAGGAAACCCTCGCTTTCTTGTCGGCCTTCTTCACGTCTTCCTTGGCAAGCGCCTTGTCGAAAGTAACGCGCCGGTTTTCGCCCTTGCCAAAGGCCTTGGCTGTGGCCTGCGCATAGCCCTGGGCAACTTGCTCCGTCAGGTCGACCTTCGATCGCTCACCCCGCCGCTCGACCAGTGCCCAGTGCGCGGGCGCCGTTGTGTCGGGCACCAGCAGGCAACCTTGCCGCAGGAAGGCGTCCAGCGGCTCGGTCCCGGCAACGAGAGCAAGTCCCAGAATATAGCGGCGCAGGGCGGCGCCGTTCTCGCCGTCCAGCCGCCTGAGGGCCACCAGGTTGATTGTTACATCGCGCTCGATCGGCCCGCGCGCCACGATGCCACCATGTGCGCCGGTAGCAGGAACATGCACGAATCCCCGTTGCGCCAGCGGGCTTTCGGCCTTGCCTTCCGCCTTCTGCTTGTCTTCCTCCGAAAAAACCTCCAGCGCCGCATAGTCGAGCGCCGGATTATACTGCGCCGAGCGGGTGAGAACATCGACATTCCAGGCGCGGATGACGGATTGCACGATTCGCGGCAGTTTTGCATATGTATCGCGCGAGTCCCACACGCCGAACACCAGCGAGGTAGGCGCGAGCTTGGCAATCGCCGAGGCGTCGTTCGCGTCGAGAAAGAGCCTGAACGCGTCCTGCGCAGGCTTTTGCAAGGCGGTCGAGCGAATCAGGGCGTCGCCGAGCCGGTGCCCAGCCTCCAATATGGAGATCACTTTTTCGTTGCCGTATTTGATGTCGATCTGCGGCACGAGCGCCGCGTAAGGCTCGCGCCTGAAGATCGGCTCCATGCGGTTAGCCTGGCTCCCGACGCTGTCGATCGTGGCCACCTTCGTGCCATCCGCTAGTTCATCAATGTTGTATGGCGTTCCTCCGCTCATGGCGTAAGTCGGCGGGAAGATCACGCCGCCCTCACCTTCGACCGGCAGCAGCTTTTGCTTCATGTGCACCGCGACCGGCCCCTGGGAATCGTCGGCCCACTTGTCGATATCGTCTTTTGTGAGCGCTTGCGGCTGAGTCATGAGCGTGCCTCCATTTGTGCAAAAGTGACGACCTTGTTCTTTCCCGACATGTCGAGTTCGAAGCGGAAGTGTCTGAGGGGAACCACCGAGAGCGAACCGCAAAGTGCGGCACGCGCCAGTATCGGCGGAAGTAAGCCGCCCCATGCAGCATAACGCACCTTGCGCGTGTCGAATTCATCGGGCCGAGCGTGCTCGAGGCCCAAGGCCGCGAGCATCTCGACGACAGGAGAGGCTTCGACCAGATGCCCCTGATCATTGAGGGAATAGCCGGCATCGATCGCGGTCCATGCGCCGCGGGGATCGAAGTTGAAGCTGCCACCCATGGGAGTCAAGACATGCAATGGGCGCGCGATAAGCTCGTTCCTCTGCTCGTCCCAGAGCTGGCGGATACCCTTTGTTCTGATTTCACCAATTGAGCTGCGCTTTTTCGGCTTGTCGCGCACTCCCATGAGCATGGCGCGCGCGATCCCTTCGGCTGAGCGATTTCCGGCATAGAGCTTGAAGCCGTCACGGCTTGACCCATCTGCCCAATGGCCGAGTTCGATAGTTGGCCGATTGCCGCCACCCAGCCGGATCGGCAGCGACATCCGATCGCCCTCTGCAGCAACAAAAGTTTCCGAAAACTCGAGCGCGGATGCTCCTGGTGCCTCCCCTGTCGCTACCGCTGCGGCATTTGCATCTTCACGCTGACTGCCATCACCGGTCTTGTCTTCGTTCTGTGGATCATCCGCAAAGCCGACAGGAGCCCACCGCCGCGGTATCGCCGTCGCCAGGAACTCCAGCACAGCGCCGAACGGGCTCACTTCGCTCTCGGCTCGAAGCCGGAACTGCACATTTGACTCGTCAGCCCAATCAAATCCGCCCTCGGCATCGTCGAGCAGCGCATCGGCGGCTTCCAAGAAGCCAAGGCAGGCGAAAACCTGTCCGGGATTGAAAAGATCGACAGGTATGGATGCCTCTGCCATCAGGCGACCTCCTCGGCAGCGTCCGGTTCAGGGGCGTCAAGCTCCGCGTCCTCGCTTTCGCCACTTTCCCGCGAAGCTTGCTGGTCGGCGGCGCGCAGCAAAGCCTCCCACCACGCCAGCCCCCATGGACCCCAGCGCCTTTGCTGGCGCGCGAATCGGAATGCTGCCTCGCGGGCCATACCTTCTCGACCCTCTTCCTCGCAGTTCCGTGTTGAAATCACCGGCCGCGCGAAGCCGTGATGAGCGGCAACGAGATGCAATACCAGATCTTGCAACTCGGAATCGAGTTGCAAGAATGTCGGATCTTGCCGAACAGTCCACAGTGAGGTGAACTCATGACGGTAGCCGTCGAGGAGCTTGGTGTTCAGTGGGCCCTTGGTCTTTGCGTAAACAGCTTTTCGGGGGGCATTGAACGCCCGCTGCCAGCGCCATGAGGCTTTGCCTTCATCGTGAAGCAAAGCGGCGATGGCGAGGGCGCTGGCGTAGCTCGGCTCGAGGCCGAATTCGATCGCAATCCTTCGCGCGACATCTTCAGCCGTCTTTCGATGATCCTTCAAGGTTTGATTGGCGTGGCCGATTGCGCGGCCATCTTCCTCTTGTGCGTCACCGCGCCATTGCTCGACAATGAGCCATTCCTCCACTTTGCCATTGTCAGATACCTTCATTGGGAGCGCATAAACTCCTCGCCAATTCTCATCGATTTCTCTTTGGGACACGTCAACTCGCGCCCGAAATCGTGCCGAAGGACCTCCATTTTCTCCGGCTGGCAGCCATTGCAGACCATCGTCGATCGTGCGCGGAGCTCCATTCCTATCCTCATCCAACATGCCGTCGCGATCGAGACCGCCGAGATCAGACAGGACCACAAGAGTGCTGCCAGCGAGGGCTCGTTCAAACTCCTCCTTGCTCCTGGCGTTTTCTTTCATTCCCAAACTCACGAATTCCTCACAAGTCAGGGGGTTTCGCACGAGTTCATCCTTGCGATCGAGCACCATCGCGACAGCACTTTTCTCGCTCGGTATGGGATTGCCTGTGATCTTCTGTTCTATCGCCTTCACGATCGTTTGAGCGCGCGCAATCAACCAACCACACGCCAATGAGGTTTCGGTCTCCAGAACTTCGCTGATATGAGGTGGCGCCGCTTCGAAGTATCCGTTGATATCCTTCTTGGTGGTTAGCGCGGTGCCGCCGATCCGTGCCGGTAGATGCTTGCGCCAGACAATCTGGGCTTGTGGCTCATCGACTACCCAACCGCGTAGCCAGGGCTGTATGTCCGGCCTTCCCGTATGCTCTTCGAGCGAAGTCATCGACCAGGCATCGATGAGTGCGCGGTTGAGCGCCGGACGCAGCGGCGGCGACGTGGAAGCAGCGGTGATCTTTGCTCCAAGTTCAAGGTCTTTTTGGGCTCGTTCCTTTAACCCGACGATGGCACCCGGACTCGCATCGCGATCAAGCATATCGAGTGGAGCACGAAGACGCGCAAACCGCTTCTCCCATTCTTCCTCACCTTTTCTTTTGATTTTGGGCGGAGCCGCGACCACTTCTATGACGGATTGCTTGCGTCCGCGCCGATTGGCGCGGCCAAATCGTTGCACCATGCGTTCCCATTCAACCAGATCGCAAACCATGTGGTCGGCATCGAGGTCTACTCCTACTTCGCCGGCCGATGTCGCGATCAGGAAGGTCGGCGCCGTGGACTCTGTTTCGTTGTTCTCCACACTGTCCTCCGGCTTGCGGACAAAGCCGTGGTCCTGCAGCCACTTGAACAACTTTTCGCGCTCGTATGCGCGTCGCGCGCCGACAAGCAGCTCGGATTCGATACCCGTTTTCTTCGCTAGTCCTTCAATTGCCTTTTTGACATCCAACGCGTTCTGTCGGCTGTCACAATAGACAAGGACGCGCCCTGGGTGCGGCTCAGTTCCTAATCTCCAAGCACGTTTGGCGAGTTCCCCGACCAAGGCTTTGGAGTCCGTCACGGTTTCGACGATCAAACGCTTTGATGCGCCAAGCCTAGCCTTCACGGTCTCGTCATCGTAATCTTCCAACTTGAGGCGAAAGATCTCTTCGCCGCCGGTTTCCTCAGAAGCCCGTCCCGTCGCCGACAGAGACATTCGATGGAAGCGCGGTATCATCTTCTGGGTTTCCGCAGCGCGAGGACTGAACTTACCCGTTGCAATCGTCTTGATCAGCGCCTCGAACGGCGGCACCAGATGCGCCTCGTCGAGCACGACCAGAGCATCGGCGCCGAGAAAGCCGGCATGATAGGGCCGCATCTTCGAGGAGACGCCATAGCCCGAGAACAGGAGCCGCGAGCCGACCATGTCCACCGTGCCGACGATGATCGCCGGCGCCGCCGGGTCGGCGAGCCAATCACGGTTGTCGACATACTGGCCGCGCAAGGTGGAAATGGGCAGTCCGCTTTTTCCTTCAAGGCGCAAGCTCGACTTGAGCGATGGTGCGCGCTGAAGATTTTCACGGATCTTCTCCGCTTCGGCCGTCGCCTGATCGACAACGGCGCGCCGGTCGACCACATAGACAAGCCTTCGCGGTATCTTCTTGCGAACGGCTTCCTCAGCATGTGCCCGCGCCAGGAGCCAGATCGCCATCACCGAGGTCTTGCCGAGTCCCGTCGGTAGATCGAGGGCCGACGGCAAGTCGCCTTTGCAGAAAAGCCCGAACAAGCGTTCCTGCCATGGAAACGGGCTATTCCCGGTAAGTGTGTGGAAATCCTCCCGAAAGCGCGCCGGCCTGTCGCCCTCTGATTGCCCGTTGCTCAACGCCAACCCGCCTTTGTCCGCCAGGAGTCCATCGTCAGTTGATCAGTTCTGTTCACGGGTTCAACTCCGGTGTGACGACTATCCACAATTCTTTCCGTTGCGTCATATTTGCATGACACGCGCCTTGAGCCGGAAGCCCGCATCCATCAGATCTGCCGGTGCTTGGCTGCAGGCCCGTGGCACAAAGCCGAGCTTGTGGCCGGCCGGTGTCAAGACCGCGACGGCGCGGCGCCGCCGGGAGCGGCGGTGCCTGCGCGAGCGAAGCTGTGGCGGAAGTGGTCGCCGCAGGCGCCAGGAATCTCAGAAGAGCGCGTCTCGTCGCTCGCGCAGACATGTGGGCCGCCCCCGAATCAGCTAAAGTGAACCGTTACATAAACTGCATGGTCTCAGAAACTGTGAGGATCGATAAACTAGAATGACCGTTGCGTCAAGTCCCGAGGAAGGGCGCGGAGCCGGCCTGCGCTGGAGCGTCGAGCGCCGTCTCGCCTTCATCGAGGAGCGGCTCTACTGGCTGGGCCATGTCAACCGCACCGATCTCGTGCGCCGCTTCGGCGTGTCGATGAGCCAGGCCTCGGGCGATATCGCGCGCTACCTGGCGCTCGCGCCCCAGGGCGTCTCCTACGACAAGCGGGCGAAGCACTACGCGGCAGGCGATGCCTTCCGCCCGGTGCTCGCAAAGCCCGACGCCAGGCGCTTCCTGGGCGAGTTGCGCCTCGTCGATCAGGACATTCTCGCCCGCGAGGACACTCTCCTGGGCGAGCTCCCGCCCTTCGACGCGACACCCGTCCCCGAACGCGCGATCGATCCTTTCGTGCTGCGCCTCGTCCTCGCCGCCATCCGGGAGACGCGCTCGATCGATGCGCTCTATCAGTCGATGACGCGGCCTCAGCCGTCGCGCCGCGTGATCGAGCCGCATGCCTTGGCTTACGACGGCTTCCGCTGGCATGCGCGCGCCTTCGATCGCGAGACCTCCGAATTCCGCGATTTCGTCCTGGGCCGCCTGAGCCGGCCGAAGCTCGCCGGCCCGGCGTTCTCCGCGGCGCGCCAGGACGAGGACTGGCAGAGCTTCGTGACGCTCGTCATCGCGCCCCATCCCAAGCTCACGCCGGCGCAGGCGCGCGCCATCGCCGTCGACTATCGCATAAAGGGCCGCTCCCTCAGGCTCGAGATCAGACGGGCGCTGCTGTTCTATGCGCTGAAGCGCCTCGGGCTCGATGTGAAGGAGGACGCGCGGCCGCCGCAAGAGCAGCACATCACCCTGCTCAACCGCGCCGAGATCGAGCAGGCGCTCGCGCGGCGGTCGGAAAGCTGACGGATAGGCAGTTCCTATTTTGTTCTTGATGTCCTACGCGAGAGCATGGTAATCTGGAAAATGTCAGGAGGGAGAAATCCGCTCGGGACAGGAGTTACGCTTGTCCGAATTGAAGCTGAGACTAAAGGACTATACTCCACACGCTTCGTTTGGGCTTCCCGGCCTTGTCGCCTGCTCTCTGGGAGTCAAATTCCCTGCTCTTTTTTCCTATTTTCCAGCTAACCCATTGATATATCTCGACCAGCCTCGCATTTTTCGTGAAATTCCCTGATATTCGCTGTAAATCGCTGTATCTGGCCTGCGCGAGGCCCTCGAAATGAGTAGGTTATTTTTCCTGAGCGCCGATGGTCGTCCGGATGCGCCAACCCTATCGGCGAGTCGCCCTCCGTTTCCGCGCGGTGAGCGGTCTATAGGCCGTGACCTTGATCTCGACACGGCAGTCGAACATGAAATCGATGCGGAAGATCGATCGCGTCGGCTGGTTCTTGGTGAAGAACTCGCCATAGGCGCGGTTCATCTCGGCGAAATCGCGCGGGTCGCGCAGCCACACCGAGGCATCGACGACATCGGCCAGCGTGCAGCCCGCTTCCTTCAGGCTCGCTTCGATGTTGCGCAAGGTGGCGCGCGTCTCGTCCGCCATGCTGCGCGGCGGCAAGCTGTTGCCGTCGCTGACGACGAGGCCGTTCTTGTCATAGACCACATCGGCGGGATTGAACCCATGATCGCCTTGCGCCGATGTGAACACAAAATCGCCGGCCCGCATCGCGAGCGAAATCGGAAACCCGGGCTCGCTGCCGTAGCCCTGGACTAAGGGCTGCTTCTTCCGCAGCGCCGGCTTCTTGCTCTTCGCGACTTTTGCCATCTCATTCCCCCCCATCTAGTGATCTGCCAGGGCAAAGCCTGTGACATCTATGGTCGGCTGTTCGCCTGCGACCATGGCCGCGACAACCTCGCCCGAGCCGCAGCCCATGGTCCAGCCGAGATGGCCGTGCCCGGCGGCGATGAAGAGATTGGCGATGGGCGATGGCCCGAGAACGGGTGTGCCGCTCGGCGTGACCGGCCTGACGCCAGCCCAGTATTTCGCGGTCCTCTGATCGACGCATCGGGCGAAATCCGGGAAGACGCTGATGACGTTGTTGACAATGGCCTCACATCTGGCGGGGCTCGGCGTCGTGTCGTAGCCCGCCACTTCGGCGGAGCCCGATACCCGCATGCGCTCGCCCAGCGGCACCAGTCCGAAGATGCGGCCGTCATCGATGACCGGTATTGGCGGGCGTTCGGGCCACGCTTCGCCCGGCACCGTGATGGTGACGCCTTTCACCGGATAGATCGGGACGGTGATGCCGACGCCGCGCAGGATGAGAGGCGTGAAGCTGCCCAGGCTCGCGACGAATTTGTCGGCCCGCATCGTTCCGCGGCTGGTGGCCACGGCGGCGATGCTGTTGCCGCCGCGCTCGAGGCCATGAACCGTCGTCCCATAGTGGAATTTGACGCCAAGCTCGGCGCAGCGCTCGGCCAGGCCCGTCGTGAATTTATGGCAGTCGCCGACCTCGTCGCGGGGAAAATAGATGCCGCCCGCCAATGTCGATGCCATGCCCTTGAGCGCCGGCACGCGCCTCACGCATTCCGCGACATCGGCCTCGCTATATGTCAGGCCGGAGCCCGACAGGAACTGCGCCGTCGCGATGCCGGCTTTCAGCGATTGCGCGTTGGTGTAGATCTTGAGCACGCCTTGCGTGCGCACATCATACTCTATGCCGGTTTCGGCGCGGATCTGCTGAAGGACGCCAAGGCTGTGGAGCGCCAGGCGCAGATTGACCAGCGTATTGGCGCGGAATCTCTCTTCCGTGCAATTGGCGATGAATTTCAGTCCCCACTGCCACATCTTCGGGATGGCGCCGTAGCGCACGAGAAGCGGCGCATTCTCCTTGCCGAGCCATTTCAGGATCTTGATCGGCATGCCGGGCTGCGACCAGGGCTCGACCTCGCTCGCATGGATGACGCCGCCATTGCCGAAGCTGGTTTCGAGCGCCGCCCCCTTCTGGCGCTCGATCACCTCGACCTCGATGCCGCGACGGGCGAGGAAATAGGCCGTCGCCGTGCCCACGACGCCGGCTCCGAGCACGATGACCTTCATTTCAACGGCCTCTCGCATCGACCGGCCATATGTCGACCAGCGTGTCGCCGCGCACGCAATGATAGCGGTCATAGAGATTGATGGTCGGATCGCAATGCGGCGTCAGGAACTCGACGGTATCGCCGATGTTCAGCGTCGAACTTTGCGGGTCATATCCCACACCGCCATGCTCATCGCCCATCAGCCGATAGCTGGCGCCGGCAAGTTTTGGACTCACGACGACCGGCGGACCGCCTTCCGTCGCGAACGACTTGTAGCCGGCATTGACGATGGCCAGGCCTTCGCGATTGGCGCTCACCACCGAGGTCTGCACCAGAAGCGCCGCCGCGAAAGGTGAAGAGCCGCCTGACGTCATGGCGATCTCCAGATATTCGCGGTCCATGAAGGGATAGGACCCGGGCTGGACTTCGGTATAGACACCGCCATCGGGATCGATGTCGAAGGTGCCGGTCCCGCCGCCGGTGACGATGTCGGGGACCAGACCTTCCGCCTTGAGATAATCCAGAAGTTCGCGCACGCGGACCATCTGGACGGTGGCCGCCGCCTTGCGTTCGGCATGGGTCGGAATGTGCTGAAGGTGGCCATAATAAGCCTGGACGCCGGCATAATGGAGATGCTGAGACGCCTTGATCCGGCGCGCCAGTACCGCCGCCGTCTCGACACTGGTCGTGCCGGTGCGTCCCTGCCCGACATCGAACTCGACGACGAGCGACAGGCGCCGGCCGGCGGAGGCGCTCGCCGCCGCCAGCGCATCGACATTGGCCGGGTTGTCGGCAACGACCATCAGCCCTGGGCTCGCCAGATTGAGCACCATCAGCCGGGCGATCATCGACGGCGTCACGACCGGCGAGGTGATGAGGATATTCTCGATGCCGCCCGATGCCAGGGCCTCGGCTTCGCCCAATGTCGCGCAGCATATGCCAATGGCCCCGGCCGCAACCTGCCGGCGGGCGATCTCTATCGACTTCGCGCCCTTGCTATGCGGCCTGAGATTGATGCCGGCCTTCTGGGCATTTGCCGCCATGGCCGCGATGTTGCGCTCGAGCGCATCAAGATCGAGCAGCAAGGCGGGGGTGTTGAGCTTTAGGCGTCCGCCTTTCACGCCGATGAATTTCTCGTTCGGTCCACGATCGGTCTTCTGATGGTCAGCCATTTCCATTCCCCATCTCGATGCGGGCGATGCCATATGCCCCGATTTCGATCTCCCGGCCGGTCCGGGACCCATTCTGCGCGTCAAGGAAAGCGGGCTCAGCGGCCGCGGCTTCGAACGTCTCTTCATTGAGGCGGCGCAAAGCGAAATCGTCTTCCGGCAGGATGACGCGCTGCGGCCCATCGCTCAGATTGGCGAGCCACAGGACGGTGCGGTTATCCCTGTCGCGATAGGCCAGAGCTCTGATCCGCGCCGGTTCCGACGAGACCGTCCCGATACAAGGCTGGCCGGCAGCCTTCGCCATGCCGCGCACCACGTGATAGATCGGATGGACGGCCGGATGATCGATGATCCCGAGCTCGCCGACCAGGGACGCCGGGCTGATGGCGGCGATGCCGTTCCGGGCGGCTTCCGCGACCGCGGCCAGCGTCCAGGCCGCGCCGAACAGGCCGCGGTGGCGCGGGTCGCTGCGCACCATCGTGCGGCGGCTATTGTCAGGATTGGGCGACGGCTCGCCATAAGGCCCGCTGTCGAGGCCGAGGCTCGCGGCGATCAGCCGGTAGGGCATGTTGCCGGCGAAGACCCGCACCGTCCGCGCCATCGCGCGGAAGGAATCCAGGTTCTCCATCATCGTGCGGTCATCCGCGGCATGGACGATGCTGCAGGCGATGTGGGTGATGTAGTCGATGAGGCCGACGGGCGGCCAATTGCGGTTGAGCTCAGTGAAGAAGCCGAAGGTCCCGCCGCCGATCGTCATGCCCGGAAAGGCCTCTCGCGCGGCGCGATAGACTTCGCCGAGCAGCGCCAGGGATGGCGGCGGCGGACCAGGCTCGAGGCGGATGCGGTCTTCCGCGACGGCGACCGCGATCGATTCCGGCCGCACGCCGGATTGGCGCAGCATCTCGGCGCATTCCTTGAGCTCGCGCAAAGGATCGCGGCGGCACGGCGCCACCAGCTCGAGCGTCAGCCCGGCGCCAATGGCTTGCGCCAGGGCGCCAAAGCGCTGCAGCTCACCGATGCCATGACCGGCTCGCGGATCGAAGCGGGCATTGAGCATCTGTGCGCCAACCTCGCGCGAGAGACCGGTGACGGTCGAGGCCTCTTCCAGCCACTGGAGCGGCGCCCGCAAGCCGATGGCCGGCATGCGTGCATCACTGGCAGCGAAAGAGACCTCGACCGGGACATTGCCCCTCATTCTGGATGATCCGGTGCCTTTGGACGGCAGACCGGAGAAACTGAGCGTCACGGCCTGCGTGACTTCGCTGCCGCCCGCGATGGTATAGGGAAAGGGCAAAGCGAGCGGCCGCACATAGGTCTTGAACGAGGCATCGAGCCAGTTGCGGTGATCCTCCATCTCCCATGTGTCGCCTTCCATCATGCAGGTCGCGCGGATGCCGGGCGTGACCTCATGCGAGAGGCTGCGAATATCGAGAAAGCACGGCTCCGGATCGATGAAGGCGGGAAAACGCGCCTCTTGTTTCACGCCGTTGGTATGGGTGACCTCGACCGGGCAGCCGGCAACACCGTCAAGCGGATGCAGGATGACGAAACCTGTCCGGTTGGTGAGGAAATCCCTCTCAGGTCTCGCGGTGCCGGTGAAGCGCAGTGTCCCGTCCGCTCGCCCCTCGATCTTGCCCGACCATGGCAATTCACCGTCATGGGTGCGGCAAAGCGCATCGAAGGTGACGCGAAAGCCATTCTCCTCCTGCTTCACCACGAGATCGGTGAGCTGCGGCTCGGGCGTATCCCAATTACGGTCACGCACCAGGAAGGCGATGGCGCGCAGAACCTCTCTTTCGCCCAAGCGGATCCAGCGCAGCGCGCCATTCTCCAAGGTCGCCGACAGCGGTCCGGCTGTGAGAATGACCCGTTCGGGCGGCGGCTGCGACGTGCCGAAGAGCGCGATCGACCGTTCAATCATCCTTGCCCCCGGTGGACTTGAGAACGAGCATGGAATCCTCAGTGAACGGCGGCGCCAGGACCACGGTCCCTTTCGCCAGCAAGGTGCCTCCGGAAATCCGCCGGCCACTCGCCGGATCGAACCATTCGACGGAAGCCCACGGCCCTTTGAGCGTGCCAAGCTGCACCTCGACCGGACGGCAGACCGGCAAATAGGCCGCACCGACGCGGCCATCACCGGTCAATGCCGCCGTCACACGATCGAGGCCACGCGCCTCGCCGAGCCCCGCCGAAATGAGCCGGCGCTCGAGATCGGGCACGAACTCGCTCCACGGCAGCGCCCGGAAGAAATCGCCCCAAAGCGCCATGGCGTGCGAGCCCGGCAGATCGAGGGCCGCTTGCCAGCCTTCGCCGAACAGCCAGATCGGGTGATTGCCCATGCAATGGCCGTTGCCGCCGCACAGGACCGACCAATAGGCCTGGCGGCGGATCTGTTGGGCGCTCGCATTGTGCTCGCCTTCATAGGTCGACTCGATCAGGAAGAACGGCATGGTGGGCTGGCGCTGCCAGTCCTCGATCAGCAGGCGATGCACAATGCCGTAGGTGTAAGTGATGTTGAGGTCGAGCCAGTCGGCGCCGGCGAAAGTCTCGGCGGCCGAGAATTCAGGATGGGTGTGGCCGGTGAAGAGAGTGGTCGCACCGGCTTCACGAAGGCCTCGCGCGACCGCATCGAGCCCGGCCCGCGTCTCCTCCGGATGCCAGTCGCCGCCAATGCACCAGATGATATTGGCGAAGCGGCCGAAACGGCGGCCGAGATAGGTGCCGTATCTGCGGCAGCCCTCGGGGCCGGTGGCTACGATCTCGTCATACCAGCCGTCGAGATGCGGCGAGACGCCTTTGCCGCGGTCGCGCCGGTAGCCGATATAAGCGGGCGCCAGGATCACGGCGAAGCCGCGCTCGGCGCAAGCCTCGAGGACGCGTTCGGCCGCGTCGAAATAAGCGTCATTGGGCGTCGTCATGTCGCCCGGCTTCACGAACGGCTCGCGCCCCGCCCGGTCGCGGGGCGCATCCCGCGAATAAAGATGCTCGATGAGATTGACGATGAGCGTGTTGAAGCCCCGGCGCTTCCGGTCATCGAGATAGTGCAAGGCTTCGCCATGATCGAGATTGACGATGAGCGACCAGGCGGCATCGCCCTGGATCAGGAACGGCCTGCCATCGGCATCGAGAAGGCGTCTCTTGTCGGCGGAGATCGACAGCGGATACCGCGCCATGGGCGCCGGTGCGGCAGGCGCTGTCCTTCCCAATTCGGGCTCGGCCGGATGAACCTGGTGGAAACGGTGCATGTGTCAGCTCTCCTCGACCGTAGCGATGCGGTTGCCCGCATCATCGAACAACCGCAAATGCTCGAGCGGGAAGCGGACGTCTATGCGATCGCCTTCCTTCGCCCTGGTCGCGCCGTCCACACGCACCGTCAGCGCCGCGCCCTCGGCTGTCCTTGCGCGCAGAAAAGAGTCGGGACCGACGCGCTCCACCACATCGATCACCGCGGGAAGACCGCCATTGCGTATCTCGACATGTTCCGGACGGATGCCGAGCGTCACCAGCCCGGGCTTGAGGCCCGAGGGCACGGCGGCCTCGATGGGACCGCGAAACACACCGTTTTCGATGCGGCCCGTGAAAAGGTTCATCGGCGGACTGCCGACGAAGGTCGCGACGAAGACATTGGCGGGCGTCGCATAAAGCTCCGCCGGTGTGCCGACCTGCTGGATGACGCCGCTTTTCATGAGCACGATGCGGTTCGCCATGGTCATGGCCTCGACCTGGTCATGCGTCACATAGATCGTCGTGCGCCCGACGCGCTTATGCAGCCGGACCAGCTCGGCCCGCATCTCGACGCGCAACAAGGCGTCGAGATTGGACAAGGGCTCGTCCATCAGGAAGACATAGGGCTCGCGCACGATGGCCCGGCCGAGCGCCACACGCTGGCGCTGCCCGCCCGACAGTTCGTCCGGAAAACGGTCGAGCTGGGCGCCGAGCTGCAGCAGATTTGCCGCGGTCTCGACCTTGCCGCGGACGATGTCGCGATCGATGCCGCTCATCTTGAGCGGGAAGCCCAGATTCTCGGCGACCGTCATATGCGGATAGAGCGCGTAGTTCTGGAACACCATGGCGACGTCGCGCTGGGCCGGCTTCAGATAATTGGCAAGCCGGCCGGCAATATGGATCTCGCCGCTCGTCAGCTCGTCGAGACCGGCAATGAGCTTGAGGAGCGTGCTCTTGCCGCAACCCGAGGGTCCCAGAAGCGCGATGAACTCGCCCGGCGCCACGGTGAGGTTGACGCCGTCCAGCACCGTCGTCTTGCCGTAATGCTTGGCGACCTCGATGAGCTCGATGGCGGGGCCGCTATAGGCATCGGGTCGGGTCAATGAACGGTCCTCACTGCTTCAGGGCGCCGGCCAGCGAGCGCGCCAGGAACTGGCGCTGCAGCACGAAGAAGAATATGCCGATCGGCACCAGCGACATCACGGCCGAGGCCGACCACAGGCCGTAATTGGCGCCGCCATGGGCGCGCAATGCCGCGATGCCGACGGTGAGCACCTGCAGTTCATCGCTGGTGGTGGCGATCAAGGGCCAGGTGAAGCTCATGAACTGGTCGGTGAAGATGATGACGGCCAGGACCACGAGGCCGGGCTTGATGAGGGGCAGCACGATGCGCCAATAGATCGCAAATTCGCTCAGGCCGTCGAGGCGGGCGGCATTTTCGAGATCGCGCGGCAGGCCTAAGATGAATTGCCGCATCAGTATGGCGCCCAAAGGATTGGCGAGCGGCGGCAGGATGAGGGCGAGATAGGTGTTGATGAGGCCGAAACTTGAGACGAGCGACCAAAGCGGCACGATCAACGCCCCGATCGGCACCATCAGCAGGATGAGCATCAGCAGGAAGACGATGCGCTTGCCGGTGAAGTCGATCTTGGCCAGCGCATAGCCCGCCATCGAATCGAGAAAGACCTTGAGCACGGTGACGCTCGTCGCGACGAACAAGGTGTTGAACATCCAGCGCAGGAAGCCCGTGTCCCACAGGAGGTCGCGGTAGTTGCCGAAATAAGGCGGGATCGGCAGGAGCTTGGGCGGATAGCTGAAGATCTCGGTGCTGTCCTTGAGCGATGCGAGCAGGACATAATAGAAGGGCGCCACCAGGATGAAAGCAACGAGGCCGAGGACGACATGCCGGCCGAATTCCTTCCAGCGCCTGCGCCTCAGCCTGAGGCGGGCATGCTGCTCGGCATTGAGCCCGATCGCCTCGGCCATCAGTCCCCTCCCCCGCGGCCGCGCAGCAACCGCATCTGGACGAGGGTGAGCAGCAGGATGGCGATGATGAGGACCAGCGAGATCGCCGAGGCGGTGCCGATCTTGTTGGTCGCGCCGAACATATAGAGCCAGACGCGGTAGATGACCGTCGTCGTCGCCGTTCCGGGGCCGCCGCTGGTCAGGACGAGCGCCGTGTCGAAGACCTGCAAGCCCCAGATGGTCGCCACCACGACCGCGAAGAAGATGATCCGCCGCAAGAGCGGCAGGGTCAGGTAGCGCAGGCGCGACCAGGCGGAAGCACCGTCGAGCTCGGCCGCCTGATAGAGCTCCTTGGGCAGGCCGATGATCGCGGCGACGAAGAACAGCGCCCAATAGCCGACATTGCGCCAGACATCGAGGATCGCGAGGACGGTCAAGGCATGATCGGCGCCGAGCCATATGATCGGCTTGCCGCCCAGCGCCTTCACCGCCTGGTTGAACAATCCGAAATCGACATTGGTCATGAAGAGCCAGATCAGGGCGGCGACGACGCCCGGCACCAGCACCGGGAAATAGATGAGAAAGCGGTATATCGAGCCGCCGCGCTCGATACGGGCAAGAAGCAGTGCAATGGCGAGCGCGCCGATGAGTATCGAGGGCACCGAGATCAAGGCGAAGACCAAGGTGTTGGTGATCGCCGCCGCGGCGCCGACCGTATCGGGAAGATCGATGAAGTTCTTGAGGCCGACGAATTTCGTCTCGCCGCCCAAGCCGCCCGAACGCAGGCTCCACCATACCGTGCCCATGACCGGCAGCACGAGGAAGATCACGAAGCAGGCGAACATGGGCGCCAGAAACGCCCAGCCCGTGAGCTCGCGGCGAAGCCGCGCTTTGCGGCGCAAGCGGCGATGCTCCTCGGCCGACAGACGCAAGCCACCAGGCCTGGTCGCGGCAGCGAGGCCCATCTCCGGACCTCCCTTAAGCCTGGGCGCGCCCGCTCAAAACACCCTCATGCTGAGGTGCGAGCGTAGCGAGCCTCGAAGCATGATCCAGGTACAAAGAGCCTGTCGCTTGCCACCCTTCGAGGCCCGCCTTCGGCGGGCACCTCAGGGTGAGGGTTGTGGGTTGCCTTGAACTCATCGTGTCCTACAGACCGACTTCGCTCTTCACGATCTTCTCGACATTGGCGACGGCCTCGGCCGGCGTCACCTTGCCGGCATAGCAGTTCTGGATCTCGGCCTCCGCCAGGCCTTCTACGGTCGCCCATTGCGGGAAATTCTCGATGCCGACCGCATATTTCACGAACAGCGGCAAGGCTTCCGCAAGCTGCGGCGCGGCGTTGGTGCCATAGCCGTTCTGGGCCGCATCCGAGCGCGCCGGATAGGTGCCGGAATTGTCCGCCCAATAGGCGTCATTGGTGCCATTCGTCCAGAAAGTCATCACTTCCCATAGCAAGTCCTTGTCCGGCGATTTGGCGTTGGCCATGTAATAGGTGACATCGTTGAAATTCACCTGGGTGACGGGCCCCGGCGGATAAGGCAGGAGCTTCCAGTCGAAGGGTACCTTCTTCGGCAGGACCGTCGTCCCGGCGAGATCCGACGACAGGATGGCGAGCTTGCCGGCGGCGAAGGCCGCGGGGGCTGCGTCATAGCTGTAAGTGCCGAGCGGCGGCGCGATGCCCTTCTTGAAAAGATCGGCCATCTGCTCGGTGACCTGCACCACTTCCGGCCTCATCACATTGGGCGCCTTGAGATCGGGCGTCAGATAGGAGCCGCCGGCGGAACGCAGGCGCTGATACCACTCGCCATAGCCGCCGAGCTGGATGCCGATACCCAGACCATAGGTCTCGCCTTCCTTTGTCATCTTGCCGATGCAATCGACGAAGCTGTCCCAACTGTTGATGAAGCTCGCGTCGTGACCCGCGGCACGCACCTTGTCCATGTTGACGAACAAGGCGTCCTCGACATGCCAGCTGATCGGCAGGCCGAGAAGTTTTGGCCCATAACTCTCGGTGCGCTCCCAATAGAGGTACTTGGCCTTTTCGGCCGCGAAGGCCGGATCATTGATCCGCGAGGCCCAGTCCTCAAATCCTGAACCCGCCTCATAATCGGGATAGGAGCTTTCCGTCGTCATATAGATGTCATGGCCGCCCCCGGCCACGGAGGCACTGATCTCCTGAGCCGCCGTACCCCACTGATACAGGCGGAAATCGAACGTCACGTCGGGATGAAGAGCGTTGAAGGCCGCCGCGATATGCTTGTGGTGGTCGATCTCGTTTGCGGACCACGGGCCGACCAGGAAGCGCACATGGCCCTTGAGGGGCTTCGCCGCCGCATAGGCCGGCCGGAAATCGGCGGCAATGGAGGCAACGGCCGCGGTCGTCAGACCCATTTGAAGGAGTCGCATGACAAAGGCGCGGCGCGACAGCTTTCCGCTGAGATGAGCCTCGGAAAGCGCACAGATTTGCCGATGAATTCGCTGATTCATGACCTGTTTCCATCCCTCTTTTTTGCCTCCCGGATGACCGAACTTGTCTCCAAAAGGCTTATGTACCGATCTTGAGTACAATCTCGTTATAAGCCCGCGAAAGCGGCAATGTCAATTGAGCGGGCCGACATTTGTACCGAATTTCTTGTTTCTTGCCCTGATTGCACTAAGATTTGGGCCTCGGTATTGTGCCGCGACTCGATAATGTACCAGCATAGAAACAATGTGGAGTTTGAATGAGCGAGTGGTATTCGGGCTGGCCCGTCCGGCGTGACGACGTCGCCACTTCGCTCGCCGATACATTGGAAGAGGCCATCCGCAGCGGACGGCTGGCGCCCGGCGCGCAATTGCCGACGCATCGCGAATTGTCGAAACGTCTTGGCGTTGCCGTGAGCACGGTGTCGCGCGCCTATGCCGAGGCCGGCCGCCGCGGCCTCATCGGCGGAACCGTCGGACGCGGGACTTTCGTTCTGGCGACCGACAAGGAGAACGACCTCGCCTCGAACCGCGAGGTGCTGCGTCCGCTCGAGCGCCTCTATCTGCCTTTGATGCAGCGCGAGGACGCGATCAATCTCAGCCTCAACGAACCGCTCTCCGACGGCACAGGCGAGCGCTTGCGCGAGGCCTTGAAAGCCATTGCCAAGAAGCGCGATCTCGACGACCTCGCCCATTACCAGCCGCCGCAAGGACAAGTGGAGCATCGTGTCGCCGGCGCAACTTGGTTGCGCGAGCTCGGCGTCGACGCGCCGGCCGACGACATCTATGCCGTCTCGGGCGGGCAGACGGCGCTCATGACCATCTTCCTGGCGCTGGCGCGGCCCGGCGACACGGTGCTGACCGAG
>Ga0187894_10002075_pt1 | contig 24465 bp, 24 predicted proteins | sample GBC1701081metaG_FD_136650 | JGI IMG/M metagenome (GOLD analysis project Ga0187894, IMG submission 136650) | White microbial mat communities from a lava cave in the Kipuka Kanohina Cave System on the Island of Hawaii, USA - GBC170108-1 metaG ... | reverse complement strand
CATTGTGGGGCTTACAATACACATACCTGATTTTTTATGTATTCAGATTTTTCCTAACTCTTCCAAATGCAACTATAACTGAAATCAATGAAATAGTCAAAATCAGGCCAGAAAGAGGGCCAAATTCTGGAATCGCGCTTGTTCCAATTATCTCAATAGTAGTTTTGTCATTTGCTCCCCATATCGTAAATAGTGTTTGTCCCGGATATTCATGCACATTGTTTGAGTCAAGATTCTGCTGTACTCCATCAACAAAGACAGTATAGTTGCCATACAAAGTATAATGATTGACATAGACATCAATTCGTTTTGGAGAGTCGCTAGTTTCTGCATTAACGGTTATCTTTTTGTTCTGCTTATCAAAAGATACTGTTCCAGATTCCGAATACCATGAATCCACTCGTACAAAGGCTTCTCCTTCATCCGTATTAATGTGATAATCTTTTATGTGATGTGTCCGTATGCCGACTGTTTTTTCAATAGGAGTCCCGTCAATGACAGTTGTAGCTTTGAGTAAATATTCGCCAGGTTTTTGCCTGATTGGTTTTAGAAATTCCTCAGGTATGTTCATGTAGCCTCCTGCTTTTGATTGTGTTTCCATCTCTCCAACACTCTTTATGGAACAAATTTCTGGCATTTTGTAACAAGAGTATTTTTCACCGTATGAAAGAAAATTAGGGCCAAATTTGTCAGAAGCTGCCTGTTTGTCCATATCTGCACTTAGGAGTTCGAATTTTAGTGGAAAGGAAACTTCTTGATTTGAACAGGAATTTGTTATGATTTGACTTGTCGCATACCATTGATCCTCCATCGCAATGTCTGCAAAATCGGGATAACTGATATGTTCTGGATAGTAGTTGTCAACAAGTAATCTGATTTTATTGTCATATGCCGGCTCAAATAGTACTTCAAACTGGACTTTCTTTGGCTCTGAAGGTTTCCAGTGATTTTCTGAGCTGCTAGCGCTAAACGTGTCTGCAGATACTACCAGCTCGTATGTTCCAGGCATACCTTGTGGTATTGGAAGCCATCCCCACATTACTCCACGTGAAAAATATTGTTCTTTTTGATATTGATCAGATTGGTATATTGGAATGTTATTTTCGAGGTCTCTTTGATTTCCCTGACAGTCAACAAATTTTGTCGATGCTCGAAGATCCAAAATTGGTATGGGGGCACCTGCTCCATCCAATGCCTTGAGCTCAAACTTTAGGTTTTCTCCCTGCTTTGGTTTGTTTAATATCTTCAAATCAGAAAGGACTACGTTGCTTGCATTTTCTTTTGTAAAAAAATAACCGGTAACGGCGCCCCCCATTCCACCAGGACTAATCAAAACCATGTATTGGTGCCTAGAGTCCGATTCCGGTATTTTGTAGTTAAATTCTATCCTTCCATTTATGGGATTCTTGGTTTCTTGGTAAATCGAATGTTTCCCAGCAAGAATGTCGGCAAAAACTTGTGAATCAAATATGTCAAGTTTAGCGTCCACAATGTACAGAGTGGCCTGATCTTTTGTTTCTGGTTCACAGTGAGAAGATCTAATTGTTATTGTCTCTCCTGGTTGGTATTCTAATTTATCAAATCTCTCTAATCCATAGTAGCATGGATATGGACCAATGGCTTCCGCATATTGCTGGGCGATCATTAAAATAGAAATCGCAAAAACAACCCCTAACAGAATTTTTTTCATCCGTCTCCTAAAGAAATTGAAATTTCGCCGTTCTTAAATTGTTCTACAAAATCTTCTGTATTATTTTTAAAGAAATATTCATAATTGTTAATTGTGAAAAAGGCAAAAGTTTTTGTAATCATAATTCCGTTGGCAACAACAATTGGATTGATTTGGTCTTTTACAAATTCTTATGATTTTGCCCCAAGTACAAAAGAAAACCCGTTTGGTGTTGAAGCAAGACTTGTTTACGAACATAACATGAGAATTTCGTGTCCAATTGAACCATGCGGTCCACTCAATGCGTTTGTTCTAAAACATAATTCAAGAGAACCAGTGCAGTTTGTTGCCTTCAACATTTGCGGTGGAATCTTTTGCATTAAACAGGAAGGTTTTGGTGGTCACGGTCCACCAGCGCCAGAATTAGCCAGTCAGCCAGAAAAATGGGGTGGTGGAACTGTGGGGCAAATACCATGGAGCATAGGCGATGTTGTAGATATACGTGTAAAAGTAAAACCTGCTCACATTTTGGAAGACGGTAAAGTAGTCTTTGATGAAAAAATATGGTTCATTGATCTTGGTGAATCAAAGATTATTGAAGTTGAGAATGAATGACAGTTTTTGCAATCAGATACATTGAGTATAATCTAAAGGCCCGCTTCACTAGGGGGATCGAAACCTGCAAGGGCCCAATCCTTTGATTTTTAAAAAATTCTGCATAAATTAGAAAATCACTTTCCGGATTCCAAAAATATTTTTTAATTGAAATGGAAAATCGATGAATTTTTCATCGTCAAAGAAAATTTTATGGGCCCAAAGGGCTTCGATCCCTTGGCTCACCGGTTATGAGCCGGTTACTCTACCAAGCTGAGTTATGGGCCCCAAAAAACAGATTTCTTTTGTGTATAAAAGCTATAGAGCTTGGCAGTAGCTTTGGTAGCAGCTGTCCAAAAGATGATTTTGTGCATCAAGTGATCTCTCTGCTATTTTTACAAGCTCATCGTGTCTTTCTTCTGGAATTTTGTCCAAAATGTTTGCCCATGTCGCTGCGTGTCTCACGTCAGCTTCCATGTGAAGCCTAAAGTATTTCGTTGCATTCTCTGCCGTGATGCTATAGAATTTTTCAAGTCCTTCAAGTTTTGTATGGCTTATTTTTGGAATCTCTTTTTCAAACGCATACATTGCCGCTGCGCCCGCTTCAAGGGATGTGATAAGCAACGATAGCTCGGACACGGACTCGTTTGTCTTTGCAAGTCCTAGATAGTTCGTTATTTCTGCTTCATCAACGCCCAAACCTACGGCAAAGTTGACCCATGGTTGCAAGTGCTCTGCTTCTTCTGCCTGGTTTGACTTGATTTCATCCACAAGCTCGCTTGGGGCAAACTTGGCAATCTGCCCAACAAAGGACGGAACTGCCTTTACCATTTGAAAATATTCCTTGGAATAGCCAGAAAGTGAATCGATTGAAAGTTTTCCGTCACTCCACATTTGGTAGAATGGGTGCTTTAGCAAGCTTTTTTGTTCTATGATATTATCAATTTTTTTTGAAAGAGAATTCATACCATTACCACTTTAAGCCAATAAAAAAATCTTTCATGTTCAAAACGATTTTAAGGTCTCATGTGGTCGATGCAAACGGGCTCCTGTGGTGTAGTCCGGTCAAGCATGTCGCCCTTTCAAGGCGGAGATCCCGGGTCCAAATCCCGGCGGGAGCACCTGAATTTTTCAAATCAACTCGGGTGAAAATTTGCTGCACCATACCTACAAGTATTAATACTCTTGAGAAAAAGGATCGGCAGTGCAAGTTTTTTGGATCGAAAAAATCTGAAAATCAACCCGCTTTTAGAAACATACAAGGAGTACATCACAAAGATAGATGACGCCTTAGAATCTGAACTGACACTTTACTCTAAATCCGAATTTATGCAGCCGCTCTTGTACGCAATTGAGGGCGGAAAAAGAATCAGACCGCTCATTTTGCTTTTGGCAGCAGAATCTGTCGGAAAGATAGACGAAAATGCATACGTAGCAGGGTGTGCAGTCGAGTTTTTGCACACAGAATCTGTGATTCATGACGATATCATCGACAACGAGACCTCAAGAAGGCACAAGGATCCATTCCACATCAAGTACGGGTATAACACCAGCATTCTGACTGGCGACTTTGTCCTAGGACTGATCCTAAACATCTCATCTAGACTTAACAGTCCAAGAATCACAAAAGACCTAGCAAACACTGCGATGCTCATGAGTGAGGGAGAAGTGCTTGAGACCAGGCTAGAGACAAGCCAGGACCTCACATTTGATGACTATCTCAAGGTAATAGAATACAAAACCGCGACTGCCTTTGAGACGGCTGCAAGGCTTGGCGCAATTTTGGGAAACGGAAACGAAGACCAGATAACTGCACTGTCCGAATATGGAAGAAACATCGGAATCGCCTATCAGATAAGAGACGATCTGATAGACTGGAAAAACGAGGACAAGCTCTTCAATCTTTTAGTAAAGCGAAGCTTGGATCCTCGTGACATCTTCAACCACATGGAAAAACTCCTCAAGGATTATGCGGCAAAGGCGACATCAAGTCTACGCGTGATTCCAGACAATGATGCAAAATCGCACCTAGAATACTTGCTAAGACTGACTACTTTGAAATTATAAGCGAAGCCCCGAGAATCGGAACCGCGTTCTTTGTAAATTCTATTATTGGATCCGGATAGACGCCTATTGCAATTAGAAATATTGTTGAAAATACCATCACACCCACTATTGCCTTTGGTTCTGTGATTCTTTTTTCGGTCTCTCCCTCAAAGTACATCTTTCGGATAATCCAACCGTAGTAAGCCACAGACAGTGCAGAGTTTAGAACGCCAGCTATCGCAAGCCACGATGCCCATGCAGGAACGCCCGAGTCAAGTGCTGCTCCAAACAGGATAAGCTTACTCCAGAATCCAGCAGTTGGTGGCACGCCTGCCAGTGCCAGTAATGATACTACTAATCCTATCGATATTATCGGCATCTTTCGCCCAAGCCCCTTTAGCTTGTCGATGTTTGTGATACCAAGTGTAGTCACGATGCCTGCTATGGCGATGAATGCTGCGCCCTTCATCACGGAGTGGTTCAAAACGTGGAATAATGTTCCTTGGATTCCAAGCTGAGTGTACGGAGCGACTGCAAGGCCTATGAGGATGTATCCTGCATGTCCAATACTGGAATAAGCGAGCATTCTTGAGATGTTTTTTTGCATGATTGCGGCGATGTTTCCTACAGTCATTGTCATTACTGCAATCACTCCAAGTGCGAGTGTCCAGTCCAGGTTTAGCGCTATTGTTCCCATGATTATCACCCGTAGTGCTGCCGCAAATCCGGCCTTTTTGGTTCCTGCTGCGAGAAGAGCTGTGATCGTAGGTGGTGCGCCCTCGTATGCATCAGGTAACCACATGTGGAATGGAACTAGGCCCATCTTGAATCCAAATCCTGCAATGAACATTCCTACCGCGAGCAGTGCGAGCGGCATCATCGATGGATCTAGATGTGATAGCCCTGTCATCACCCCGCCAATGTTTGTAGTGCCTGTGAGGCCGTAGACAAGCGAGATTCCGTAAATTATGATTGCAGATGACACTGCACCAAACAAAAAGTACTTGAGTGCTGCTTCGTTTGAGCTTGGATTCTTTTTCATAAATCCTGCTAGGACATATGTCGGGATGCTCATCAGCTCCCATGCTACAAACAGCATCACAAGGTCTGTCGAATATGCGACAAGCACCATGCCTATTGTCGAAAGCAAGATCAGCGAATAGTACACTGGTGGGTGCGACTGGCCGCGCATAAAGTTGAACGAGCCGGCAGTAGTCAGTATCGATACAATCAGCATCGCGATTGCAAACAGTCCGCTAAACGAATCATTTGACAATACGTCACCTGAGAATACTGCCGCTGGCGGAATCTGGTCCGTTATGATTTCATACGCCACATATCCGATTGATGCAATGAGTGCTGAAAACGCGATTACCCCGTAGAAGCTGTTTGAGCCCTTTTCCTTTCTTAGCACACTGATTACCGGAAGGGCCATTCCAATCACACCTAGAATTGCCATCAGAATTATTGGGGGTGAAGTAATCTCTATCATAGCATTACCCTAAATGAACAAAAACAGGACCACAAAGAGGATTCCCGCTCCAAATACGTAAAGATATGACTGTGTGACTCCGGTTTGCGTTGCCTGCACTACTTTGGCGCCCCAACCGACTGCCTTTTCAAGGCCAATGTTCATGCCGGTGTCGATTGCTGTTCTCTCAAAGTATCGCCATACGCCCCTTGCAATCCATAGCGGCGCCACTACAAAGCACCAGTACACCATTGCGTTGAGGTACCATCTGTTCAGTATCACTTTGTGAATTGCGTAAAAGAAAATGTTCGAGTTTACGAACTTGACTGGGTCTACAAATCTTCCAATATAGAAAACGTATCCAAGGCCTATACCAACGCTAAATGCCGAAATTGACGCAATCAGTGCAACCGGGTTGATTCCTGCCAGGAACGACGGAAGCCCATTGTCATCTACTGCCTCATGCGCTGCCTCGATGCCGAACGTGTTTCTAAGATACTCTGTGAACAGTTCGTGAATTCCATTTTCTGCCGTTAGGCCGATGACACCGATTCCAATTGTCAGAGCAGCCAAGACTCCATATGGCACCCACATTGACAGTGGCGCCTCGTGTATGTGGTGTCCCTCTTTTTCCATGTGCTCGATGTGCTTTGACTTGTCACCAAAGAATACCATTCCAATCATTCTTGTTGTGTAGAATGCAGTTATCACTGCAGTCAAAACCGCGATAGCAAATAACGGTAGCGCCCATGTATTACCAGACTCGTACACTGCGCCAAAGATTGCGTCTTTGCTCCAAAATCCAGTGGTGATAAACGGTGCGCCCATCAGGCCAAGTCCTGCAGCCCACATGAACGCATATGTCTTTCTCATGTGCTTTCGCAGTCCCCCCATATCCGTCATGAATCTAGAGCCGACGCTATGCAGTAGGGATCCTGCTGCCATGAAGAGCGATGCCTTGAACATTGCGTGGGATGTAAGATGGAAGAATCCTGCTGTGTATCCGTCAACAAACTGGTGTGACAGCCCTGCAACACCAAGTGCCATCATCATGTAACCGATTTGAGAGCCTGTCGAGTATGCAAGTACCTTTTTGATTTCAGAGTTTACCATTCCTTGCGTTGCCAAGAGAAGCGCGGTGATTGCGCCAACCCATGCAATTACCATGAAAAAGTCATCAATCATAAATCCGGCCGCACCTAGTGCGAAAAAGAGCGGCCCCAGTCTTGCGACTAGGAACACTCCTGCCTTTACCATTGTCGCCGCGTGAATCAATGCAGAGACCGCAGTCGGGCCAGTCATTGCTTCAAGCAGCCACTCATTTAGCGGGAACTGGGCCGATTTTCCTATTGCGCCTCCAAACAAAAGCACCGCTGCTGGGACAAGCAAGCCTTGCGCCTGCATTGCCGATGCCCATGCAGTATCATGCAGTAATTCTCTAAAGCCAAAGGTTCCCGCGAATGCAAAAATCAGGAACATTCCTGCAAGCATCATGATGTCCCCCACTTTGGTCATGATGAATGCCTTCATACCGGAGTGAGTTGGGGAATAATACTCTGCAAGCCCCAAGACCGTCTTTCCCTGAATCCCGACATGATCCTTGTTTTTGTCTCTATACCAGAAGCTGATCAACGCGTATGATGCAAGCCCTACACCTTCCCACCCGAAGAACATCATCAGCAGGTTATCAGAAAGGACAATCAGCTGCATTGATCCGATAAAGAACATCATCCAAAACCAGAACCTGACAATGTCCCTGTCGCCTTTCATGTAGCCTGTGCTGTACACCATTATCAAAAATGAGATCCAGCCGACTACGTTTGCCATGATTACCGCGAGCGGGTCAGCCAATACGCCGGCTTTTATTCCAATTGTCGAGATCCAGTTTACCTGGTCATGTATTTCATGTGCTTCAAGCGCACCAGAAAACATTGCTGCCGCAGAAAGAGCGCTGGCTGCCGCAAATCCTATTGCCACCCATCCAGTGGCCCTATGGGAGAACTTGCCTACTGCTGGGACAATTAATGCTGCGACAAACGGGAGGATCCAGACAAGCCAGGCATTGATTGGTCCTGCTTGGAACGCCATTCCCATCATGTTAGCTTCGACCATTATACACCAAGCACTCCTTTCATGTATGGGATGATGTCATCAAAGAAGATGTCAGGGTATATCCCGACTACTATGGTGAATCCTGCAAGCACCATCATTGGTGCAGTCATGTACCAGCTTGCCTCCTTGACGTGCGAGAGGTGCTCTGGAAGTTTTCCAAAGAATACCCGTTTTAGCATCCAAAGCATATATGACATTGTAAGTACGGTTGCAACAAGTCCGAGCCCAAATACCACATATCTTAGAATAGAGCCGCTTGCCACGTTGTCCTTTACTGCCGTGTCCAGAGCTCCTGCAAATAGGGTCCATTCTCCCATGAATCCGCTCGTTGGTGGCACGCCGGCAATTGTCAGTGCGCCTATTACGCCACATACTGCAGTTATTGGCATTTTCCCTGCAAGGCCACCAAGCTTTGTCATACTTCTAGTCCCGCACTGCACAATCAGGATTCCGGCAGTCATGAAGAGGAGAGCTTTGCCCAAGCCGTGAGTTACGTACATGAACTCGGCTCCCGTAAACCCAAGCGTGGAATACGAGCCAATTCCAAAGAGGATGTATCCCATTTGCGAAACGCTCGAATACGCGAGCAGTCGCTTTACGTCGTCTTGCATGAGCGCCATGGCGCCGCCATAGATCATTGTTGCTAGTCCCCAGATGTGCAGCCAGATTGCAAGCTCCGAGTAGACGTTTGGCAGAAATTCAATTATGAGTCTAAAAATTCCATATGCACCAATTCCGATCATTGCAGGAGACAGGAGGGCGCTGATTGGGGTCGGGGCTGCACCGTGGACATAAGGCAGCCAAATATGAAACATGAACGCCGCAAGCTTTACCCCAAGTCCCAGAATTATTGCGACGGCAGCTATTGTCACTATTTCTGTAGGAATCTTTGATTCCTCGATTGCGGCAAAATCAAAGCTGCCAACTGAGAGTCCAATTGCCAAAAATCCCAAGAGAAGCACCACGGCCCCTACGTGTGTCCAAAACAGAAACATTAGAGAGATTCTTCGTCTTGGCCCATCGCCCCAGAAGGCAACCAAAAAGAACGCAGGGATTAGCATGACCTCAAAGAAAATATAGAATTCTATCAGATTTGTTGCAAGTACGGTTCCGAGCATTCCCATCGCAAATACCAGGTATAGCGCAAAGTACACACCGGACTGGTTGTTGACATAGCTTGTCATCCCGGTAGACTCGACAAGCTCTGTTGTCTGGGAGCCGTGGGAGATTGCATGGCCATGTGTGTGCTCTTCATAGAATTCTTTGAACTTGTGGAGCATGTACGGCTTGGAGTAGAGCACCAGAACCGTGCTCAAAACGTATATGATTACTGCAAACGGAATCGCCAGTCCATCAAGTGCAAAACCAAACTCCCCAAAGAACTGCGTCCACGGATAATGCTCCGAGTATGAACCGCTCAGAGATACTGCGATTACTAGAATCGTGCAGTACAGCAAAACGGCAAATGTAAACCAAGTCGCTGCGTTTGAGCCTAGTTTTCTTCCTATAACGTACGCCACTGGTGCCAGTAACAAAGGCAGGAAGACTGCCTGCAGTAATGCAAATTCCACTAGCCCTTCAAACTCCTGAATTCTGCAATGTCAACGTTCTTGTACATTCGGTATGCCACTATGATAAGTGCAAGTCCGACTCCTACTTCGGCTGCCGCTATTGCTATTGAGAATAATGCAAATGTCTGTCCTTGGCTGTTTGGCAAAAATCTCGCAAATGCGACCAGATTAAGATTTGCAGCATTGACTATCATTTCTACTGCAAAGAGCATGCGAATTGCGTTTCGCTTTACGGAAACCCCGTAGATTCCAATTGCCAAAAGGGCAATTGACACTATGATAAAATCACTCATTGTATTGGTCATTTGTTACATCCTCCCTTCTTGCAAGTGTCAATGCTCCGATTACAGCTGATGCCAGGATCAGTCCCATCAATATGAGCGCAGGCCAGTAGTAGATCAAAAAGTCTTCGCCGATCGTCCTAAAGTCTACCGGCGACTCGTCCGTCTGAATTGTTTTGATGCCAGAGCTTAGTATGACTGCACCAAGCGCCATCATCATTACGAGCATCAGGCCTATCCCCGCGTATCTTCTCCTCGGGTCTTCTATCTTGATGAAGATTAGCTGTCTTCTGACTAGCATTACTGTAAAAAGAATCAAGACTGCGATTGAACCGATATAGACTGCGATTTGAAACATCGCAACAAACGGCGAGTCCAAAAGCAAAAAGAACCCAGCTATTCCACCCAGTGTACCCATAAGTGCAATGGAACCATAGATGAGAGATCGCACTTCAAGTGCTGCAATTGCAGAACCGATTGTCATTACGGCAAGTGCCAGAAATACCGCGTCAGCCATGTGTTGTACCCCTGTCACTAAATACAAATTCTGCATCTTGTTGTACGTCCGGCTTTACCTGCAGTTGCGCAGGCGTGTAAATCAGGCCTTCCTTTGTAAATGACGACAGCTCGTAGTCGTTTGTCATGTATAAAGCATAAAACGGACACGCATCCACGCACAAGCCGCAAAAAACGCACTTGCCGTAGTCAATTTGTGGCATGATTGATTTTTTGTTGTGCTTCCAGTCTTCTTGCACCTTGACCATCGCTATTGCCTCTGCCACTCCCTCACATGCGATTGAACAAAGGTTGCATCCTGTGCATTTGTCATGGAAGAGCATGTGTCGGCCCTTGTATCCGGCTATGCCAACGCCAGTGGTTGGATCAAACTGATATCCATCTCCTACGAACTTTAGTTTTTGTTCTGGGTATCTGAGTGTGAATCTCTTTACTGCCAGATGCTTGATTCCAGAGTTCAGTGCCTTGATTATTCCAGTTGCAGTTCCCATCTACAAAATTCCCCCCGGACCTAGTACTCCTGCATAGAGCAAGCCGAGTGCTATAAAGATGTTAACAAATGAAAGGCCAATTAGTTTGTACCAGCCAATGTGTAATAACAGATCAATTCTGATTCTTGGAAAGACACCTCTTGGCAGCAATATGAAGAAGATAACCCCGACCACTTTGATTACGAACCACAGGACATCGTTGAGCATTTGTTGATCAAGTAGCGGAAGTCCTGGGAACCTTGCGGTGATAGGCCCCATCTCTATTCCCTTTTCTATTATTTCTGCAGGGAATGGAGGCCAGACATTCGGTCCGTTCCACCCACCCAAGAATAATACGACAAATAACGCTGCAAACGCGTACAGTTTCAGATACGAGCCGAGCTGAACTAGTCCATACATCATTCCCGAGAACTCTGTTAGCCAGCCAGCCACGATTTCGCTTTCCGCCTCTGGTAGGTCAAAAGGTATTCTTTCCAGCTCTGCGAGCATTGCGATAAAGAAGACAATAGCTCCAATTGGCAAAAATACAATCCACCAGTACGTGTGCTGGCTTTCAACAATTTCCGTGAGATTTAGCGTGCCTGTTAGAATTACGACGCCTAAAACCGATAGAATCAGCGGGATTTCAAACGAGACCATCTGGTGCAGTGCACGTATCCCTCCGATGAACGGGAACTTGGAATTTGCAGACCATGATGATAAAACCGTAATTACGGGGAAGAACCCGATAACTGCAAAGACTGCAATGATCCCAACATCGACGTTAGCTACTACCCAGCCGTTTCCTGCTGCCGGAATGAGCGAGACAAAGGCGGCCGCTGTCGCGACAAAGAGAACTGGTGCAGCCCAGAAGATTGGCTTGTCGGCCTTGGCAGGAATGATGATTTCTTTTGACAACAGCTTGATTCCATCACTCATGAGCTGGAGTATTCCTTCTATTTTTCCGCAATAGAATGGCCCGACCCTGAGCTGCAGTTTTGCCAGCATTTTTCTTTCAACGAAAATTGTTCCAGCTGCCACCAGTGCCGCAAATCCAAATCCCGGAAATGCCGCGATTCTGAAAAAGTCGGTTTGCATCAGCGATTTTATCAGCGGGATCTGTCTTGATGGATCAGCCAAGGTGGTAAATGCAAGGTATGGACTTAGCAGCTTGCCGTTAATCACTGGAAGCTCAAGATAGAACAAGAGCATCATTACCAATGGTATGCCAACCAATGTAAGTAATATGATGCCCCAAAATGTGTTATCAAGGATAGACTTTAGGAAATATCCCAGTCGGAACTTTGGTGCGATTGCAGACATTTACCTGTCAGCCTCCACTGGCCAGTAGTTAAGGCTCCAGTAAACTGCCGGCATGTTACCAAGTTTTTCTCCCTTGAGCAGATATGGCATGCAGATCAGGTTCCTAAACGAGCCGACACTCATCTTGACTCGGTATGGTTCAGGCTTGGAATCAGATACGATGTAGCACCCAAGTGAACCGCGACCCGACTCTACTCTCTTGTAGACCTCGGTGTTTCCGCCCTTTGGATTTGGTTTTAGTTTTACTCTGACAGAGCCTGACTTTGGCATTTTTTGTACGGCCTGCCTGATTATGTTGCACGACTCTAACATGTCAAGCCACGGAATCTTGGAGCGTGCGTACGAATCCCCAGCTTTGAGCGTGTTTACCTTGACGTCGAGCTCCTCGTAAACGTCGTATGGCTCCTTTGTCCTAAGATCAAAGTCAACGCCGCTTGCGCGCAGGGTTGAACCCGTGGTTCCAAGTCGGATTGCATCCTCTCTTGAAAGAACTCCCGCATCGCGAGTTCTTGAGATCAAAATTGGGTTGTCGTAGAATATTGCTGCATATTCTTTGATGCGTTTTTCAAAATAGTCGACGCGTCGCAATACCATGTCTTCAAAGTTTGCCGGAACGTCGTTTCTTATTCCGCCCGGAACAAAGTATGCGTGTGTTACTCTTGCGCCAGTCATCTTCTCTAATGCGTCAATTAAGAATTCTCTGTCACCTGCAGGCCACATGAACATGGTAGAGTGTCCCAAAAATATTCCATAAATTGCAAGCCAGTATTGCGTGTAGACACACCTGTTTAGCTCTGACGCAATGACTCGCAGGTATTTCGCGCGCTCTGGCACCTCAAGCCCAAGTATTTCCTCGACACCAAGGCAATATGGATACAGAACGTTGCAAGAGTCGTGGATTACTGGCCTCTCAAGATGCGGGATGTTTGTGATGTAGTTTCTATATTCTGCCATCTTTTCCTCGCCGCGATGAACGTATCCCGGGTCTGGATCACATGATACGATATAGTCACCATCTACTTTGACTATTAGCCTCATGTGGCCTGATCCTGGGTGTTGCGGGCCTACGTTTAGCGTCATTATTCGCTCGTCGAGCTTTTCTATTTCAAGTCCTGGAGGTAGTTGCGCGGTCATTTTATCTTCCCTTTATCTTGAAGTCCTTGCGCATCGGTGGTAAGTCTGCCCAGTCTTCTGGCAGCAATAGTCTTCTGTTATCTGGATGACCTTCAAAGAAAACTCCGAGCATTTCAAAACATTCTCTTTCGTGAAATTCCACACTGTAAAATATTTCTCTAAGACTTGGGAGCCTAGTTGAATCATTTCCAGGGTTTGGGTTCTCCTCCCTCGTGGCGCTGGTAACGAGTGTGAGAATTTGTTTTGCAAGATCTGGATCTGTATAAGAGCCAAGATGATAGACGACTTCGATTTCCTTTTTAGATGGATAGTCAACGCCGCTCACTGACTCTGCGTGGTCAAAATGGAGCTCGTCACGAATGAATTTTGCAACTTCCAGCACGTTTTCTTTGTTTACTTTTACTCGTATTCTTGTCGGCTTTACAAACTCGATTGTCGTCTTTGAACCAAACTTTTTTTCCAGTTTGTCAGATATTGATTTTTCAAATGCTGGGAGCTCTTTTGGCTCTGCCTTTGCCACCGGTTTTGTTTCTTTTGATTCTGCTGGTGCTGCTGGTTTTGTTTCTTCTGTGCTCATCAAAATTCCTACCTAGCCTTCATCCTCTTGATTTTCTCTTGTAGAAGCATGCATCCTTGTATGAGGGTTTCAGGTCTAGGGGGGCATCCAGGTACATACACATCTACTGGAAGTATTCCGTCGATTCCCGGAAGGACGTTGTACGAGTCAAAGTACAACCCGCCGGTGATTGCGCATGCTCCCATAGCTATGACAAATTTTGGTTCTGGCATCTGATCATAGACAAGCCGGAGTCTTGGTGCCATCTTTCTTGTGATGGTTCCTTGTACTACGACTAGGTCACACTGTCTCAAAGATCCGAATGCTTCGATGATTCCGAATCTTTCAACGTCATATCTTGGACCAGATGCTGCTCCAAATTCGACGCTGCAGCATGCGGTTTCGATGTGTACGGGCCACAGAGACCACAGTCTACTCCAGTTTATGGCGTAGCCAAGTGGTGCGTCGACTGCCTTGACAAGGACATCACCTAGCTTCCCGATGAATACATTTGCGTTTTGTGGAGTTAGGAGGTCTTTTAGCAATCGAATCCCTTACCTGCATTATGCTCTGAATGTGTATTTAGTTTTACCATATGTTTCGCCTCTTTGACTGATATAGTGCAAAAGCCATTGCTGAAAACATTATCCCCAGAAACGCAATAATTGGCAGAGTCGCAGTCTTTGGGAGCTGCAAAAGAGAGCTGCCCCAGGCATATAGGAAGATTGCCATCACATCGAAAATAACGAACATCAGGACATAGGCATAATACTGCATCATGAAATGGGTTCTTCCTTCTCCCTTGGGAACTTGACCTGCCTCCATTGGGAGAAACTTGACTGGATTGCTACGTCGCCTTGGTGAAATCATACGCGATATCAAAAGTGCCGGACCCACTGCCACTATAGCAAATCCAAACATCAGAAGAACATGACTATAGTTAGCTGCATATTCCCCAACCAAATCAGCTTCACCCCAGTTTGTTTATATAAAAAGGTACTGAAAGAATTTGAATAAAAAATTGCGATCAGAAAAATTTCTGATAATTGATATATGACTTGTACTCCAAGTTTTCACATATGGTAAATGTTGGCGACAAGGCACCAGAATTTGAGCTGGTTGACACCGAACTTAAAATGAGAAAGCTTTCCGAGTTTAAAGGCAAAAAGGTAGTTTTGTCATTTTTTGTTGCGGCGAGCTCCCCTGTATGCACAAACGAGATGTGCATGTTCAGAGACAGGTGGGGCGAGATTCAAAACCTTGGAGCACAAGTAATTGGCATATCAAACGACGGACCGTTTGCAAACAAGGCGTTTGCGGAAAAATTCAACCTAAACTACCCAGTGCTTGGCGACTACAAAAGTAAAACCATTCGAGACTATGACATACTTATGCCGGATCTTTTGCACGTAAAGGGATACGATGCTGCAAAGCGTTCCGTCTTTATCGTGAATGAAAACGGAGTCATAACCTACAAGTGGGTCTCAGAGAGTCCCCTAGTAGAGCCAAACTATCAAGAAATAATTGATTCCCTCAAGAAGGCAAGCTAGTTTTTTATTCTATTTCCGCTAGAACGTCGTTTTTTGCAACCGAGCCGCCGACTTTGATCTTTATTTTTTTGACAGTGCCGTCCTTGTGCGACTTTATCGAAACCTGCATTTTCATTGATTCCAAGACGCATACGACGTCTCCTTTCTTGACGCTGTCGCCTTCGTTTACATTGATTGAAACCACCTTACCCGGGATCTGGCTGTGAAGATTGACTCGCGTGTCCGCACTGCCACCGCCGCCTGTATTTTTGTACACGATTTCATCAAATTTAGAATTCACATTCAGTTTCAAAGGGGTGCCGTCGACTATCAGACTCATTTGCGAAGTGGTGTTCTCCAGATACTTGGCCTTGTGATATTTCTGATCTAAGATAAACTCGATTCCTCTAGAATTCATATTTAGGATTTTTAGCTGGTGTTCTTTAGAGTCTATTTTTATTACATATTCATTGTTTCCGAGATTTTTGAGGATTTGTGCGTCAAATGTTCCTTCAACATCTTCGATTTTGTATTCCATATCTATTCCAACTTGCTCTTCCACGGATGGCTGTTTCTGGCTGAACTTGATACCCTGCTCTTAAAGTACTCTGAATGTATTACGGCTGCGGCAAGCGCTGATTCCTTCTTTTCAGACTTTTCTGCCTTGATGTCCTGTGTCAGCCTGTCGATGATTCCAAATCTTTTCAAAAAGTCAGTGGATAGCTGACCTTTCTTGTATTCTTCTGTCTTTAGAATTGTTTTATAAAGAGGAATCGATGTCTCAACGCCCTGAATATAGAAATCATTTAGCGCATTAAGCATGCGGAGCCTTGACTCTTCAAAGGTCTGTCCCCACGCACAAAGTTTTGCCATAAGTGAGTCATAAAATGGTGAAACGGTACACCCAGAGTACAGATATGTGTCGCATCGAATTCCCGGTCCTGATGGAATCGAAACTTCCGGTACTGGGCCCGTAGATGGGGCAAAGTCCAGAAATGTGTCTTCTGCGTTTATCCTGCACTCGATTGCATAACCGTTCATTTTTAGATCCTTTTGCTTGAACGGGATTGGTTCCCCATTCGCGATGTCGATCTGCAGTTTGACTAGGTCTAGTCCAGAAACAAGTTCCGTGATTGGGTGCTCTACTTGCAACCTAGCGTTAATTTCGATGAAATAAAACTCCCCATTTTCTGCTCTGAGAAACTCGGCAGTCCCAAGATTTGTATAGTCTACTGCTTCGGCTGCGCTGACTACCAGTTCTCCTATTCTGTCCCTCGTTTTTTGGTCGACTGCCGGAGATGGTGTTTGCTCGATTAGCTTTTGGTTTCGTCTTTGTATTGAGCATTCTCTTTCGAATATGTGGACTGCGTTACCGTGCTTGTCTCGCACCATCTGGTATTCTATGTGACGGGTTTTCTCAAGGAATTTTTCGACGATGATGGCAGATTTGCCAAAGGCGGCTATTGATTCTCCTGTAACGGTTTCATACGCTTCTCGTAATTCCTTGTCGTTGGTAACCAGTCTGATTCCTCGTCCGCCTCCACCGTAGACTGATTTTAGCAAAACTGGGTATCCAATTTTGTTTGCGATGTTCAAGGCTTCTTCCACATCCTTGACAAGATCCGGGCTTCCAGGTACTGTAGGGACTTTGGCTTTTAGCATGGCAGATTTGCACCTCATCTTATCGCCGCAAAGATCCATAGATTCTGAAGTCGGTCCGATGAAATTGATCTTGTTGTCCTCGCATAGTTTTGCAAAGTCAGAATTTTCAGAAAGAAAACCATAGCCGGGATGGACGGCATCTGCCCCAGATGCAAGAATTGCATCCATGATTTTTTCTTGGTTCAAGTAGCTTTCTTTTGGCGCCGCCTTGCCGATATGATACGCCTCGTTTGCCTGCTTCACATGCAGTGAATTGTAATCTTCGTCAGAATAAACTGCGACCGTTTTGATTCCCAAAGCTTTGCACGTGCGTATGACTCGGAGAGCAATTTCACCTCTGTTTGCTATTAGAACCTTGCTTATCATATTGATCACAGGTTGATGTTTCCGTGTTTTCTCGGAAGTTGTTTATCGCGTTTGTTTACAAGCATTTCCAGCGCTTTGATTAGCATGGGTCGTGTCTGAGCAGGATCTATTACCGTGTCAACTGAGCCGTTTGATGCGGCAACGTACGGATTTGCAAACTTTTCGTTAAATTCTGCTGTCAGCTGTTTTTTGAGTTCGTCCGGGTTCTTGGCGTTATCGAGGTCTTTTTTGTTCATGATTTTGACTGCAGCCTCAGAGCCCAAGACTGCGATTTGTGCCGTGGGCCATGCGTAGTTTATGTCGGTTCGGAGGTTTTTGCTCCCCATCGCAATGTATGCACCGCCGTATGCCTTTCCAATTACAAGCGTTATCTTCGGAACTGTTGCTTCACAATATGCATACAAAAGCTTGCTTCCGTGACGGATTATTCCATTGTGTTCTTGGTTGGTGCCAGGCATGTACCCTGGGGTATCTACAAATGTGATTATTGGTATGTTGAATGCGTCACAGTATCTTATGAAGCGGGCTGCCTTGTTTGAAGAGTCTATATCCAGTGCCCCCGCCAACGACAGTGGCTGGTTTGCTACTATTCCAACAGTCCTTCCGTGCATCCTTGCAAATCCTACCACTACGTTGGGCGCAAACAATTCATGCACTTCAAAAAATTTGCGATCGTCCACTACTGCCAGAATTATTTCTTTCATGTCATATGGCTGCAACGAGTTTTCTGGTATTTTATTAATTAGATTGTGATCCGTTCTGTTTGGATCATCATCGCTTTCAACAATTGGCGGCTCCTCTGTGTTGTTTGACGGAATGTATGAGAGTAGCGTCTTTATTTTATCAAAGCAGTCGTACTCGTTTTTTGCAACAAAGTGCGCGACTCCGCTTTTTGTTCCGTGTGTTATTGCCCCGCCAAGCTCCTCAAACGAAACTTCCTCTCCAAGGACGGTCTTGACAACTTCTGGGCCTGTCACATACATAGTTCCTGCTTTTTCCACCATTATGACAAAGTCAGTCATAGCAGGAGAATATACTGCGCCTCCTGCTGACGGGCCAATGCTTGCAGTGATTTGCGGTACTACGCCAGATGCCAGTTCGTTATGATAGAAAATATCTGCAAATCCATCAAGGCTCAGAATTCCCTCCTGAATCCTTGCCCCGCCAGAGTCAGCTATCCCAATTATCGGACAGCCTGTGCGAGTCGCATGATCCATGAGCTTGGTAATTTTCTTTGAGCCCATCTGGCTGAGTGTCCCACCCAAGACTGTAAAGTCGTATGCAAAGACAAAGACCTGTCTGCCATTAATCATTCCATATCCTGTGATGACGCCGTCCGTGTAGAACTTTTTCTTTTGCATGTCATATTCGTAATAATGGTGTGTGGCCATGGCGTCAATTTCTGTAAAACTTCCCTCGTCTAGCAAAAGTGCTATTCTCTCCCTTGCGGTAAGCTTTCCTTTTTCATGTTGGGCCACAATTTTGTCTTGCCCTCCAGCGGTAAGCGCAGTCTTTTGTTTTTCTAAAAATTTCTCAATCTTGTCAGAATGCATATGGCCCGTAACAAGTGACCATGGCAAGGATATATTAATTTTAGAATTTTGGTTGTCCTCTTATTTTGTCCTGACTGCCACTAATGGTTCTAAAACATTCAGCCAACATGAAAGTTCCCAGAAAAGGCCATCTGCCATCTTTAGATCTTCTGCCTCGTGAAGAGATGACCATGAAACTAGTTTATCCTCATCAGAATTTTACCAAAGATGTTTCCCCTGAGCATTTTTGCATGGGCTTCGGGGGCCTGTTCAAGGGGATAAATGGAATCAATTATTGACTTGATCTTTCCCTTTGACATCCAGTAGAGTGATTCCTCAAGCTCTGCCTTGGTTCCCTGCGTCGAGCCTAGGATGTTTGTGCCCTTGAAGAAGACATGCCTGAGATCTGTCTGGACTTCATACCCAGTTGTGGCACCTGTCGTTACCAAAGTCGCACCATACTTTAGGAGTGTCAGCTCCTTGTTCCAGTGCGAGCCGCCTATGTGCTCATAAATAACGTCAATTCCAGGAATCTGGTCTTTGCTTTTTGCCAGCTCTTTTGAGATTGCAAATACTTGTTTGTGCCAGTCTTCTTTTCTGTGATCCACTGCATAATCTGCACCAAGATTCAAGCACCGCTCAAGCTTGTCAGGGCTCGATGTTGTGATAACCGTGCATCCAAAGAGTTTTGCTATTTGGATCCCAAACGTTCCCATGCCAGAGCTTCCTCCCATAACTAGAACTAACTGACCAGGCCTGATCTTTGCGCGTCCTACTAACATGTGCCATGCAGTCATCATCGTCATAGATGCGGCAGCTGCATCCTCGTAGGTCACATTGTCCGGGATTTTTGCAACGTTTACTTCAGGAAGGTGAGTCTGCTCGCAATATCCTCCCCACAATGGCCCTGTTTGGAACCCCCACACCTTGCGATTTTTGCAGTCGTATTCTCTTCCTCCCGTGCATGACCTGCAGACTCGGCACGAAATGTTTCCATGCGATATTACCCTGTCACCGACTTTGATTGTCGTTACGTCATCGCCTACCGCAATGACCTCACCTGCAGCGTCCGTCCCAGATATGTGTGGCATTGGGATTTGGATTGGTTTTCCCCTCATCCCCCATATATCATCATAGTTGAGTCCTGCAAACTTTACCCTAAAGACGACCTCGTTTGACTTTGGCTTTGGATCAGGGACATCTTTTATCTTGAGGATTTTCTTAAAATCGTCATTTTGTGCGTATTGTTCGTATACTAGCGCCTTCACAGAGTCTGATTTTTATCTGTACAATTTCAGCTTATTGTTTTAGGTTTAGTAGTGAAAAGTTTTTTTGCACTGCTTTTTGGTATTGGGCAAAAGAATCCGCAAGTCCCTCACATTTTTTGCATACGCAGAACTCGGACACTTTTTCTCTGTCGCAATCGTCTGTAAACTCGCACTTGGAGCATCCTGCAGGTCCTCCGCAGATTATGCACTTTAGTTCTTTTACTTCCTGACTTGCGCATTTTTCATGTTTGACCCCAAGACCCTTAGCCCAAAAACCTATCTCGTTTACTTCGACTTTCTGGCTGCATATGATGCACGTGCCAGGAAACTTCATCGGCATTTTGCGCCAGCTCATTTGAGCAGATCAATCTCCTTCTGGATTATTTCAGAATATTCCGAGCTGATCTCGATGTCAAGCTTTTTGTTTTTGATGCAGAATAAAATGTATGGCAGGTAAAACGTTGCGATCGTACTTTGTGAAACATGAAATCTTTTTGCAAGAACTGAGCTGAGCGCCTTGATTGTTCTTCCATCCCACCTTAACCTATTCAGCAGAGGCCATGGCAGGTTATATTGGGAGAACTGCACTTGGGCGTTTTCCCCGTAAAGTTTGAGTAAAATATTGTCAAGATATCTCAGTAGCCTCCATTCTTGAGTTCTCATTATTTTGCCATAAAGCACATCCGCCTCGGAAATCACATCAAGCATTTTTGCAAGCGTTCCACCCGGCAGATTGCTTGTCACTATGCTGGAATAAAATGCGTTTATCTTTTCTCTCGGATCAATTCTTAGTGAATATAGCACGACTTGCGCCTCTTCTTTTGATTTTGCCTTGAAAAAGGCGTTTATTGCAGCCTCGACATCTAGCCGCTCAAAGGATTTTTCCGTAGGTGGATCAAATCCGCCAATCTGGGCCTGCGCCATGTTCAGCAATGATCGTATGTCACCCCTTGATTCAACAATTATTTTGATTGTGGTGCCAGGGCTGAGTTTTGCGCCTTCTTCTTTTAGCACCTTGCTTAGATAAAGGCTCAAAAGTCTTGGCGGAAGCGGCTTGAGATAGATTGGTTTTGTTGTTTTTTTGATGCTTTTCATCTTGTCTGACTGGTCAGAGTTTGCTGCAAGAATCATTGGGATTGTGGGCTCTTTGAGAACCTTTAGCAGCGCCTCTGTCCCCCCAAAGTCAGCTCGGCCATGTATCCCATCTACCTCGTCGACAAATATCATTGGCCTGCCAAGAAGGCTCGTGTTTCCCAGAAGCGGACTAAGCAGTTCTTCGATGTTTGCCTTGTTTCTGACATCACTTGCGTTTAGGCCGATCATGTCATATCCAAATTCTCTTGCAGCTAGCTGTGCAAGTGTGGTCTTACCTATACCAGGAGGCCCGATTAACAGCACGGGCTTGGCGCCTTTTTTCCATTTTACCAACCAATCCACAAAAGAGTTGCGTGCCTCCTCGTTTCCGACCATGTCCACGATTTTTTTTGGCCTATGTTTTTCAGACCACATCATTTTTTTGTCACTTTGGGATCTTTGATGAGAACTCTGGCCAGAGGTTTGCCTTTTCTAATTGATTATACCAATACTGGTTATAGTGTTCCACTGTCAAAAACAGAAACTCTAGGAATTCTGTGTGTGTGAATTCTTTTGGAAGCAATTCTAGTGCCAGCCTTGCATCAGATAGATAAAGTTCGCTTTTTTTCATTGTGAGTTCAAATCCCTTCCTTACATCCCCTGTCAAAAGCGAGTAATAAAGCGGCCAAGAAGGTATTTTGACAAACTTGTTTTTTATTGAATCCTCTATCTCGTTACCGCAGCCGACTGATTCTGCGGCGCGCGCCATGCCCAGATAGAAGATCTCACCTAGCGGGTTTTTCCCAAGCGCCATGTTTCTGCCCGCTGTCCCCATCACTGCTCGGTATTTTTTGTAGCACTGGTTCATCTGCTCTTCTGTGATTTTTGTCGGTGTCATCTTGAGCTTGGTGTCGATGTACTGCCCAAGCCTTGCATCCTTGAATCCTTCTTCGAATTCTGATAGGACATGCTCTCCGCCCTTCGCGATTTTTGCGCGGGCAATTTTCAAGATGTATGGGTTCATCAGCTTATAGTCATCAAGATACTCTAGGTCTTCGTCCTTGTCCACGATTCTGTCCATCGGCTCGCTAAGATCAATTGCTATGATATGGCCGTCTACTATGTCTTGGCGCATTTGGGCGCTCTTGTTCCCAGAATGGCTTGCTGCAGCGTCATACAGAGCACAAAACACGGGAAGCGTCATCTTTACAAAATTGGAGTTAAGAATCCTAAGGACCCTGTCCTTTAGGACGTCACGATCCTCAAGCTTTGATTTTATGGCAGGGATTTGCGCATCCTCTAGGATGATTTCGTCAGAGCCCACCTCCTTTGCAAACGCTTTTTGCGTATCAGACGCAGAAGGGTCGGACTTTATTTCTCTTAGCAGGTCGTCTGTGAATCTTTCCGCAAACTTTGGGAATTCGGATTCTGCCTCTTCTTTGTACTGGCTAAAAAGCCTGAACCCTTTTGATTTGAAAAGGCCCTGTTTGAGCACTTTCTTTCCGGCCTTTGTAGACACGAGCGCCTCCTTTGATACGACTGACTGATCCTTGCTGCTCACAGTGACATGCTTTTTTTCTTGTTATTTAGACTTTCAAAAATTCTTGACTTAAATTACGAAAAAATTCAAACCAGTTGTGCAAGTAATTGAGATCCTCAGAGAGGCATCAAAGCAAGTATATGAAAATGTAAAAAACATTGCCGGCACACCTGAGGCTGGAGAAGACCATGGGCGCGGCGCAGGCGGCGACATTTCTCGTAAAATCGACATTGTTGCAGAAAAAACTGTTTTGAATTATCTAAAAGAGATCAATTTCGAATGCATTGTTTTAGGAGAAGAATGTGGCATGGTAGAGTTGTCAAAGAACCCAAAGGGTTTTGTCATAATGGACGCAATTGACGGTTCTGCAAACGCGGTGCGTGGAATTCCGTTTTTTTGCTGCTCCCTAGCGTTTGCAACAGAAAACAAGTTGAGTTCCATTACCGATGGAGTTGTGACTGATCTTTCAAACGGAGATATGTACTGGGCTACAAAGGACAAGGGCGCGTTTGTAAACGAGACAAAAATCCACGTTCACAAGCAAAAGCCAGTCTACAAGATAGTTGGAATAAACGTCTCTGGTGCAACACCTGAGCTTGTAAAAAGAATCCAACCTATTTTTGAGAACTCGAATCACTCAAGGCATCTAGGTGCAAACGCACTTGAGCTTGCACTTTTTGCCAAGGGCTTGATTGACGTTTATGTGGATTTGCGGGGAAAAATTCGAGTAACTGACATGGCTGCAGGGTATATCATTGCCAAAGAAGCTGACGGGATACTCTTGGACCAGAATCTCAAGCCGCTTGATTCTGATCTTAGCTATGAGACAAGGCTTTCATTTATCGCGGCGGCAAGTCAAGAAATCCTTTCTGAGATCAAAAGCCAAATAGGGCTCTAGTTTTTGATATTAGAAAAAAGTTGTAAGCGCCCTTGGCGGGATTTGAACTCGCGTCTCAGCCGTGACAGGGCCGAATTCTAGACCGGACTATACTACAAGGGCGGTAAGTGTTGATGTCTGGAGTTCCTTTTTTAAAGTTTCACACTAGAAGAATCAGCTGCTAAAAGACTAAATTATACACGATTGGCAGAAATCGAGAGGGTTCGTAGCTCAGCCAGGTAGAGTACCGGACTTTTAATCCGGCTGTCCGGGGTCCGAATCCCCGCGAACCCGCCATTTTTGTTCTGAAATTATGAGATTTGGTGTAACGCCAAGATCTAAAATAAAAAAGAAGAGAGGTTATGGTATTTGGTTACAGACTGCATAAACCCGCATTGTCATGTCTGCTGTCGAATGTTCGTTTACATACTCAACAGCCCAACCAATTGGCTGTGGTAATCCTATTGGAAAGTCTTTACCAACACGTAGACTTCGTTCAAGAGGATTATTGACAAGGAAGAATCCGCCACTTATTGCAATATCGTTGTCATTGCAATTTACCGATGCTGAACATACACCTGCCCAACCTCCTGGACACGTAGTAGAATCGGTGTTGACGTATATGTTCAATGCTCCACCACCAGAACCTACGTCATCTGGTTCACATATTACAGTACCGTCAGCATTGATTTGTCTAATGGAGGAACCCACCATACAGTTTCCATTCACCCGCATTTGTAGTAGAGCATCAGCTGCTGCTCTGGCTGCTGCTTCGTTATCGATGTTTGACTGAAGAGTTGTGTCGGCTGCTGCTCTGGCTGCTGCTTCGTTATCGATGTTTGACTGAAGAGTTGTGTCGGCTGCTGCTCTGGCT